>ENA-UOJG01003111-UOJG01003111.1-human-gut-metagenome-genome-assembly--contig:-C47-NODE-3111-length-12384-cov-24.337091_pt1 | contig 12384 bp, 11 predicted proteins | sample MGYA00242340_ERZ723887 | MGnify/ENA metagenome assembly ERZ723887 | reverse complement strand
TATTACATGGTTTCGTGTATAGGGCTGTACTACCTTACAACCCGTTTCTACGACTTCACCACAGGTCGTTTCCTAAACGCCGACGTGCCGAGCATTTGTTTTGACGACGGCTTAAAAGTGCCAGAAGGATGTAATCTCTATTCTTACTGCCTGAATAACCCTATATCTTATGTTGACCCGACAGGACATTCTCCAAAGTGGTGGCAGTGGTTATTGTTTGGAATCGGAGCCGCTTTAGTAGTCGGAGCAATAACAGTCTTAACGATGGGAGTTGGCACAAGCATTATGGCGACAACTATGGCAGGCGCCGTAATGCATGGAGCTGCGGTTGGAACGCTGATAGGGGCTAGTGTAGGAGCTGGGCTAGGAGCCGTTATTGGCGGTGCGACTTCTGATTGGAGTGTTGAAGGAATATTGGAAGGCGCAATGACTGGCTTTGGTATAGGTGCTTTTGTAGGAGCAATAGCAGGCGGTTCTGTCGAGTACTTTAACTATACGCCTAATCAAATAACTGGATTTACTAAACACGGTATAAATAATGCAATAAGTAAAAATGGTGTCGGTGTTAGTGAAAGGGCTATGTTGGATACAGTTAAGAATCCTACTAAAATTGTATCTCAAGCTTTAAAAACAAAATTTAAATATGTAGGTAAAAATGCAGTTGTAATTTTAAATAAAACAGGTAAAGTTATAACTACTTGGGCAAAACATAAAGTAGGAAGAAGAATTGGGGGTATTTTATTATGGTTAGGATTAAACTCACTTTACGAGAATTAAATTTGTTATTGGGCTGTTATAAGGGAGTAAATGATTCAAGTTGCATAATAATTGATTTTGATGAAAAAGAAATAGATAATGTGATTAACTCAATAAGTGATTACTTTATTAAAAAGGGACTTCAAAAGAATTGTGAACCAAATTGTTTGGGAATTGAATTAGAAAACCTTAATGATAAATTTATTTCTGTGTTACAAAAAATAAACAAGTAATTTCATAAGTAACGCTACAACTAATGATTCATTTTGAGTCATTAGTTGTAGTACAAGGGAAAGACGCTTACGTGGCAGGGCAAGAAGTTAATAAAATATGCCAACTCGGATTTTTCCTACATGGATTTGTTTTACGACGGCAACGGCATTCTTGCGGGGTACACTCAAAGAGACTCTTACACCGACTGGGCGGGAGCACAGTACACCAACGTATACAGCAGAGAGATGACGCGTGACGGAGACAGAATCCTGACGGAAAAGGTGACGAGTATAGACGGAGCGCTTCTTACAAATGACGTAAAAAACGTGAAGTATATGTATGACGCCAAAGGCGCGAGCGGAATGATAGTAGACGGAACGAAGTATTATTTCCGCAAAAATATATTCGGCGACGTGGTAGAGATATACAACGAAAGCGGAGCAAAATGTGCGGAATATGCTTACGACGCGTGGGGTACCTGCTACACGACGCTGGACACAAACGGAGTAGGCTCTCTCAATCCTTTCAGGTACAGAGGCTACTACTTTGTTTCCCGTATAGGGCTGTACTACCTTACAACCCGTTTCTATGACTACACCACAGGTCGCTTCATAAACGTCGACGTGCCGAGCATTTGTTTTGACGACGGCTTGACCCTGCCTGAGGGCTGCAATCTCTATTCTTATTGCCGCAACAATCCTATTTCGTATGTTGACCCGACAGGTCACTTTGCAATAGTGGCATTAATTCTAGGCGCATTTACATTGGCTGGTGGAATTGCAGGGGGTATTATTGCATATCAAAATGCAGCTTCAGATGGTAAAAAAGGTTCTGATTTAATATGGTCTGTTATAAGCGGCATAATACTGGGGGCAGGAATAGGTCTTGCAGCAGGAGGCGCATTTGTATTTTTAGGTGGAATGTTTGCAAGTCTTGGAGCTGCTGGACTTAACTCTATTGTTTTTGGCATAACTGCTCAAAAAGCTTTTGCATGGGGAGTTCTTGCTTGGAACATAACTGCATGGGGAATTATGCCTATTTATGGGGTAACCATGCAGGGGATAGATTATGAACCAAGTTCGGTTGTAGTACCTAAACCTCAAGAAACGCCACCTCATCCTGGAAGTAAAACGTCGATATTAACGGATAGATTCAGGAAAAAAATATTAAAATTTTGATAGGAGAGATTATGATAGTATTTTATGGTGAATTTTCTGAAGAAAGTAAAAAATATCTGCTAAAAGATAATGCTTTTATAAACTTTGTGGCGGGAATAATGGGATTTTTAATTTTTAGTATTATTACTTTAATTATTGCTGCTATATTTGATTTTTGGTGGTTAGCTTGGTTTTTATTCTTATATGTATTTGTTGCGTTAATTACATGTCTGTCTCCATATATCAATAAGGAAAAAACAATGCAGGCATTAATGCCAAAAAAAATTAGTATAAATGGAAAATTTATCTATTACGAATTAAGCAATACGACTATCGAAAAATCCTTAAAAAAGGTTAGAAAAGTTATTGATTATGGAAAGTTCTATCTGTTGAAATTGAGTTTTCCTCAAATAGGCGGCTATATTTGCCAAAAAGATTTATTGATACAAGGTACAATAGAAGAATTTGAAACTATTTTTGAGGGAAAAATTGTAAGAAAAAAGTAATAAAAACAGTCCGCGCGACGTTGCCGCGCGGACTGTTAAAAACTACGACAGAAAAACATAACCAGGAAAGAGGAGTACAACCCCTCAACGGGAGCACTGAGGTCAAGTTGGGACTACGGATACGGCGATTCTTATTGGAAAGACCAACTGACAAGCTGGGGCAGCTACGGAGCAAGCTACTTTGCCTATGACAGCTCGGGCAACCCTACAAAGTACAAAGGGAAAACGTTGACGTGGGAATGGAAGAGACTAACGAAGTACTCCGCATCTTCGACGTCAAACATGAATTTGAGCTACGACGGAAGCGGAATGCTCATAGGATATATCCAAAGCGATACATATACGGACTGGGCGGGAGCACAGTACACCAACGTATACAGCAGAGAGATGACGCGTGACGGAGACAGAATCCTGACGGAAAAGGTGACGAGTATAGACGGAGCGCTTCTTACAAATGACGTAAAAAACGTGAAGTATATGTATGACGCCAAAGGCGCGAGCGGAATGATAGTAGACGGAACGAAGTATTATTTCCGCAAAAATATATTCGGCGACGTGGTAGAGATATACAACGAAAGCGGAGCAAAATGTGCGGAATATGCTTACGACGCGTGGGGTACCTGCTACACGACGCTGGACACAAACGGAGTAGGCTCTCTCAATCCTTTCAGGTACAGAGGCTACTACTTTGTTTCACGTATAGGGCTGTACTACCTTACAACCCGTTTCTACGACTACACCACAGGTCGTTTCCTCAACGCCGACGTGCCGAGCATTTGTTTTGACGACGGCTTGACCCTGCCTGAGGGATGCAATCTCTATTCTTATTGCCTGAATAACCCTGTTATGTATTCCGATGAAACAGGCTATAGTCCGCTACCTTGGTGGGGAAAATTGCTTATTGGTATAGGGTTTATAGTTGTTGGTGCGGCAGTTACAGCATTAACAGCAGGAACAGGTGCCGGATTTATGGCAGCATTTGGAGCTGCGCTTTTAACATCAACTAAAGCGGTAGCGGTAAGTACTGCTATTAGTGCCGGTATAGGTCTTGCAGTGGGTGGTTTAACAACAGGTACTTGGGACGGAGCAATAAATGGAATGCTTGAAAGCGCTGTTGATGGATTTATGTGGGGTGGTATTTTTGCCGGTGGCGCTCAGATATTGAGTGCAGGATTTAAAGGTGTCGCCACAGTAGCTAATAAATTGGGTAAATTAAAAACAATAAAAAAGTCGCCGATTTTTTCTCCTGATAAATTGAGAAGTGCAAAAGAAATAAGAAGTATATTAGCGAAAGGGCAAACTTTTTATGACTACGGCGGAACTTTGGTGAGATTTGGTCGTTTTGCTCATATTGATGTCAGCACTAAATCATTATTGCATTTGGCGATATTTGGATTTAAACATATTCCGATTGGCACAATAGGAGCAGGAATAATTGGAGGTTTGTGATGAGAAAAATTAAACATAAAGTTAATAAATTGGTGGATACTTATAGTTTTCGTAAAGATATTTTAAAAAATAATACTTTATACGAGCTTTGTAAAATATTTGATTTATCTAATATATATATGGATGTTTATTCTATAGATAATGGTAAAAGTAATGTATGTGAACTTTTAAGGCAGAGATGCGAAAATATTTTATTGTCGTCTTCAGGAAATCAAAGATGTTTAGATATACATTTAAAAATTTCAATTAATGATGTATCAAATGTTGCAGAAATATTAAGAGATTTTTATTTTGAAGATATAAATATTTGGAACTGCAACACTGATTGGGAACAACACTTGAAAGATATGTATGACTACAGTATTCCGATTTTTAAAAAAATTAAGATTGACATAAATGATTTATTTCATTTGAATTATAAAGAAAATCAAGTAGAAATAGCATGCAATTCATCTTTTTATTCTAAAAATTGTGAAGAAGAATTAAATAAGCTTTTGCAAGGGGGGTCCATTATTTAGAGGATAGTAAAATTTTTGTAGTATTCTACTTATCATGCCTCATAATTTTACTTAATAATCGGCGAGTATTTTTCTCGCGGAATTAAATAATTCATTTATATGAAAAAACAAATAGAAGCAGCTTATAAACTGCTTCTATTTGCAATTTGACAAAAGAATAAAATTAAAGTATACTATATAAAACTAAGCGGAACAAACGAAACAACGGGGCTTGTAAAAAGCGAGGAGTTGCACGAAGGGTTTTCTACAAGCGCGGACGAGAAGTACGAATATACCTACGACGCCAACGGGAACGTAACGGAAATAAAGAATTTGCTTGACACGGGCAAAAACGTAAGCTACGAGTACGACAGCCTCAACAGACTTACGAAAGAGACAAACTTGGCAATAGGCAGCGAATGGCGTTATACCTACGACAACGGAGGAAACATAACCAAGAAAGAGGAGTACAACCCCGCAACGTATTGTCGACGGCAGTAATTTAAGCAGCGTTACTTCGAGTCAGTGGCTGCGCGACAGCCTTCAATTTAATGTAATTATCAGTTTCTTTCAAGCGACTTCTTTTAATAAACGGAACCGTTGGAAATTGTAACTCATATAATTTTCTGTATTAAATTTCCGATTTGGGGCTTGATAATTTTATATTTTGAAATTATAATATAAATAAGATTTTAAATATTTCTTACATTAAGATGCTCTGAACAAAAAAATTACGCATTTTTCAACGTGTTTTAGGTTGGTTTTAGGTTTTCGTGTTAACTTATAGAAAAGGTTGGAGACTTCCGTATGAGATTATTGCTTGCCGAAGACGAAAAAAGTTTATCAAAAGCGTTGGTCGCCATTTTGGAATATAATCATTATTCCGTAGACGCGGTATACGACGGCGCGGATGCGCTGGATTATCTCCTGAACGGAAATTATGACGGAGCAATCCTTGACATCATGATGCCGAAAATGGACGGAATAACCGTGCTAAAAGAATTTCGCAAGAAGAACAAAACGCTTCCGATTCTGCTTTTGACGGCGAAAAACGAAGTAGAGGACAGAGTGTTCGGGTTAGACAGCGGCGCGGACGATTATCTCGGAAAACCGTTCGACACTAAGGAATTGCTTGCCCGTGTTCGTTCAATGCTGCGACGGCACGGCGCTCTGGCGGACAATATACTTTCCTTTGCGGATATTACTCTCAACCGCATAACCTTTGAGCTTTCATCCCCGAAAGGAGTTGTCCGTCTCGGCAGCAAAGAATTTCAGCTTCTCGAAATGCTGATGTCCTCCCGCGGTCGAGTCGTTTCATCGGAACAGTTCATGGAAAAAATTTGGGGATACGACAGCGAAGCGGAGATAAACGTGGTGTGGACTTACCTTTCCTTTTTGCGTAAGAAAATTGCCGCCCTTTCCGACCGGGCGAGCATTAAGTCTATACGCAATGCCGGATATACCTTGGAGTGCGACGATGTTTCGGAAAGTACGTAAAAAATTTGTTATCGTGGCCGTCTGCTCGGTCTTTATCGTCATGCTTTGTATTCTCGGCACAATCAATATCGTCAATTACACGAAAGTCGTGAACAACGCGGATGAAATTATCGATATTCTGAAAGAAGGCAACGGAGAATTCGGAAATTTCCCCGGACAGGATTTTTCGCCCGAAATGCCGTTTTCTACAAGATATTTTACCGTAACGCTTGCGCCCGACGGGAAGGTTGTCCGCATGAACCTGAATAAGATTGTTTCCGTTTCCGTCGAAGAAGCGGCGTCCTATGCCACTGAACTGTTCGCGAAAGGCAAAGCAAACGGCTTTTACGGGAATTTTCGTTACGGCGTTCTCTCCATGCACACGGGCGAAACAATGTACCTGTTTGTCGACTGCTTCGTTGAGCTTGAAAGCTTCAATAACTTTTTGTTGGCAAGCATTGTCATCGGCAGTGTCGGCGTCGCCGTAGTGTTTGTGCTCGTATTCATTTTTTCCGGCAGAATCATGAAGCCCGTTGCGGAAAGCTACCGAAAGCAAAAACAGTTCATCACCGATGCGGGGCACGAGATAAAAACTCCGCTTACCGTCATCGGCGCAAATACCGAGCTTATTGAAATGCTGTCGGGAGAATCCGAATGGACGAAAGGGATAAAAGAGCAAATCGAGCGGCTGAAAAATCTCACGGAAAAGCTCATATTTCTCGCAAAGACGGAAGAACAGACAAACATATCCATGTTTGAATTCAGCCTTACGGACGCGGTCAGAGAAACAATTCAGTCTTTTGCCGCAGTTGCGGCTTCGCGGGATATTTCTCTGACAACCGATATACAAAACGATTTATGTTATATCGGAAACGAAGAGATGATTCGTCAGCTTGTAAGCCTGCTGACGGACAATGCCCTCAAATATACCGACGGAGATACGGTTGCCGTAACGCTGCGCGCGGAAAACGGAAAACGGATATTGGAAACGCGCAACCGTGCCTCCTATATGCGGGACGGCAGTCTGAACGGGGTGTTTGAACGGTTTGCGCGCGGAGACTCCTCGCGCAATTCGCAAACGGGAGGACAGGGGATAGGCCTTTCCGTATCGAAGGCAATCGTTGAAGCGCATAAAGGAAAAATAAAGGGCGAATGCAGAAGCGGCATAGTAACTTTCACGGTAATTTTATAGTTTTTTACGCAAAACGCACCGAGTACATCGGTGCGTTTTTAGTCTGTTTAAGGTTCTTGTGCTAGAATCCAAGCACAAACGCAGACGGGAGGCTTTGTATGAAAAAATCAGTAAAGCTCTTTTTATCGGTATTCGTGATTGTATTGCTTGCTTGCAGTTTGGTTTTGACGGGGTGCGCGATATCCTCCGAAAAACATGTCTGTGTCGTTTCGATTGAACAGACGGGGACAAACGGCTTGGAGGACGTTTATACCGTCACCTATTCGGACGGCTCCGTAAGCACGTTTACGGTAACAAACGGACAAGACGGCGAAGACGGAAAGGACGGCGACGATGTTACGATTCAAGACGTCTACGAACGGTATAAGCAAGCGACAAATTCGGACGAAATCACCTTTTCGGAGTTCTTGTCGCAATACCTTACCTTCACCGACGAAACGACGACGTTGGCAATACAGAAAAATCTGCTGTCCGTCATGAAAATTTACTCCGAATTCGTTGTTTCGGAAACTTACTCGTCTATACGTCCGGGTCAGTCGTATGTCGTTTCCGACACGGCTCTATGCACGGGCTCGGCCGTCATATACGATATGTGCGCGTCAGAGGGCGGCTATACGTACATCGTGACCAACTATCACGTGGTGTATCTTGAAGAAGCCGATGAAGCGCTCAACGGCGCATCGAAGATTGCGCGGAAAATATACGGTTATCTGTACGGAAGCGAGTCGACTCCCGCCGCTTCGGTAAATGTAAGCACGAACACGGTGCAAAAAGACGAAAACGGGTATACAAAGTACGATTACGGCGAAAGCGCCATAGCTCTCGAATATATCGGAGGCTCCGTTTCTTCGGATATAGCAGTTCTGCGGGCAAAGACGAGCGATATACTTGCGGTCAATCCGTGCGCAGCCCAAGTCGAACTTGCAGATTCCTACCATGTCGGCGAAACGGCAATCGCCATCGGCAATCCCGAAGCGCAGGGCATAAGTGTAACGCAGGGCATCGTCAGCGTTGAAAGCGACTATATTTCACTCAATATTGACGGCTCTTCCCGTTCTTACCGTTCAATCCGCATCGATACCGCGCTGTATTCTGGCAATTCCGGCGGCGGGCTGTTCAATGCGGCGGGCAAGCTCATCGGCATTACCAATGCGGGCAATTCTTCCGACGAAAACATAAACTATGCCGTTCCTCTCGAAATTGTGCGGGGAGTCGCGGATAATATTATTTATTACCATGAAAAGGGCTATGACGCGCAATGCGCCTATAAAATAGTTTTGGGAATCATCGTGCAGACGCAAAATTCAAAATATGTGTACGATGCGGGCAGCGGCTACGGACAAATCAGGGAAGAAGTAGTTTTGGACTCCGTCGCAAGCGACTCCATAGCCGAATCGATGAATTTACAGTCGGGCGACATTATTACCGCGATAATTGTCAACGATACAGAATATGAGATTGCGCGTTCCTTCGATATTTCCGACCTCATACTCACTCTGCGCGAAGGCGACGTTATACAATGCGTAGTCCAACGAAATGCACAGACGGTTTATTCGGAGGAATACACCCTGTCGAAAACCGCTCTCGTCGCGATAGAGTAACGATTTTTAGCCTAAAATAACAATATTTGGTTTGAATAGGAGAATTTATCATGAAAATCAAAAAAGTGTTTATGATGTTTACCTCGCTGATTTTGTCGGTCTGTCTGCTTGCGGGTTGCGCTCCCGGATTTGTCAACCCCGGCGATAATCTGGGCGGGGGAGGGACGGTTTCCTCCGCACCGCAGGAAAGCAGCTCGGAATATTCGTCCGAAATTTCCGCCGCCGTTTCGTCGGACGCCGTTGCTTCCGAGGCAACCGAGGTGCCGGAGGGCGCGACACGAATCACGGGCGAGGATTTGGACGGGGATGGCAAATATAAAATATCCGTCGAGGGCAATTATTACGTTATCGGCGAGCTTGCGGGAAAAATCAACGTCCGAAGCGGCGGAGTAACGCTCTATTTGTACAACGCCGCCCTCTCTTACGAAAAGAAGGTGATAGACAGCACGTATGACCTTACAATTTCGCTAATCGGAAAAAATACCGTCGTCAATACCAACGAAGAAGACGGCGGCTCCAACGCCATAGATGTCGAAGGCGAGCTGGTGATAAACGGCGGCGGCAGTCTCTCGGTGGTATCCACCAAAAACGGAGTCAAAGGCTGCTCAGTCAGCATTGTGGGCGCAGCATTGGATATCGAGGCGGATAAAGACGGTATACATGCCGAAATCGACGCTTACGACGGCGCGGCGGAGGAACCGTCTCCCGCGTATACCGATGGCGGGTACGTCTATCTGAACGGAGCGGAGGTTACCGTCAGGAGCGTAGACGACGGGATTCAGGCGGATACATTCGTCAACGTTACGGGGAACAGCGCCTTAAATATATTGGCGGGCGGCGGTGCTCCGTCGAGCGTTACCACAGCTTCGTCGGACAACGCTTCGGGCAAGGGGATTAAAGCCGGACAGATTGATTGGACGGATGCCTCGGGCAATGAGGCGGATATTGATTGGGACGGCTACCTTATATGGATTGAAAGCGGCAACATAACCGTTAACTCCAACGACGACGCGCTGCACTCCAACGGCGAGCTGCTGATTGAAGGCGGAAGCCTGACTCTATCCTCGGGGGACGACGCCGTCCATTCCGACAATCTGCTGCAAATCACGGGCGGTTCGATTGCAATTGACAAATGCTATGAAGGTGTTGAATCCGCAAAAGTCGAGATTTCGGGCGGAACGATAGAAATCGAATCCTACGAGGACGGTATCAACGCGGCGGACGGTACGCAGAACCGTGTCGGAGTATCAAACGATAACTGCCATATAATTATTTCGGGCGGATATATTTCAGTGAATTGTATCGGGAGCGAGGGCGACGGCGTCGATTCCAACGGCACGATTTTAATTTCCGGCGGGGAATTGTATATCGCAGGGTCGGGCAACTCTACGGACGCCGCGCTCGATGCGGACGGCGGAATCCTCATAAACGGCGGTTATGTGTTCGCCGCGGGCTCTTTGGGAATGGTGGAAACGCCCGCCTCCAACTCCTCGCAGTATTGCGTTTCGTTTGCGCGGAATACGAGTATTTCCGCTGGAACTACGCTCTATCTTTGCGACAGCGAAGGCAACTGTATCATGTATTTCACCGCGCCGAGAAACTGTCAATCGCTGATTTTGTCCTGTCCGCAGTTTGAAAACGGAAAAGCTTACAGCATTTACGGAGGAGACAGTGAGCTTGCAGCTTTCACGATTTCCTCTGTTATAACGACGGTTGGTTCAAGCTCCTCCATTTCAAATCCCGGAGGAGCGCCGGGAGGAAATCAGCAGGGAATCAATATACCCGGCTTCGGGGGAAGAAAATAATTGTCGATTTCCAAACAAAAATCAGCCATATCATGTTAAATAAAAAACTGAAAATTAAATGTAAATAAAATTATATTTAAAACGGAATTTGCCGCTTTGACCGATGGGCAAAGCGGCTGTTTTTATTTAAATTGAAATTTTTTAGGACAGAAAGGCTAAATATGACATACGGATGTCAACACTTTGCGCACATGCTCGACGGCTTCAAAGTATTTTGGACTCAAGAGACTGGCGTAAAAGGCAGTCGATGTGTCAATGATGATATCGGACGAGGCAATGAGTGAAAATAACGTATATTTATGACACTCGACCTTGACAAAGCCCGTCAACGAGCTTTATAATTGAATACACAATCGAAACGCAAACGGCGTTACCTACGACCTTCCCGAGCAGAACAAGTAGCAGCATTTGGGCGAAGCAAATGGAGCAAATTGCTGGCAATAGGGATAATATTAGCGGCAACGATTCTGGCAATAATGTATCCGGCATTTGTGCCGTATTATCTGTCTGCGGCAATCGGAGCGAGTATATCGTTGTTGTCAGGCGGTATATGGTTATGTTCAGTTCTACGCAAATTCAACAAAAAACGGCGTGGCTAAATTTGCATTTGTAGGAATGATAATTCACGCATAGCCACTTTTCATGTCAAAAACGCAAAAGAATTATGGCGTTTATTAGGTAGAATAGGGGTTTAATAAACTATGGAGAATGTTTTTAAAGCTAAAATTATAAAAAAATTTGTCGACATAGAAGAAGCTATTGAACTGGAAATTGCGGGAATAAGAATTGTTGCTTTTACTATGAGTCCAAATAGATTTATTGTCAATGAAGGCGAATCCTATTTGGTTGAATTGACTCTTAATGAATATTGCAATATGGAAATAAAAGTAGCCCGGCATAGTATTAAGGAAGTGCTCCAACTTGATGGTTTTTTATATCGATTGACCGGGTTGTATGATGCAGATAAACATACCATAGACGTAGGATTTATGATTGATTTAAATGAATGGGATATGTTTGATTATGGCTATTTGCATAATCAATACATTCAAATGGAAATTGGTAGATTCGATGTGGATATTTTACAAAAACTGTAAAAGAGATTTGCTAAGCAAATCTCTTTTTGCTTTAATTTCATTGACAAGCGATTATTAAAGTTCTATATTGATTACGTTAGCTTAGAAGTTTTTCTATACTAAACAAGTAGCAGCATTTGGGCGAAGCAAATGGGGCAAATTGCTGGCAATAGGTTAAGACATATAAAAAAATTAGAGAAAGTACCTTGGATAAAATTGTAAGGAGGAAAGTAATGTATATAAAATCTTATTCATTCGATGGTGAAAATGAAGCGAGTGTAGTAGTAACTGACGGAAAATTTGAACTTATATGTTATGCATATCCTTTTAATAAAAAAATAAAAAAGTTTTGGTTAAGTACTTGTTTAGCTAAAAATATAATGATTGCATATGAACCTAAATATGAGGTAATAAAACTTGCAGGTTTTTATTCATATAAGCTACAAGGAAAAATAATAGATATAGAAAAACAAATCGTAACTGTGGGGGATATTCCCATGGAAATAGACGGATATATACCGAAAGACATTGTTAATGGCGATTATGTTGAATTTGAATGTGTCCATATTGATTTAATGCAAGAGGAATAAATTATATAGTACATTGCTATATTAAAAAGAGATTTGCAAATGCAAATCTCTTTTTAATTAAGTTGA
>ENA-UOJG01003108-UOJG01003108.1-human-gut-metagenome-genome-assembly--contig:-C47-NODE-3108-length-12396-cov-11.167734_pt1 | contig 12396 bp, 9 predicted proteins | sample MGYA00242340_ERZ723887 | MGnify/ENA metagenome assembly ERZ723887 | reverse complement strand
TTCGGACATACGCATGCCCAAGATGACCGGCAGTGAATTCCTGGCATATCTGAAAGGCAATTCACTTTTCAAGGACATTCCGGTTGTGATGCTTTCCAGTGAGGAAAGTACCACCGAGCGCATCAACCTGCTCGAAGCCGGAGCCGAGGATTTCATACTGAAACCTTTCAATCCTATGGAACTGAAAGCCCGCATCAAGAAATTCCTCTAAACAACAAAATCAATGGATATGTTATATTATATCTACATAGGCAGCAACCGCGCCACTATCGACCACCTAAGTAAAGTTACGGGAGGCATGTTCATGGCTGTTTCATCCTGCAACAAGGCAACGAAAGTCATCGACGGCATCCGCGAACGATATAACACATCTATCCTTTACGAACAAAGCGACCCTCAAAAAGACTGTGAAAACATCACTTTCCTGCACAAGCGTTTCCCACGCGTCTACATCATCCTTGTCACCGAGGAGCTGCAGAAGGAAAACCGCAAGCTCTATCTGCAGGCAGGTGTCAATAACACCCTCTCCCCTACGACCCATGAGGGGAATCTGCAACAAATGACAAAATTCCTCCAACTGCGCAAGGAGCATAAGTTGCAGGAATTCAGCCAGTCACACCGTAAGATATTCAACACCTTCCACCTGCCTGTGTGGAAGCGTATCTTCGACATCCTTTTTGCCGTTGCCGTACTGATTGCACTGTCTCCGATATTCATTGTGACAGCCATAGCCATCCGCATGGAAAGCAAGGGAAAAGTGATTTACAAGTCCCAGCGCGTAGGCAGCAACTACCAGATATTCAACTTCCTGAAGTTCCGCTCCATGTACACCAATGCAGACAAGCGCCTGAAGGAGCTGAATGCACTCAACCAATACAAGATGGAAGAAGAACTGACGGACGAGCAGCCCGATATCCGCTTCGACGACCTGACCGGCACTTCCGAAGAGGAGGCTACCCTGCTGATTTCGGACGATTTCGTCATCTCCGAAGAAGACTTCCTCAAAAAGAAGGCCCAAGAAAAACAGAATACGTTCGTCAAGATAGAGAACGATCCCCGCGTCACCCGCGTAGGCCGTTTCATCCGCAAGTACAGCATTGACGAACTGCCGCAGCTGTTCAACGTCCTCAAAGGAGACATGAGCATCGTGGGCAACCGCCCGCTCCCCCTCTACGAGGCCGAGCTGCTGACCAGCGACGCATATATCGAGCGCTTCATGGCCCCCGCCGGACTGACGGGACTGTGGCAAGTGGAGAAACGAGGCGGCGCCGGGAAGATGTCGGCCGAAGAGCGCAAGCAACTGGACATTAAGTACGCCCAAGAATTCTCATTCTGGCTGGACATGAAGATACTGTGCAAGACGCTGACGGCGTTTGTGCAAAAAGAGAATGTATAAAAAGATAATAGGAATTATATGGTTTTAGAGATGATAAAAAGATATATCAAGTCCATCATTTACAGTGTAATCCTTTTAGGATTGTTGGGGGTACCTTTGTCTGTGGCTGCGCAGCAGGAGTTGACACGGGAGGAGCGCATCAAGATATTGGAAGCCTTAAAAGCCGAAGATGAAAAAACAAATATCAGTACAGTTGGTCTGATAACTTCAAGTATGCCTACGGAAATAGACAAATTAGAGCTTCCTCCCCTTTCTGTTTTTTTGGATGCTGTGATAGAAAATGCAACGGTAAAGCGTGCCCAATCACAAGTAGAACAAGTCAGAAACCAATACCGCCTGCAAAAGCGGAATTGGTGGAATTATTTCCGATTCAACGGGAATTATTCTTACGGACGATATAATGTGATTGGTAATGCTAGCGATGAATTCACCCCAATGTACCAAACAACGATGTCAAGTGCCCAACATAATTTTAACGTAGGCGCCAGTGTCGGTATCAGTTTAGGAGAATTGTTCAATCGTCCGTTAAAGCTCAAAGATTACCGTTATCAAATAGAACAACTCCAATATTCACAAGAAGAAGTGATGGAACAACGAAAGCTGAGAGTGTTGGAAGCCTATAATGCAGTTACCGAACAACTGGCAACCATCAAAGCGAAGGCCGAATCGGCTGCATTATACAATGCACAAATGAAGATTTCAGAGAATAATTTCATACAAGGCACTATTGACATTATCTCATTGTCTCTAGAACGTGCCCGCCGTTCCGGCGCCGTTGTTTCTTATGAGCAGGCTCGGGTAGCTTTGCACAACTCTATCGTTCTACTAGAAATGTTGACAAATGTAAAGGTCATTAAAGATAAATAACTCTTTATGGATATAGTACAATTTTTAACCCAATTCTTTTACCGCATCCGTTATTGGTTGCTGTGGGGAAGTCTCATAGTTACCGCATTGGTAATCTATTTTACCCAGTTCCTTCCCTTCAACTATACGGTAAATAGCAGTCTCTATGCTGGTATAACCAACAGCACCAATCTGGATGGAACAGAATTGTTGAATATAAATAGTACCTTTGACAATATCATCAATATTGCCAAATCCAAAAGTACATTGGAAAAAGTTTCCATCCGTCTGCTCGCCACCAACTTGGTCCATGGCGATGAATGGAAAGACAATATGTATATTCAAGCCAAACATTATCGCCAACTCGTTCAGGCCACTCCCAAAGAGGTTCTTGCCTTAGTCAATCGTTCGTCTGTAGACAAAACAACAGAAAACCTCACAAAATATCGCAAGGAAAGTGGACAGAATTATATTTATGCAATCTTCAGCCGTCCCACTGCCTACTACAGCTATGCAGCATTGAACACGATTGACGTAAAACGGTTGGGAACCAGCGACTTGATAGAAATCAATTACACAACTACCGATCCGGGTATTGCCCAAAATACGGTCAAGATACTGGAGGACGAATTAATGAAAGCTTATGAAATTCTGCGTTTCAGTGCCACAAACAATGTCATTGCCTATTTTGAGGAGGAAGTCAGAAAAGCTAAAGCTCTTTTGACAAGAGAAGAAGATGATTTAACTGATTACAGCGTTAAGGAGCAAGTCATCAACTATAACGAGCAATCGAAAGCATTGGCTCTGACCAAATATGCTGCTGATGACCGCATAGAGGCCTCTCAACGTACTTATGAGAGTGCTGTGGCATTACGCAAGATGTTGGAAGAGAAAATGGACATTCGTGCCAAAATAATCCGTACCAATACAAATCTGCTGCAAGAGTTGGAGAAAGTCAGCAATTTGAATCAGAGTATTATGGAGCATGAAATTTTCACAACAGAGAAAAGCCAACAGAGCAGTGAAAAGCTCCTCAAAGAAAAAGAAAATCTTAAAAAGGCGGAAGAGAAAATCAGCCATCTTTCCGACAATTTGAACGAATATAGCTTTTCCAAGGAAGGAGTAGGTATTAAAAACATGGTGGATGAATGGCTTATGGCTTGTATTAACGAAGCAAAAGCTAAAGCAGAATTGCAGGTACTTTCAAATCGCCAAATTGATATCATTAACGAATACGCTCATTTCTCTCCTATAGGTACCCAAGTAAAACGAAAAGAACGTGCCATAGGCATTGCCGAAGATACCTATCGCCAGCAATTAAAAGGATTGGCAGATGCACACTTGCGTTTGCAAAATATAAAAATGACCACCGCTAACCTACAGATTATTTCAGATCCCAATTATCCGTTGACAGATAACGGTCGAAAAAGAGCCGTTATTATTATAGCAGCATTCTTTGGCAGCCTGATATTTATTACCGCCTACTTCCTGCTCATCGAGTTACTGGACCGTACCCTTCGCGACCCCATACGCAGCAAACGTCTGACGGGATTACCTGTTATTGCTGCCTTCAACGGTATCAGCAATTTAAAATATCGTGGTTTCCTTAAGGCATGCAACCGTTTGGCAGCCGCATACAGTTGTCGTCAATTAAATAACTATTTGCAGCCCGGACGTCCCACTATAATAAATCTGCTCAGCATGAACGCCCGCGAAGGTAAATCATTTCTTGCCAAATACTTTATCCAGTACTGGGAATCGGAAGGTATTCGGGTACGCCTTGTAGAACATAACCATGATTTTGAAATAAAAGACAAAATATATGTACAGGCTCAAGAACTTTCCGATTTTTGGCAATTAAATGAAGCAGAAGAAATACCGGATGTCATACTGGTAGAATACCCTTCCGTCAATGTAGCATCACTGCCTATACCCGTTCTGAAAAAAGCGGATTTCAATCTACTGATAGCCAATGCCTGCCGTTTGTGGGGTAAGGATGACGACAATCGTTTAAAACCGTTGAAAGACGAACTGGCAGACACTCCATTATTCCTTTATCTGAACAATGCCGACCGTGAAGTTGTAGAAGCCTTCACCGGAGAACTGCCTCCGAAGACTCCGGTACACTCCTTCTTCAGCCGATTGGCACAATTAGGCCTGACTTCAAAACCAGCAGCCGTTAAATAATGACCAGAAATATGGGAATTGCAACAAGACACATATCTCCACAAATAGCTTTATCCGCCGTGCTTTTTATCGGTCTGGCGGCTATAGCCTATCATGCACTAAATGACCAATTGCTGAAGGCATTTCTTGTTGTCCTCATCCCCATTGCCATAATTTATATTATATTGTCGATAAAACGTCCTTTGATTGCACTTATCACTTATGGAACGCTCTGCTATTTCTGGGGAGTCATTTATCGCACCTTTATCCGAGTCAACGGCATCAGCATACTCTTGGACATCGGAATGTTATTCTTTCTATTTTGCATGATATTGCATTCCCCTTATTCCAAAGACATCAAGTGGAGACGTTCTTTCAATGTGGTTACGGTAGCTTACGCTATTTGGTTTGTCTTTTGTTTTCTGGAAATAGTCAATCCCAACGGATTGACAGAGGCATGGGTAAACTCCAGAGCCATGTATCCTGCCACACTGATATTCATCATCCTGCTGACAGCTTTCTTTACGCGTTTTAAATTAGTAAAGGCATTGATAATGATTATAGCCATATTTACAACCATATCATTTATCAAGCTAATGATACAAAGATACATAGGCTGGGACCAGTATGAGACAACCTGGCTCTATTCATCCGAAAGTTACCGTACCCACCTTCTCCGCACCGGTATCCGATATTTCTCTACATTTACCGATGCGGGCAATCATGGTTCAAACATGGGCAATATAGCACTGGTATACAGCATCATCTTTTTTTATACCAAAGGGGAAAAAATACGTTGGTTCTATCTGGCAATCGCTATAATGGGAGTTATCGGGCTATTCATGTCCGGCACACGCGGTGCAATGATTGTCCCATTAGGAGGATTGGTCCTTTTCTGCCTAATCAATAAAAGTATAAAGTTCACATTGGCAAGTGCCATAGTAGGAATCGGAATATACATTTTCTTTGCCTTCACCTATATCGGTGAAAGCAATGCTATGATCAGCCGTATGAGAACTGCCTTTAAACCCACCCAGGACGCATCCTTCAATGTACGTATTGAGAACCAGAAGAAGATGGCCGAGTACATGAAAGACAGGCCGTTCGGCGAGGGAATAGGATTGGCCGGAGTAGAAGCGCGGAAATATGGAAACCGATATATCACAACCTTCCCGGTAGATTCATATTATGTCAAAATATGGGTACAAACCGGCATTGTGGGACTTATATTGCATATTGCCGTATTATTAATTTGTCTGTTTTGGGGATGTTATCTCATCATGTTCAAAGTGAGGAATACAGAATTTCGAGGTATACTTACCGCTTTTATATGCGGACTATTTGGATTAATGTTAAGTGCATACGGAAATCAGTTTTTCGGACAGCCCAATACGCAATTTATCCTATGGACATTCTTTGCATGTATCGTCAATAGTCCTTATATTGACAAGCAACTCCTCGAAGAGAAACGACAATTATTAACGAAATAATAAACAGTAACTATATGAACGAAATCTTTTCCATATTCAATCCGGACTGGTGGATGGACGAAAACAACAATGCCCTGCAAATGGGAGATGCTATCTTGTTTTTGATTTTCCTGCTCCCCATTGCCTATTTGTTCATCTATTCTCTCGCTTCTCTGAGAAAGTACAAGAATCCCTATCCCCATGCAAATATACAACACCGTTTTCTTGTTGTATTCACCGTCCTGCGTGACGGCAAAGAGGTTATCAGCAGTATCAACACTTTCCTTGACACGCAAAACTATCCGCGCGAGAAATATGACATTGCAGTCGCTGCCACCCAACTACCCGAGGAGGATCTTATCACACTTCTTCAGATGCCGGTCAATATTGTAGTGCCCGATAAGGAAAGTTGTACCAAAGTATACGCTATCCAGCAGGTCATGGAACGTTATTCTCCACACGAATATGATATGGTAGTTATTTTCAACTCCGACAACCGTGTAGTGCCCAACGCACTTGACTTATTCAACAATGCATATTATTCGGGATGCGATTCCATCCAGGCACACCGTATGGCTGAGAACCTGAATACCAGTATTGCTGTCCTTACGGCTGCCAGTGAAGAAATCAACAACCATATATTCCGCAAGGGTCAAGTAACTCTGGGATTCTCTTCAGCCCTAATCGGTTCGGGGATGGCTTTTGATTTTGCGATGTTCCATGAAATAGCTCCTACATTGAAAGGAAGCGACTTCAGCAAAGCAATGGAAGTAGCTTTGCTGGAACAAAACATATATACAGAATACTTGGAAGAAATTGTCTGTTACAGCAAGAAGAAGGACAATGCGTACGGCTATAACGAAGAGCGCCAGCGCTGGATTGCCTCCCAGTACAGCAGCACTTTCCTGGCATTGAAGCGTCTTCCCCTTGCCTTCCTGCAAGGGCGGTGGGATTATTGCAATAAACTGGTACAGTGGATTATGCCTTCCCGCCTGCTACTTATCGGACTTACCGTCCTCATAGCTATAGGGATGACTTTCTTGGACTGGACACTCTGCTTTAAATGGTATATACTGCTGCTAGCCATTGGCGTCACCTTCCTTATGGCAATGCCCGAAGGGGAAATAGCCCGCCATTTCCGCAAAGCAGTTTGGGCCATGCCTATACTGATATTCTCAAGTATATTCAGCCATATAGGACGCTTTTTCGGCAAAAAAAAGAAAAAGATAACAAGCATCAGTAACCATGAAAATAGCGATTGAAGCTCAACGCATCTTCCGCAGTGACAAGCACGGAATGGACTTTGTCATTCTGGAAACTCTAAAAGAGTTGCAGAAGTGTAAGGACGGGAACCACTATTATGTGCTGGTTTCTGCGGGCGAAGACCGCTGTCTGGAAGAATCGGAGAACCTAAGCATCATAGAAGTGCATTGTCCCTCTTATCCATTATGGGAGCAAGTGGCATTACCTTATACTGTACAGCAATTGCAGGCAGACCTGCTACATTGTACATCCAATACAGCTCCGTTGTGGTGCCCGGTCCCCTTGGTACTGACATTGCATGACATCATCTATCTGGAACCGCGGCAGCACCGCAGCCCTTCGCTCTATCAGGAAATGGGATGGCACTACCGACGGATGGTTGTTCCAAGAATATTGAAGAAGTGTAAAAAGATAATCACAGTGTCACATTTCGAATGCAACCGCATCCGGGAAGCGTTGCACCTGCCGGAGCAACAGATAACAGCTGTATACAACGGATACAATAAACACTTTATCCCTCGGACACCCCACTCCAACATCATCAAAAAATACATCCCACAAGAAGGTTTTCTGTTCTTCTTGGGCAATACCGACCCCAAGAAAAATGCAGCACGCACACTGAAGGCTTATGCCCTCTATCTGGAAAAATCGGCTGTGAAACGTCCGTTGCTGATAGCCGATTTGAAAGAGGAATATATTGACGCCCTCCTCCGGCAAGAGCAAATCACAGAAATAAAGAAACAGTTGTTTTATCCGGGCTACATTGACAACCAAGATTTGGCAGCCCTTTATAATACAGCCTTCACCTTTTTATACCCTTCCCTGCGCGAAAGTTTCGGCATTCCCATACTCGAAGCCATGGCTTGCGGCACTCCCGTCATTACAAGCCACACTTCGGCCATGCCCGAAGTGGCAGGTGAAGGAGCAGTTCTTATCAATCCGGAACAACCGCAACAAATAGCCGATGCCCTGATTAAATTGGAAAATGACGCGGACTTCTATCAAAAACAAGTAGACTATGGGCTGGAACGTGTGAAACTCTTTTCATGGAGGAATACAGCTGAAGCATATTCGAAGATTTATCGCGAAATACAGAAGAAACAATCATTAGAAACCTAAATAAAAGCCATAGGTATGAAAGACTTTATCATTACCAGCCTGCAGACGTGGGACATTGAAATAGGAAGCACCATCAAGAATACGGCGCTAGAAATTTCAAAGCAGAACCGAGTGCTCTACATCAATACACCTATGGACTATTCCACCCGGCTGAAAGGCAACAAGCAAGCTCCCTCCTACATACGCCGTATGTCTGTCATCAAAGGAGAAGCTTCTCCCCTGCGGCAAATCAACAAAAACATGTGGGTACTGGACTGCCCGTTCACACTTTTGTCCGTAAACTTTCTACCCGCTCCCTTGTTCAACTTCTTCAACAGACAGAACAACCGCCGTATCGGCCGGTGGATTGTGCAGCAAGCTGCACAACTCGGTTTTAAGGACTACATCCATCTTATTGATACGGACATCTACCGCAGCCGGTATCTGAAGGAATACATTCATCCGGTGCTATCCATCTACTACCGTCGCGATTACATCATCGGAGAAGCCTATTGGCGCAAGCACGGTACCCGCCTCGAGCCAGAGCTGGCCGCTTCTGCAGACATTGTATTGGCGAACTCCAGCCGCTTCGCTGCAGAATTGCTAGCCTATAATCCGGAGACATATCCGATAGAAACCGGAGTGAACATAGAGCTGTATGATGCTTCCCGAAGCTACGGCATACCCGCCGACATAAAAGGAATTCCCCACCCCATCATCGGATACATGGGTACTGTAAACAGTACCCGCCTGGACGGAGATTTACTCTATGAAATAATCAGACAACGCCCCGAATACAACTTTGTGTTCACCGGACCGGAAGATAACGGATTCCGCCAACACCGTATCCACACACTGAAGAACGTCCATTTTCTCGGGCAAAAAAAAACAAGTGAATTGCCTGCATATATTGCCACCTATGACGTTTGCATAAACCCACAAATGATAAACGACATCACCGATGGCAACTACCCGCTGAAAATTGACGAATATCTGGCAATGGGCAAACCGACCGTGGCAACCAGTACCCACACCATGCGCAACATCTTTGCAGCCTACACGCACTTGGCCACGAACCCGCAAGAGTGGCTTTCTGCCATTGACCACGCCATAACCGAATCCGATGACAAAAAATTGGCACAACAACGCATATCCTTCGCTGAAACCCACAGTTGGGGGCACAGCGTGAAGAAAATTTATAGAATCATTGAGCATTTCAATAATAGAATATTATGAATTATCGCAACATCGATGACTTGAACCACTGCATCCTGCAACATCTCAGCATACTGCCACGTGATTTTGACCTGATAGTGGGCATCCCCCGCAGTGGCATGTTTCCCGCCAACCTGCTGGCACTCTATTTGAATCTGCCAGTAACAGACTTGGACTCATTCCGCAACGGACACATCTATCAGACCGGAGAACGTGGCAAAACTTTCAACATGACCCACATCCGCAAAGTATTAGTGGTAGATGACAGCATTGCCACCGGAAACGCCATAAATAAATGCCGAACATTGCTGAAAGCTCTCAATGACAACTATGAAATAAAATATTGTGCCATTTACAGTGTGCCTGAACATACCAGAAGCGTGGATTATCATTTTGAGATTCTGGATTATCCCCGTTTCTTCCAGTGGAACATAATGAACCATGGAATCCTGAAAAAAGCATGTTTGGATATTGACGGGGTTCTTTGCGTAGATCCTACTCCCGAAGAAAATGATGACGGACCACGCTACCGCGAATTCCTACTGAACGCCCAACCCTTATTCATTCCCCGTACCGAAGTAGGTACGCTGGTCACTTCACGTTTAGAGAAATACCGCCCGGAAACCATGGCCTGGTTAAAGAAAAACCATGTAAAATATGATAAACTGGTCATGCTAGACCTGCCCAACAAAGAAGCCCGCCAACGTGCCAACTGCCATGCCTCATTTAAAGCCAAAGAATATAAATTATCCACCACCTACATGCTTTTTGTAGAAAGTTCCCTACAACAAGCCATAGAAATCAATCGTCTGACCAAGAAGCCAGTACTCTGTACGGAAACTTTTCAAATGATTTACGATTCAAAATCCATCTACTATAATCTAAAGTCTGGAGAAACTTTCCCTTGGCTACGACGTTTCCTCATCTCAAAGCGTGACAAGCTAAAAAGGCTGCTAAACAAATAAGCTTTATACAATATTATGACTACCTTTGCATCTTTTTAAAAACAAATAATCATGACTAAAAATTTAATTTAGCCCTTACCGTAGATGGGCAAAAGTTCTGGAGTTTTAACGGAACAACCAAACATGCAGAAGAAAGACTGGTAATAGCCGAAGTTATTAAACAAGTCATTCGGACAATCTTCAAGAGTGACCGGAAAGCCAGCTTCAGGGAAAGCAAGGAACTCATCCCCATAGAGAACCGGATAAAAAAAATAAAACAAGTTTCTGAACAAGAGAAAGAATAAAAAGCTTTCAATTTACATTTATTAAGACAAGTACGGTTTCCATAAGTTTAGAAACCGTAACTTGTTGTTTGTCAACAAAAACAACGTATGCAGACCGTACCTATTCGGGCTGCACCACTATTTTATTATCCCTACCTTTGCACCATAAAACAAAGAGAAAACGCTACGAAAAACGCCGTCGCAACAACAAGCAACCACGCTTTACGCAATACTTTTCCTTGCAAAAAACAATTAAAATGAAAAGAAATTTCTATTTACAACATCCCTTGATGGCCATGTGCGACCCCAGAATGCAACAACTGACAGAAAAAGAAGGCTTGAGAGGACTGGGTGCCTATTGGGTCATCATCGAGAAACTGGGAATGCTGCCCGAACCTCGCGCACGACAAGAATACCTCCGTCCCCATTGCGACGGGAAGAAAGTAACGCTTGCCTACCTCCTGAAAATTATCCGGGAATACGGACTCTTCGAACTCGAGGAAGACGGATATTTCACGCCGAAAGAGCTGAATCCCCCACGCAAAAAAGACGAAAAAACGGCAAAAAAGGGGGAGGCAAAGCCGTATTCCAAGGCAAAAAATGACGAAAAATGGCAAAAAACACCGAGGGAAAACGCCGAAAAACAAGCCCTAGAAACAATCAATCCACTAGAAAACAGCGAATTACCGAAAGCGACAGAGGGAAATAATAAAGAGAATATAAATAATCATATAAAAACAACAGCAGCATCAGCAGCAGAAGAAGAAACTGCCGCTGATGCCGATAGGCCTCTTCCGCCGTCGGATGCCGGAGGAGTGCCACCGTCAACGTCCGGAGGAGCGCAGACCACTTGCGACGGCAACGATGACGACGACAACGACGATGGCAGCGACCGGTCGCAAGACCCGGGACACCCCGTACGACCATGGCGCGAAATGGTGGATAAACTCACCCTCGAAAGCTCCTGGCTGGACATCGCCTGCATGAAAAGCGGCTACGGATGCCTGCTGAAACGCCACATCCGGGAAGCGGTGAAAATATTCAAGCAACACATCGAAGCCTACGGCAAAGGAGGTAATCTACTGGAAATAAGTGATGTGCAAGGATATTTCGTCAACTATGTCAGTGCCGGAAGCCGGACCTCACACGCCCTGCACGAGGCTCTCTGCTCCCTGGACACCAAGCAGCAGGCGACAGCACCTCCCGACCCCTACCGCTACGAGCTGCTTGTGGACGGACGGCGCACCTACCTGGGCTGCCCCATCCCCGACGGAGCGCCACCCCGACCGGACAATACCGCCTTCTGGAACGAAACTGCCCGTTCGTGGACGTCGCAAACCCCGCCGCCTTCATCGAAAAAGCCGAAACAGAAACCCGGCTGAAACGCCACACTCCGGCATCCGGAATGCCACACCCCAGCGTTCCGGATGCCACACCTCAGCGCCCCGAATGCCACACCCCAGTGCCCCGAATGCCACACCCCAGCACGTCCCAAGTGTGGCATTTACCCCCGTGAAGTGTGGCATTTCACCCCGCGAAGTGTGGCATCGGAAGGGGTGAAACCATTCATGTATAACCATTTACCGGACAAAAGGACAAAGAGACAAAGAGACAAAAACGAGAAGACAAGTACGTCCTTCTGTCAAACAAAACAAATCCCATATGAGAAATTTCCATCAACGCGGCATTGACACCCGCGGCCGCATCAGCGGCAA
>ENA-UOJG01003095-UOJG01003095.1-human-gut-metagenome-genome-assembly--contig:-C47-NODE-3095-length-12436-cov-6.618205_pt1 | contig 12436 bp, 7 predicted proteins | sample MGYA00242340_ERZ723887 | MGnify/ENA metagenome assembly ERZ723887 | reverse complement strand
TCTTTTCAGACTTACAAAGCTGTATGCTTAATCCCCCAGGTTTATCGGGTGAGCCATTACAGCTGCAGGAACAGCTCCGGATTCACACCGGATTCCCTCTCACCAAACTATGTGATAGCTTGATTACTAAAATCGGAGGCAAAGATATGAATGTTTTCTAATATTTAGAAAATATATATGAAAAAGTTTTTTTGTAAGGTATGATATGTCTGTCCACTTCTATTAAGGAGAAAGAATATTTACATCATAAAGAAGATATCGGTAAATGTAATTGGCTGACAATTCGTAAGTAATACTGTTTGTCGAATCTTACTTCAAGCCTCTCGATTGATAGATCCTTTCTTTGGCCTCATTTATTTTCTGAAACTTCTCGTTGGCGGCCTTGCGGATGTCTTCTCCCAAACTGGCTACTTTGTCCGGATGATGCTTGACGGCCATCCGGCGATAGGCGGCACGGACTTCCTCGTCTGTGGCGGTCGGTTCTATCTCTAACACCTTGTAGGCATCGTCCAAGGAACTTCCTTTTAGGTTCAACATGGATTCGACTTCTCTATCAGACATTCCCATCGCCATCGCTACCTCTTTCAAGGCATTGATCTCGGCTGCGCACACATTCCCGTCACTCTTAGCGATCTCGGCGAGGAACGCAAGCAATTGCAGCCGCTCCTCATAACTTAGGTTGTATGCGATCTGGGTTCCGCATTCCCGGATGGTATTCTTGAATCCCATGTTGTTCTCCTGATCCATGCGTTTGGCTTGGTCGAAAAGCTTTAGCAATATCTCCTCACCTTGGCTTACGGCGATCTCGCCGAAGTTTCTCCGAAGGAATTGACGGACGTATTCCATCTCGCTATGCATGATCTTCCCGTCGGCACGGATGATATAGGATGCCATAACCAACATGGAGAAAAGGAAACTGTTACGTTCCCCGTCATATTTGCCCCTTCCTCGAAGAAAGAGCCTAATATAATGCCGGCTAGAGCGCCTAGCGGTCCGAACGCCATAAATCCCAAGACGCCACCTATCCATTTCCCGATACCCATATTCCTGTTTATCTTATTTGTTGATTACCGATATGCAATATTCGTAAAAAAACGGGAGATATGCAAATGTGAAAGGCGGGTGTGTGAAGCATACCCGCCTTGCGGTTATTTGGAGAGTTGGATCTTGAATGTTTTCTCATTTATCCGGATGACATACGTACCGAAGGGCAATCCCTCGTAGCCCTGTAAGCCTACTTGCTTTTGGTAGCGTACAATCTTTCCATTGAGTGCGATCACCATCACTGGCTGTAGGCTGGGAGTGTAAACAAATAGAACTCCACCTCGGGAAGTGATTTGCGGATCCGTTTTGTGAGAATCGATGGAGGTTGGTATCTCAGGTTCCCCCGGCGTAGGATCTATGGGGGTTTCCGGATCGGTCCCCGCATCTACTGCTTCTGCCAAAAGGATTTCGATGAAGCCAGCATCCAGATAGCCCCCTTTCTCCGGGGTAGGCACGATCGTTTCCCCAAGGACGGCTGTCATCTCTTCTGCTTCGATGAGACAAGAAGAGAGACTGCCTCCGGTGAGGCTTTGCGCATACGCATGGTTCAAGCCGCAGATGGCTATGAATACGAATATGAGTTTCTTCATGATTAATAACCTCCGTTTTGTGTCAGGTTGGGATTTCTATCCATTTCTTCTTGTGGTATGGGCAATAGGGCTTTGTAAGCATCCATATTGAAATATTTTGCGCTATAGTTTAATATATTCAGATAGAGATTGCCTCGTTTGTAAGTCGAATGATAGTTGTTCATATATTCTTCCATCAAGGAAGCCTCGGTGATTTGTGCCGTTGGATTCAACTTCCAGTCTGCGATCTTCTTGATGAAAGCCAAGATGCCGCTTTTCGCTTGAATGGCAGAAGCTGCTTGCCAATTCCCTTTTAATAACTGGGCCTCATAGAGCAGGATTTGGATATCTTTGGCGGTTAGCTCTCCTTCTTTCGATAATGAAGAGACTCCTTGTGCTTCTGTGAAGTCTGTGATTATGGCATCAAGAACGTCTGAACGATCTGATTGGGTAACGTTAGCAGATTCTGAAAAGGACAAGGTTTTCAGTACTAAGGGGACACGCCCGAACCAAGAGGTCAACATCAAATGAGCATAAGCTCGGATGGCTTTGGCTTGCTTGATGGCATTGGTCTTTACGTTTTCGGTGATATCTGAACTTGTGTTTTGGGCAAGGCCTTCCAATAGATTGTTACATCGATTGATTGTTTCATAAGGTATCTGCCATAGACTTGTTAGCATACCTCCAGAATTAGGTGTATATGTCTTATTCTCAAATTCATTAAAAGGAGTTGTGATATCCGGAGATCTCTTGTTCATGAAATCAATATCGATTTCTGTATTTAGAAGGTTATAATCATCCCAGGGACTGTCAGAATTAGGATCGATTATGGTAGCAATAGATGCTAAAATATCATCGTCTGTTTTCCAATGACTTTCAGGATAAACCCCGGTTTCTCTTACTTCATATATGAATGGATAGCTTTTGGTTTCATTATATTTGTTTTTGAAGACTATAGTACATGAATAGTGAGCTTCTGGAGTATATTGCTTCGGGGGAAGAATACTTAGTGTTAAAAGTCTACCGAATGGTCCGGATTTTAAGCCGCAATCGTTATTAAATGAAATGTCGGATGGTAATCCAAGGATTTCCATAGTTACCTCTTGGTCTGTATCATCTAGATATTTCACGAAAAAATTACTGCTTGTGGGATTGTAAAGCGTTGAGGAAAGGGATGCTTTCCCTGTTAAAATCATAGCGCTGTTGTTATCATTTGGTAATACCCAAAAATCATGCTTCTTCTCGGTTTCGCTTCCTACCGTTCCCGCTCTCTCCGCATACAGCGCATACGGAACGGAGAGCATTTGTGACGTTGACATCTCCTTATAATTGCCCCCTCCATCTGTGTCCATGCTGATCCGAAGGTAATAGGGGGATTGGCTCCAATCAATCTCGGTGAAGATACCGTTTATCGCTGTTCCGTTTCCGATTTGTAGATTGACTACCCCATTCTTGGCTGTCGTTGTATGGTGCGTTTCTCCATAAACGGTTGTACCGGATGCGCTCCCTTGTACGATTTCTATTTTAATTCCGACTTCCTTGTCTGATATAGGATTGCCTCCGGCATTTCGTGCTACCGCTTGGAAGTTCATTGCCTGTGGTGATTGGGCGTAAGAAAACAGGCTGCTTAATAACATTGCTACCCCAAGTAACCATTTGTTCATGATTGCATTTGATTTAAGTTGTCAACCTGTCCCTTCGGCTGAACGATATTAATAAAAAAGCGGGGACCATCGGCTATTACCGTATTTGGGGCTCTGGACTGCCTACGAGTTGATAATGGCACAATGATCCCGCGCCCTATGTCGATATATGTCTTCCCATAAGGGAGGTATATAACAAACACAAGCGCAGGAGCCATTTGGTCTATTATCCCAACTCATTAGAATTGTCCAGATTCCAAATACGGGATAATATCGAAACGCTTCTACGTTATTTTCTCAATACAATGCCAAAGGTCGGAATATTTCTTGGAAGAATGAAATATTTAATCGATAATAAGAAAATGCCGTTCAAGTAAGGGACACACCCGGAAGGATTATAGAGCCGCCTCCTATCTATACACCATCTTCTATAAGGACGGGTCGGGCAATTGTGTCGCAGATGGACGCTCCGGGATGTGTCCTTTCCGGCATCCTTTCCGCAAGTTGAACGGAATGAGTTGCGGTATATATTTTCACATCGGGGGCTATCATCACGTTGTTACCGATAATGATATTGTTATTATCGAGGAACGTACAGTTCTTGTCATTGTTGAGCCTTACTCTTTGTTTGAGCCAATTATTACGACAAGGTAACGCAAGCAAGAATAGGCAGCTTCAAATTGATATGCCTTCAAGCATACGCAAAGTTACACAAAATAGCTGAGAACACGAACAAACGAAATGTATAAAAACTGTACTTGCCTGTTGACTCTACAAAAAGTAAGGCTTTTTCATTTAACATCTCATTTAAGTGGAGCTTCTTGTAAATTTTAGCATGCGCTATTGTTTTCGGTGGAAGGATTCAGGAAAACACGTACGACCTTTCCAGAAAACACGTACGACTTTTTTCAAAAACATGTATGTGTTTTCGCAGAAAGATTATCCTGTTTTTTTAATGTTGATTTTTAATGCTTTATGCATAAGCTTCTCTTGTGAGCTTATTGTACGGAATTTTACTTGGGATCCGTGTATTCCGTATATTCCGGCCTGGCTGAAGTGGATAGTTAAATAAAAAATACTATCTTTGCCCCCGAATCGGTTCCGCATATACCATTCGGGTATGTGGATTAAAAGGGAATCGGGTGTAAATCCCGGACAGTCCCGCTGCTGTGAAGCTCCGAAGAACATCTTGAAACAACACTATCGCCACTGGTTCTAGCGACCGGGAAGGCTTCAAGATGGGAGTCAGTCAGAAGACCTGCCATTCATTAAAGGCTGTTTTTGCTCGAGGGATTAGGAAAGCAGTACGAAAAGAATAAGAATCAATAGTTAATGATTTATGGAGAATTTATGTCCTCGTGGCGACATGATCCGTAAAGTGCTTGTTGCGAATCGAGGTGAGATCGCTATCCGTGTGATGCGCTCATGTAAGGAGATGGGGATTCGCACTGTTGCCGTATATTCGGAGACCGATCGTACCGCTCGGCATGTAATGTATGCGGATGAGGCAGCCTTGATAGGCCCGGCGGCTTCCAAGGAAAGTTATTTGAATATAGACAATCTGATCGCTGCGGCGAAACGGCACCATGCCGATGCGATACATCCCGGTTATGGTTTCTTGTCGGAGAACGCGGACTTCGCACGCCGTTGTAAGCAAGAAGGATTGATATTTATCGGTCCGTCAGCGGAGACGATGGAAGCGATGGGAGATAAGATCGCCGCACGCAAACGCATGATCGCCGCAGAGGTTCCTGTGGTTCCCGGTACGGAGCAACCGTTGCAAAGTGCGGAAGAAGCGCTTCGGGTTTGCGAAGAAATTGGTTTCCCTGTTATGCTGAAAGCTTCTATGGGAGGTGGAGGAAAAGGGATGCGCCTGATACATGAGAAGGGCGAGGTTGTCGAGGCTTATCATACGGCTCGTTCAGAATCGTTGTCCTCATTTGGTGATGATACGGTATATATAGAGAAATTCGTAGAGGAGCCGCATCATATAGAATTCCAGATATTGGGAGATAACCATGGTAATGTCATTCATCTATTTGACCGGGAATGTTCGGTTCAACGTCGTAACCAGAAAATAGTAGAGGAAAGCCCGTCTCCATTCCTAACAGCGGACTTACGTAAAGAAATGGGGGAAAAGGCTGTGGCTGCGGCTAAAGCGGTTCATTATTCCGGAGCGGGAACGATAGAGTTCCTTGTAGATAAGGACCGCCATTTTTATTTTTTGGAAATGAATACCCGGCTACAAGTAGAGCATCCTATCACGGAAGAAGTGGTAGGGGTGGATTTGGTAAAGGAACAAATCCGTATCGCCAATAATGAGGTTTTGCATCTTCGTCAAGAAGATCTTTTCCAACGAGGACATGCCATCGAGTGCCGGATCTGTGCGGAGGATACGGAAAATAATTTCATGCCTTCCCCGGGTATTATCCGGCAATTAACGGAACCGAATGGTATCGGGGTACGTATCGATAGCTATGTATATGAAGGGTATGAGATTCCGGTCTATTATGACCCTATGATCGGTAAATTAATCGTATGGGCAACGACACGTGCGTATGCGATCGAGCGTATGCGCCGGGTTCTATATGAATATAAAATCACGGGCTTAAAGACGAACCTCAGTTATTTGAAACGTATCATGCATAATCCTGATTTCGTGAAAGGGGAATATAATACATTATTTATCGCTAAGAATGCCCGGATGCTACAACGGTCTAACGGTAATAACGAGGAAATCGAGAATATCGCCATGATCGCCGCTTATATGGATTATTTGATGAATTTAGAGGAAAATACTTCTACCCAATTGGTGGATACACGTCCTATCAGCCGTTGGCGGGAGTTTGGTTTACAAAAAGGTGTCTTACGGATTTAACGGGTATTGGTTATGGAAATACATATCGGAAATCGTGTGGCCGATGTGACATTGGTCAGTAAAGAAGGGAATAAAGTCCGGCTTTCTATCGACGGGAAGCCGTATGATGTGGATATCGTGATGACGGAGAACGGCAGTTGTTCTGTCTTGCACGATGGGAACTCATTTAACGCGGAGATCATCTCCGGAGAAGATCATCGGAGTTATGACGTGAATATGTTCTACCGTTCCTATCATGTGGATATCGTAGATACCCAAAAGAAATATTTGCGTATGCGTAAAAGTGCGGAAGAGAAGCAAGATGACAAGATTGTCGCCCCGATGCCGGGTAAAGTCGTGAAAATACCTGTGCGGAAAGGAGATCGCTTGGAAACGGGGGATACCGTGGTCGTACTTGAGGCGATGAAGATGCAGAGTAACTATAAGGTAAGCTCAGCATGCGTGGTAAAAGATATATTGGTATCCGAGGGAGATTCCGTTGATAACAATCAAGTGCTTATGACTTTAGACCTATTAAAAGATGATTCATATGAATAACGAGCAATTATATAAAGATTTTGAGGCTTTGAATAAAGAGGCCTCGTTGGGAGGAGGATTGAATCGCATTGAGAAACAACATGCTTGCGGGCGTATGACCGCCCGTGAACGAATCGAGATGCTGTTGGATAAAGGGACTTTCAATGAGCTGGATAAATTCGTGGTGCATCGGTGTACAAACTTCGGGATGGATAAGAATAAGATTCCCGGTGATGGAATGGTAAGTGGTTATGGAAAGATCGATGGTCGTTTGGTATTTGTTTACGCTTATGATTTTACCGCATACGGTGGGACCTTGAGTGCCACGAATGCCGCTAAGATCGTGAAAGTGCAACAATTAGCCTTAAAGAACGGAGCGCCGATCATCGCCTTGAATGACTCGGGGGGTGCCCGGATTCAAGAAGGGGTGAATAGCTTGGCTGGTTATGCTTCTATCTTTTACCAAAATACGATGGCCTCGGGAGTCGTTCCCCAATTATCGGCTATTTTGGGGCCTTGTGCGGGGGGCGCTTGTTATTCCCCGGCTTTGACCGATTTTATTTTTATGGTCAAAGAGCAAAGTCATATGTTTATCACGGGGCCGGATGTCGTAAAGGCGGTGACTCACGAGGTGATCGATAAGGAAGAGCTGGGCGGGGCGCAGGTACATAGCGGAAAAAGCGGGGTCGCACATTTTGTGTGTGATACGGAAGAGGAGACTTTGATGAGTATCCGGGAACTTCTGAGTTTCCTGCCTTCTAATAATATGGAAGACGCTCCAGTTATAGCTTGTGCTGACGATGTGCGTCGGGTAGAAGAGTCGTTGCAGCATGTGATTCCGGAAGATCCTAATGTCCCTTATGACATCAAGGATATTATAGAGCCGATAGTGGATAATCATTACTTTTTCGAGGTTATGCCTCATTTCGCTCGCAATATTGTAGTGGGATTCGCTCGTTTGGGAGGCCGTACCATAGGTATCGTAGGGAACCAACCTGCCTTTTTAGCGGGAGTCTTGGATATCGATGCTTCTGATAAGGCCGCACGTTTCATTCGCTTCTGCGATTGCTTCAATATTCCATTGATCACGTTCGAGGATGTGCCGGGCTTCTTGCCGGGCTGTACGCAAGAACATGCGGGAATTATACGCCACGGGGCAAAAATTGTCTACGCTTATGCGGAGGCCACGGTTCCCAAAATCACGTTGATTACCCGGAAGGCTTACGGGGGAGCCTATATCGTAATGGCAAGTAAGCCTACCGGTGCCGATATAAACTTGGCATATCCGATGGCTGAGATTGCGGTGATGGGGGCTGAAGGTGCCGTGAATATATTATACCGGAAAGCCAACGATGAGGAGAAGAAACAAGCAATTCGTGAATACACCGAGAAATTCTCAAATCCTTACCGGGCAGCCGAGCAAGGATTTATAGATGAAGTCATACAACCTAGAGACACACGTTTTAAATTGATTCAGGCGTTGGAAATGGCGAAAAATAAGAGCCAGAGTAATCCTCCTAAAAAACATGGAAATATTCCCTTGTAGTAATTATTATTTAAGGAAAATCAAAGCCTCTTCCTGTCGGGAGGATAGCTTAGAGGTTAAAAGATCCCGGTTCAATTGTTTTGTCCCGGGATTTTTTTATTTGGATAATAAAAGTAAACAAAAAAGCGAAAAGATATGATATATACGGAAAACATGCTATCTTTGTTCCCGAATCGGTTCCGCATATACCATTCGGGTATGTGGATTAAAAGGGAATCGGGTGTAAATCCCGGACAGTCCCGCTGCTGTGAAGCTCCGAAGAACATCTTGAAACAACACTATCGCCACTGGTTCTAGCGACCGGGAAGGCTTCAAGATGGGAGTCAGTCAGAAGACCTGCCATTCATTAAAGGCTGTTTTTGCTCGAGGGATTAGGAAAGCAGTACGAAAAGAATAAGAATCAATAGTTAATGATTTATGGAGAATTTATGTCCTCGTGGCGACATGATCCGTAAAGTGCTTGTTGCGAATCGAGGTGAGATCGCTATCCGTGTGATGCGCTCATGTAAGGAGATGGGGATTCGCACTGTTGCCGTATATTCGGAGACCGATCGTACCGCTCGGCATGTAATGTATGCGGATGAGGCAGCCTTGATAGGCCCGGCGGCTTCCAAGGAAAGTTATTTGAATATAGACAATCTGATCGCTGCGGCGAAACGGCACCATGCCGATGCGATACATCCCGGTTATGGTTTCTTGTCGGAGAACGCGGACTTCGCACGCCGTTGTAAGCAAGAAGGATTGATATTTATCGGTCCGTCAGCGGAGACGATGGAAGCGATGGGAGATAAGATCGCCGCACGCAAACGCATGATCGCCGCAGAGGTTCCTGTGGTTCCCGGTACGGAGCAACCGTTGCAAAGTGCGGAAGAAGCGCTTCGGGTTTGCGAAGAAATTGGTTTCCCTGTTATGCTGAAAGCTTCTATGGGAGGTGGAGGAAAAGGGATGCGCCTGATACATGAGAAGGGCGAGGTTGTCGAGGCTTATCATACGGCTCGTTCAGAATCGTTGTCCTCATTTGGTGATGATACGGTATATATAGAGAAATTCGTAGAGGAGCCGCATCATATAGAATTCCAGATATTGGGAGATAACCATGGTAATGTCATTCATCTATTTGACCGGGAATGTTCGGTTCAACGTCGTAACCAGAAAATAGTAGAGGAAAGCCCGTCTCCATTCCTAACAGCGGACTTACGTAAAGAAATGGGGGAAAAGGCTGTGGCTGCGGCTAAAGCGGTTCATTATTCCGGAGCGGGAACGATAGAGTTCCTTGTAGATAAGGACCGCCATTTTTATTTTTTGGAAATGAATACCCGGCTACAAGTAGAGCATCCTATCACGGAAGAAGTGGTAGGGGTGGATTTGGTAAAGGAACAAATCCGTATCGCCAATAATGAGGTTTTGCATCTTCGTCAAGAAGATCTTTTCCAACGAGGACATGCCATCGAGTGCCGGATCTGTGCGGAGGATACGGAAAATAATTTCATGCCTTCCCCGGGTATTATCCGGCAATTAACGGAACCGAATGGTATCGGGGTACGTATCGATAGCTATGTATATGAAGGGTATGAGATTCCGGTCTATTATGACCCTATGATCGGTAAATTAATCGTATGGGCAACGACACGTGCGTATGCGATCGAGCGTATGCGCCGGGTTCTATATGAATATAAAATCACGGGCTTAAAGACGAACCTCAGTTATTTGAAACGTATCATGCATAATCCTGATTTCGTGAAAGGGGAATATAATACATTATTTATCGCTAAGAATGCCCGGATGCTACAACGGTCTAACGGTAATAACGAGGAAATCGAGAATATCGCCATGATCGCCGCTTATATGGATTATTTGATGAATTTAGAGGAAAATACTTCTACCCAATTGGTGGATACACGTCCTATCAGCCGTTGGCGGGAGTTTGGTTTACAAAAAGGTGTCTTACGGATTTAACGGGTATTGGTTATGGAAATACATATCGGAAATCGTGTGGCCGATGTGACATTGGTCAGTAAAGAAGGGAATAAAGTCCGGCTTTCTATCGACGGGAAGCCGTATGATGTGGATATCGTGATGACGGAGAACGGCAGTTGTTCTGTCTTGCACGATGGGAACTCATTTAACGCGGAGATCATCTCCGGAGAAGATCATCGGAGTTATGACGTGAATATGTTCTACCGTTCCTATCATGTGGATATCGTAGATACCCAAAAGAAATATTTGCGTATGCGTAAAAGTGCGGAAGAGAAGCAAGATGACAAGATTGTCGCCCCGATGCCGGGTAAAGTCGTGAAAATACCTGTGCGGAAAGGAGATCGCTTGGAAACGGGGGATACCGTGGTCGTACTTGAGGCGATGAAGATGCAGAGTAACTATAAGGTAAGCTCAGCATGCGTGGTAAAAGATATATTGGTATCCGAGGGAGATTCCGTTGATAACAATCAAGTGCTTATGACTTTAGACCTATTAAAAGATGATTCATATGAATAACGAGCAATTATATAAAGATTTTGAGGCTTTGAATAAAGAGGCCTCGTTGGGAGGAGGATTGAATCGCATTGAGAAACAACATGCTTGCGGGCGTATGACCGCCCGTGAACGAATCGAGATGCTGTTGGATAAAGGGACTTTCAATGAGCTGGATAAATTCGTGGTGCATCGGTGTACAAACTTCGGGATGGATAAGAATAAGATTCCCGGTGATGGAATGGTAAGTGGTTATGGAAAGATCGATGGTCGTTTGGTATTTGTTTACGCTTATGATTTTACCGCATACGGTGGGACCTTGAGTGCCACGAATGCCGCTAAGATCGTGAAAGTGCAACAATTAGCCTTAAAGAACGGAGCGCCGATCATCGCCTTGAATGACTCGGGGGGTGCCCGGATTCAAGAAGGGGTGAATAGCTTGGCTGGTTATGCTTCTATCTTTTACCAAAATACGATGGCCTCGGGAGTCGTTCCCCAATTATCGGCTATTTTGGGGCCTTGTGCGGGGGGCGCTTGTTATTCCCCGGCTTTGACCGATTTTATTTTTATGGTCAAAGAGCAAAGTCATATGTTTATCACGGGGCCGGATGTCGTAAAGGCGGTGACTCACGAGGTGATCGATAAGGAAGAGCTGGGCGGGGCGCAGGTACATAGCGGAAAAAGCGGGGTCGCACATTTTGTGTGTGATACGGAAGAGGAGACTTTGATGAGTATCCGGGAACTTCTGAGTTTCCTGCCTTCTAATAATATGGAAGACGCTCCAGTTATAGCTTGTGCTGACGATGTGCGTCGGGTAGAAGAGTCGTTGCAGCATGTGATTCCGGAAGATCCTAATGTCCCTTATGACATCAAGGATATTATAGAGCCGATAGTGGATAATCATTACTTTTTCGAGGTTATGCCTCATTTCGCTCGCAATATTGTAGTGGGATTCGCTCGTTTGGGAGGCCGTACCATAGGTATCGTAGGGAACCAACCTGCCTTTTTAGCGGGAGTCTTGGATATCGATGCTTCTGATAAGGCCGCACGTTTCATTCGCTTCTGCGATTGCTTCAATATTCCATTGATCACGTTCGAGGATGTGCCGGGCTTCTTGCCGGGCTGTACGCAAGAACATGCGGGAATTATACGCCACGGGGCAAAAATTGTCTACGCTTATGCGGAGGCCACGGTTCCCAAAATCACGTTGATTACCCGGAAGGCTTACGGGGGAGCCTATATCGTAATGGCAAGTAAGCCTACCGGTGCCGATATAAACTTGGCATATCCGATGGCTGAGATTGCGGTGATGGGGGCTGAAGGTGCCGTGAATATATTATACCGGAAAGCCAACGATGAGGAGAAGAAACAAGCAATTCGTGAATACACCGAGAAATTCTCAAATCCTTACCGGGCAGCCGAGCAAGGATTTATAGATGAAGTCATACAACCTAGAGACACACGTTTTAAATTGATTCAGGCGTTGGAAATGGCGAAAAATAAGAGCCAGAGTAATCCTCCTAAAAAACATGGAAATATTCCCTTGTAGTAATTATTATTTAAGGAAAATCAAAGCCTCTTCCTGTCGGGAGGATAGCTTAGAGGTTAAAAGATCCCGGTTCAATTGTTTTGTCCCGGGATTTTTTTATTTGGATAATAAAAGTAAACAAAAAAGCGAAAAGATATGATATATACGGAAAACATGCTATCTTTGTTCCCGAATCGGTTCCGCATATACCATTCGGGTATGTGGATTAAAAGGGAATCGGGT
>ENA-UOJG01003076-UOJG01003076.1-human-gut-metagenome-genome-assembly--contig:-C47-NODE-3076-length-12523-cov-24.541226_pt1 | contig 12523 bp, 10 predicted proteins | sample MGYA00242340_ERZ723887 | MGnify/ENA metagenome assembly ERZ723887 | reverse complement strand
GGGCGAGGGTCCACCCGTTCCCATCCCGAACACGGAAGTTAAGCTCGCTTCTGCCGACAATACTTGGCTGGAGACGGCCCGGGAAGATAGGTAGCGCCAACACGAAAGAAGTCACTCATGCGAGTGACTTCTTTTTTTGTTTATTTTTTGCCTTGACAAGTTTCGCCTGGGAGACTATAATCGCCCAGTTAAAAAATGATGGAGATTTTTATGATGCAGAAAAAAGGTTTATCTTCGCTCTTCCGGCCGGTGGAGCTCACACAAGGGGAATGCTGGAAAACGATCCTGGCATTTTCTTTCCCGATCATTGTTTCTTATTTGTTGCAGCAGGTCTATACGATCAGCGATGCGGCGATCGTTGGCCAGACATTGACGGCGCAGGAAGTTGCTGGTGTCAACGATACGTCGTCGCTCATTTTTATCTTTTTGCAGTTTGCCTTTGGCGTCAGCGCGGGCTTCTGCGTAGTCACATCTTGTAATGTCGGCGCGCACAATCCGGCGGGTGTGCGCCGCTCGCTGACAACGCAGATCGTCCTTTCCGGTGTTCTCACAGTGGTGCTTACGGCATTGGCGCTTGTGCTGCTCGATCCAATGCTCGCATGGATCAATGTAACGCCTGACAGCCCGGAAGTCTATCGCGCGGCCTACACCTATTGTGCCATCATTTTTGCCGGGATCGGCGCGCAGCTGTTCTATAATTTTATTTGCTCCTTCCTGCGCAGCATGGGCGACAGCGTGACACCACTTGCCTTCCTGCTCTTTTCTACGCTGCTGAATGTGGGGCTTGACCTGCTTTTCATCGTTGTGTTCCGCTGGGGTGTTGCCGGTGCGGCCGTCGCCACGGTGAGCGCGCAGCTCGTAAGCACATTGGGCTGCTTTGCCTACGCATTTTTCAAATACCCTGAGCTGCATCTGCACAGTGAGGACTGGAAGATCGAGCGGCATGACATTGTGCGCCATCTCATTCAGGGCATTCCGCTCGGCTTACAGTTTTCGGTGTTGGCAATCGGCATCATCGTGGTGCAGAGCATCGTTGTTCAGTTTGATATGCTGGGTGGAGCGATGGTCTCCAATGCGGCGCAGAACGGTTTCGGTGCGGCAAACAAGGTCAACAGTCTGCTGATGACGCCGCTCAACGGTCTCGGCTCTGCGATGACCAGCTTTACGGCGCAGAATCTCGGCGCGGGTGACACAAAGCGCATCAAAAAGGGCACGGTCCAGTCGATTATCATCATGCTCATCATGGCGGCATGTTCCATTCTGATCGGGTTGCTGCTTACCATTGACGGCACTTATCTGCGCATTTTCCTCAGTGCGGACAAGGTGACGGCGGAAACGATCCGCTTCGGCAATTCGTATCTCTATGTCGACCTTTCCCTCTACGGGTTCCTCGGGTTTATCTTCGTTGCACGCAACTGTGTGCAGGGTATCGGCAAGCCGCAGTTCGTGCTGGGCGCGGGAGCGGCCGAGCTTGTCGCGCGTGTGGCGGTCTGTTTGCTGCTGCCCGCTGCACTCGCGGGCGGCATGGTCAGCGCGCAGGCACCGCAGGCCGCGGTCTACGGCTTATGCGTGGCAGACCCCTGCGCATGGATCGCAGCGGACGCCGTGCTGTGTATCCCGTTTATCAAGAACATCATGCGCGAAAACTACGACTATCTCTACGGCAGCGGCCAGAAACTCATTGAGCGATAAAAAGAACCATAAAGTTGCCCCTCCGTATTTTGAATACGGAGGGGCAACTGTTGTCCATAATGAGGCAGAAGAATTTGTTGTCAGTCGATGTTCTTCAGACCGTCATATAGATCGTTGAAGGACTTTTCCTGACGGCATCTCCCGTAGGAGAGCTCTTTGTTTTCGCCGAATTCCAGCAAGAAGCATTTGGCAAGCTCTTCCACGGTCTGCTCAAGCGTCGTAAAAAACTGCTCATAGGCAAAGTTGCTTGCCGCCGAGCCTTCTTCAAAGCAATTCACGATCAGCGATTCGGTCACCTGATCGAGCGGATACATTTTTCAAAAAGTGCGGTCAAGGCCTGCTTCTCTGCCATGGTATTCCTCCTGAACGTTTCATTTGCTGCGTCAAAGCGTATCGTATCAGTCCTCGAACCACGCGACTGCGCGGATGGGCGAGCCGTCGCAGTTTTCAAGCTTGAGCGGAAAGCAGCTAAAGGAAAAGAGACCGCTGCCGCAGAGGTCGAGATCCTTGAGATTTTCAATATTGACGATGTCTTTGTGCGCGAAAAGCTTTTTGTGCCGCGTCAGGTTTTCATCCGCGATGGGGTCAAGACCGATCACGTCGAAGCCGATGCCCTTGTAGTTGCCCGCGATGATGTAATCCATCGCCGCGTCGTCGAGGCAGGGATAGTCGCCAAAGTAGGCGTCTGTTCTCCAGCGCTTGTCCCAGCCGAGGTGAAAGAGCAGAAAATCCGCCTCTTTCGCGTCGCTTCCATAGGCGAGGATACGCTCAAGCGTGATGGCCTCGCCCTCTTTTAGGTCGCTGCACTCGATGACGAGCGCCTTGCCGATGAACTGCGAGGCAGGGAAGGCGTCGAGCGTCGTGCGGCCGGCAAAAAGGTGCGCGGGCGGATCCATGTGCGTGCCCGTGTGGGTGTACATGGTCAGCTTCGTCTCCTTGAAGCCGTCCTTTTCGTAGGTGTTCGCGCCGGCGAGAACGGGCGGCTCCGTGCCGGGATAGACCGGCATATTTTCGGAAATGGTGTGCGTGAGATCAATAACGCGCATGGTAAGACCTTCCTTTCTGTTGAAGTTGAAATCAAAATCAGAACACGAACTGCACCAGCAGCATGTAGCACACCGTGCCGCCCGCGATGGAGAGCAGCATTTGTTTCTTCCACAGGTGCAGGCCGATCGTTACGGCGATGGCAATGAGCTCGGGCAGCCCGTGGGAAAGGTGCAGCACGTCAACATTGCGCAGGCAGTAGACAACGAGCATGCCGAAGATCGCTCCCGGCAGTGCCGAGCCGAGGTATTGAATGTATTTCGGTGTCGGCTTTTTCGGACTGAAGACGAGAAACGGCAGAAAGCGCGTGAGCAGCGTACCGAGCGCGCAGAGAACAATGGTGATGGCCTGTTGGAAGATCGTCATTTTGCCGCCTCCCGTGTCTTTGCTTCGATGGGTTTGCGCAGCGCGGTCAGCACAATGAGAATGCAGATCATTGTCGGAATGAGGAAGTTGTCCGCACCGAAGAGGAGCAGGCACGCGACGCTCGCAGCAAGGCCGATCCATGCGCTGAAATGATGCGTTTCCTTGAGCCACTGGTCTATGAAGATGACAACAAACATTGCCGTCATCACAAAGTCAAGCCCATCGGTATTGAAGCGCAACAGTCCGCCGAGAACGCCGCCGAGCGTCGCGCCCAGAAACCAGTAGAGTTCATCGAGCAGCGAGACGAAGAAGAAGAACCAACCGTGATCCACCCCCTCGGGGATCTCTGCTGTATAGTTGACACTGAATGTTTCATCGCACATGGCATAGATGAGATAAGGCTTTTTCCAACCTGTGCCCTTATACCTGTCGAGCATCGAAATGCCATAGAACAGATGACGCGCCTGGATCATGACCGCCATCAGAAAGACCTGCACCGGCGCGAACGGTGCGAGCAGCATACTCGTGGTCACAAATTCAAGGCTGCCGCCGAAGATGACGATGCTCATGATCATCGGATACCAGAAGCTGAAGCCCGACGTGCGCATGTAGACCCCATAGGTCATGCCGAGGAAGAGAAAACCTGCTAAAATGGGAATGGTGTGCGGGAATGCCGCTTTCAGCGTCGCGCCCGCGGGGGATTTGCTGCGCATGGGAAGAGAGACCTCCTTGGTGAAAGTGAAGCTGCGGCACTCTATTCCGGATCGTCTGTGCTTTCGCTGCCGCTTGTGGTGATGAGCACGCTTGCAAGCAGCGTAAGAGACGAACCGAGAAGAATACGCAGCGTGAGCGTTTCGTGCAGGAAGAGAATGCCGGCAAAGATGCTCGTGATTGGTTCGAATGTGCTGAGAATGGCCGCGCGCTGCGCGCCGATCAAAAATGTTCCCTTCTGGAAGAGCACGACTGCACCGACGCAGAGGGTGAGGGAAAAGAAGATTGCTACGCCCCAACCGCCCACTGTCTGCGGCAGGCGGAACTGATGCGTGATCAGGCAGAGGGGCAGCGTACAGACCGAACTGATGAACGCCATGTAAAAGCTCAGGCGGAAGCCAGAGACCTCACGGTGGCGGAAATGCCCGAGAAGCAGGATATAGACGGCATAGGTCACACCGGAAGATAGCGCCAGCATCACACCGAGAGGGTCGATTGCGCCGCGGGGATCAATGAGCAGTGCAATGCCGAGCGAGCAGAGCAGCGCGCAAAACAGCGCGCGCTTTTTCACCTGTTCACGCAGCAGAAGGCCGCCCAACACTACAATGACCGGATAAGCAAAATGAAATACTGCGGCCATGCCGGAGGCAAGATAGCGATAGGAGCTAAAGAGCAAGACAGGAGTGAGAAAACAGCCGAAAAGACCACTCAGCCCGGTTTCGATCAGCGCGCCGCGGCTCAGCCGAAGGCCTCCATGCCTCCGCCCCAACAGTGCGAGAACGGGGAGAGAGAGGGTATTGCGCAAGAATACGAGCATCATTGGCGTCACGTTCTGTGCATAGAGAAAGTTGGCGCTCAGCGGCATGCTGCCGAAGATCACCGCGCCTAAAATTACGCACAGTCCGCCAAGCCACTGCTTTTGGCGTTCCATCGAGTTCTCCCCCTTTACACAAGTAAAGTGAATGCAATTATCATACTCACGCTTTTCCTTCCAGTCAAGTGGGAAGATATCCAAATACCGGCTGCGTTGACAAATCCTGCCGCGGCTGTTATGCTGTATGACACCAAGAGAGAAGGGAAGAGACGGCATGTTCCTTTTTTATGTAAACCCTATTCTGATCGCCGCAGCGGTCATTCCGGCCATTGTCCTGCTGCGCTTTGTCTACAAGGAGGATCGGCTCGATAAGGAGTCACCGGGACTGCTGCTCTCACTTATGGTCTTTGGTATCCTTGCAACGTTTGCCGCCATCGTTACCGAGCAGATCGGTGAGGCGATCCTCGGCATTCTTCTGCCGCGGAACTCGACCGCGTACAACGTACTGCTTTACTTCGTTGTGGTCGCGCTTTCAGAGGAGGGGTTCAAATACCTGCTGCTGAGAAAGCGCACCTGGTGGTCGGGCGAATTCAACTGCCAGTTTGACGGCGTGGTCTATGCCGTGTTTGTTTCGCTTGGCTTTGCCCTGTGGGAGAACATCAGCTATGTGCTGATGTATGGTCTTGGCACAGCACTGGTACGCGCTATCACGGCCGTGCCGGGACATGCCTGCTTCGGCGCTTTCATGGGTGCATTTTACGGCCTTGCCAAGCGCTACGACAATATCGGCGATGCGGATCGCTGCCTGCGCTGCCGCCGCTTCGCCGTTGTGATACCGGTGCTGCTGCACGGTGCGTATGATTACATTGCGACTTATGAGTACGACGGCTATGCGTGGTTTTTCGTCGCGTTCGTCGCTGTGCTGTTTCTTGCGGCGTACCGCATGATCAAAAAGCTCGCGCGCGATGACCGTTTCATCGACGGCGACGACTATAATTACTACAACGGCCCTGAGATCTGAAAGAGCACCAAAAAAGCGCCCGCTTACCAAAAGGTAAGCGGGCGCTTCTACAGTATTGCTGCCACGCTGCGCTGCCAATGCGCCGAAAGCGGTCAACTGTGCACGATGTAGTCGTATGCGACGAGCGCAAGGCCGTCAAAGGAGTGGATCGTGCCGCACTTTTGAAAGCCGTAGTCTTCAAGCAACTGCTGCATCGTGCGGTTGTCCACATGTGTGTCGGCGCGCAGGTAAGAGACTTTTGCGGTGCAGAAGTCAAAGCAGGCTTTGGAAAGCCCGCGCACGCTTCCGTTGGAGGCGAGGCGGTGGACGGTGCCGTAGGGGGCGTCCGAGCGCCATGCACCGTTTTCGATCACGCGGTAAGTCTCATCTTCGCCGCAGATGAAGGCAAAGGTTCCGACAACCTCTCCGTTGTCGATAAATACATAGCTGTTGCCGTTGGCAATGTCGTTGTCCAGTGTGTCGCGGCCGGGGTAGTTGTCGTCCCACTGGGAGGCGTTTCCGTTTGCTTTCATGTAGCACTTGGCGGAGGTGAAGATGTCCATGATGGCGTCAATATCGTTTGCTGTGGTTTTGCGAATTTCCATGGAAACTCCTTACGCCTTGTGCTGCTCGAACCAGGTCGTGATCTCGTTCAGGCGGCGGAGGCGGTGCTTGGGCTTGCCGCTGCGCGAAAGCTCGTGGTTTTCACCGCGGAAGAGGACGAGTCTGCTCTCCACGCCGTGCGCAACGAGCGCGGAGTACATCTGATAGCCCTGATCGACAGGGCAGCGATAGTCCTCAAACGAGTGAAGGAAGAGCGTCGGCGTTTTGACCTGATCGGCGTACTTCATGGGGCTGTGCCACCAGAACTTTTCGACGTCCGGCCAGATGGTCGAGCCGCACTGATCCTCAGAAAAGTCCGGGCCAATGTCAGACACGCCGTAAAAGCTCGTCCAGTTTGAGATCGAGCGCTGGCTGGCGCAGGCGCGGAAGCGGTCGGTGTGGCCGATGATCCAGTTGGTCATAAAGCCGCCGTAGGAGCCGCCGGTTTCAAAGAGATTATCCGCATCCATCTCGGGATAGCGTTCGAGCGCCGTGTCGCAGAACGCCATGAGGTCGTCGAAGTCCACCGTGCCGTATTTGCCGCGGATGTCCATGAACGCGCCGCGTCCGTCGCTGCCCGTGGGATTGCAGAAAATGACGAAATAGCCCTGGCCGGCCCAATACTGCATTTCGTGATAGAAGACGGGGCCGTAAACGGTCTTGGGGCCGCCGTGGATATCGAAGATGACGGGATACTTTTTGCCCGCTTCAAAGCTGAAGGGCTTCAGGACGAAGCCGTGTACCTCGTGACCGCCCGCAGTGATATTGAGCGGCTCAGGCGCGGCGACATACCTGCCGCGCAGCGCCGCATCGTTGAAATGCGTGACGCGGCGGCCTGCCTCGTCATACAGCTCCTGCGGTTTCATATCCCAGAGCGCGCAGAGGAGCATTTTGCCGTTTTTACGGTCGAAGCAGTCAATCGAGCCGTCGCGCACCAGGACGGGGGAGACGATGCCGTCCTCAAGCTTGTACAGCCCTGCGCCGTCAAAGCGCGTGGAGATGAAGTACAGCACATCGCCGTCCATCTTCATCACGCGGCCGCCGCCGTGGCGGACGTCGCAGCCAACAGACGAGCCGATGGCCTCGCCGTAGACGGCGTAGGGCGCGACGGCGAGCGTTTCGTAGTCGAGCTTAAAGAAGTCGCAGTCCGTGTTCATGCCGAACTTGCCGTCTGCGGCCATGACGAGCAGGAACGACTTGCCGAGCGCATACGCCGCAATGACAAAGTCCGGGCGGCTCCTGACAACGCTTTCCTGCGTGCGCGTGGCAAGCTCCATGCGGTAAAGATCCGCGCCGCCGAAGTGTGCGGGGCGGGGGCCGGACACATCGAGCAGGCTGTAGTAAACGGTCTTCCTGTCCTCTGTGAGCTGCACATCGGAGACGTTGAAGCCTTTCTCCGTCAGGCGGGCGAGGGACTTTTTCCTTGCATCGTAGTAGAAGAGACTCTCATACGCGCCGCGCGTATAGGTGCCGCCGTTCCACCACCAGGGCAGCTGGGTGATGACCTCATAGTCCTCGTTCTCCTTCTTGCTGTCAAGATAGGCTTTGGCGAGCTTTCTGTCGCCTTTATAGAGGTTCTCAAAGCCGGGGAAGGATGAACCGACGGCGAGCAGGTCGCCGTTTTCCAGCGGGAAGACCTGTGAGACGGGGATGGGGAAGGTATAGGCCAGCTCGGCCTCGCCGCCATCGAGGGAGATCTTGTAGAAGCGGCTCTGAAGAGAAGGCTCTTTTTCTCCTTCGCGGTCGCCCGCAAAGAGAACGGTGTTTTCGTCCAGATAGCAGAACGAGGACTCCTTTCCGCCGCCAGTCAACGGCCGGACGGCGCCGCCCTTGAGCAGATAAAGGCGGGAATCATAGCAGTTCTTTTCCCTGCTCGCCTGGCTTACGGTAAAGCAGGCGCTGCTTCCTGAGGGGGAGAAGGTGACGTTTGCAAGCGAACGGAAACGGCAGAAATCATCAATGGCAATGGGCTTGAGAGGCATAAGAGACTCCTTTCCTGCGCGCGGCGCGAACGCCGGCTGCGGCGTGATAGTATGGCCAGCATACCATGCCTTACGCGTTTTTGCAATGCACGGCAGGACGGAACACACAAAAAAACATCCGCATTTTCTGCGGATGTTCACAAATATTATCTTGACTTTTTCGGCAAGGCTTGGTAAAATAAAGCGCTTATAAACGATAATGGGTAGGAATCGGAATCCCCACCCACTACCGAAAGGATAGCACACCCCGGCGGAAAATGCAAGATACGAGATGGCTGTTTTTACAACAGCACCGGGCGTATCGCGTTGGCCGCCGGTCAGTACATTCCTCCGGAGGGACGGTTTTCCGGAGAAAAGAAAGGCGTGAAGAGCAAAATGGCCAGAGACAAGATGTATGGCAAGACCAAGCGCAGGAATTTCGCCCGACACGAGGAGATCGTGGAGATGCCGAACCTGCTGGAGCTTCAGAAGAAGTCTTACCAGTGGTTTCTCGACACAGGCCTGCGGGAGGTCTTTTCCGACGTTGCATCGATCTCCAACTACGCGGGCAACCTTGAGCTGAGCTTTATCGACTACAAGATGGATGAAGCGCCCAAGTACGATGTGCTTGAGTGCAAGGCGCGCGATGCGACCTATGCCGCTCCTCTGAAGGTGAGCGTCCGGCTCTACAACAAGGAAACCGGCGAGATCAAGGAGCAGGAGATCTTCATGGGCGATTTCCCGCTGATGACCGAGTCCGGCACGTTCGTCATCAACGGCGCGGAGCGCGTGGTCGTTTCCCAGATCGTGCGCTCTCCCGGCATCTACTACGGCAAGGAGATCGACCTGAAGACCGACCTGCCGCTGCTCACGTCCACGGTCATCCCGTACCGCGGCGCGTGGCTCGAATACGAGACGGACACCAACGAGATGTTCTATGTCCGCATCGACAAGAACCGCAAGATCCCCATCACCCAGCTTATCCGCGCCATCGGCTACAGGACCGATGCGGAGATCCTCGACCTGTTCGGCGACGATGAGCGCGTGGCGGTCACGCTGGAAAAGGATCCCTGCAGATCCTACGAGGAAGCGATGCTCGAGATCTACCGCAAGCTGCGTCCGGGCGAGCCGCCCACGGTCGAGGCCTGCGAAACGCTCATCAACAACCTCTTCTTCGACCCGCGCCGCTATGACCTGTCCATGGTCGGCCGCTATAAGTACAACAAAAAGCTCTCCCTCTGGGCGCGTATCCGCGGGCAGAAGCTCGTTTATCCCGTTGCCGATCCGCGCACGGGCGAGATCCTGTTCGACGCCGGCCACATCGTGACCGACGGGGAGGCGCGTGAGATGGACGCCATCGGCGTCAACGATGTGACCATCGAGGTCGATGGCCGCCCGCTGCGCGTGTTCTCGAACCACATGGTCGATCTCAGCCGCTTTGTGGACTTTGATCCCGTCGCCGAGTGCGGCGTTAAGGAGCGCGTGCGCGAGAGCGTACTCAAGGAGCTGCTCGAGCAGTACAGCGGCGAGGAACTCAAGGAGGCCATCCGCGACAACGCCGACCGTCTCGTCCCCAAGCACATCCTTGTGGAGGATATTCTTGCCTCCATCAACTATATGAACGCGCTGGCGCGCGGCATCGTCTATAAGGATGATATCGACCACCTGGGCAACCGCCGCCTGCGCTGCGTGGGCGAGCTGCTTCAGAACCAGTTCCGCATCGGCTTTTCCCGCATGGAGCGCGTCATCCGCGAGCGCATGACCATCCAGGATCTCGACGTCGTCACGCCGCAGAGCCTCATCAACATCCGGCCTGTCACGGCGGTCATCAAGGAGTTCTTCGGCTCCTCCCCGCTGTCGCAGTTCATGGATCAGAACAACCCGCTGGCAGAGCTGACGCACAAGCGCCGTCTGTCCGCGCTTGGCCCCGGCGGTCTGTCCCGCGAGCGCGCGTCCTTCGACGTCCGCGATATCCACTACACCCACTACGGCCGTATGTGCCCGATCGAGACGCCGGAAGGTCCGAACATCGGCCTGATCTCCTATCTTGCGACCTACGCCCGCATCAACGAATACGGCTTTATCGAAGCGCCCTTCCGCAAGGTCGACCACGAGACCTGCCGCGTGACCGACGAGATCGAGTATATGACCGCAGACGTTGAGGATCAGTACATCGTCGGTCAGGCTGCCGAGCCTGTTGATGAAAACGGCTGCCTCGTCAACCAGCGTATCACCTGCCGCCACCGCGACGAGATCGTCGAGGTCGACCGCGAGCGCGTCGACTATATCGATATTTCTCCGCGTATGATGGTCTCCATCGCAACAGCGATGATCCCGTTCCTGCCCAACGACGACGCAAACCGCGCACTGATGGGCGCGAACATGCAGCGCCAGGCCGTTCCTCTGCTCCGCCCCGAGGCGCCCATCGTCGGCACCGGTATGGAGCACAAAATCTGCATGGACTCCGAGGTCGTGATCCTTGCCGAAGGTGACGGTATCGTCACCAAGATGGACGCACGCGCCATCACCGTTGCCTACGACAACGGCGAGACGAAGGAATACAAGCTCACGAAGTTCCTGCGCTCCAACCACGGCACCTGCATCAACCAGCACCCGATCGTCGACGTCGGCGAGCGCGTGCACGGCCGCCGCCTGAACGAGCAGGGCGTGTGGGAAGATCCCACCGTTCTTGCTGACGGCCCGGCGACCGATCAGGGCGAGATCGCCCTCGGCCGCAATATCCTCGTCGGCTTCATGACCTGGGAAGGCTACAACTACGAGGACGCCGTTCTCCTGAACGAGCGCCTTGTCCGCGAGGACTACTACACCTCTATTCACCTCGAGGAGTACGAGCTTGACGCACGCGACACCAAGCTCGGCCCCGAAGAGATTACCCGCGATATCCCCAACGTCGGTGAGGACGCGCTCAAGGATCTCGACGAGCGCGGCATCATCCGCATCGGTGCTGAGGTCCACGCCGGCGATATCCTCGTCGGTAAGGTCACGCCCAAGGGCGAGACCGACCTCACCGCAGAAGAGCGCCTGCTGCGCGCCATCTTCGGTGAAAAGGCGCGCGAAGTGCGCGACACCTCCCTTAAGGTGCCCCACGGCGAGAGCGGCATCGTTGTCGATGCCAAGGTCTTCTCCCGCGAGGCGGGCGACGAGCTCGGCCCCGGCGTCAACATGGTCGTGCGCGTTTACATCGCGCAGCGCCGCAAGATCCAGCCAGGCGATAAGATGGCCGGTCGTCACGGTAACAAGGGCGTTGTTTCCCGCATTCTTCCGCAGGAGGATATGCCCTTCCTGCCCGACGGTACGCCGCTCGACATCGTGCTGAACCCCCTGGGCGTTCCGTCCCGTATGAACATCGGTCAGGTGCTCGAAGTTCATCTGGGCTATGCCGCCAAGACCCTCGGCTACAAGGTCGCAACGCCGATTTTCGACGGTGCGAGCTACGACGAGATCCAGCAGGAGCTGATCAAAGCCGGCCTCGATCCCGAGGGCAAGAGCTGGCTGTACGACGGCCGTACCGGTGAGCGTTTCGACAACAAGGTCACCGTCGGTTACGTTTACTTCCTCAAGCTGCACCATCTGGTCGACGATAAGATCCACGCCCGTTCCACCGGTCCCTACTCCCTTGTTACCCAGCAGCCGCTCGGCGGTAAGGCACAGTTCGGCGGCCAGCGCTTCGGCGAAATGGAAGTTTGGGCGCTCGAGGCTTACGGCGCGGCTTATACCCTGCAGGAGATCCTGACGGTCAAGTCCGACGACGTGACCGGTCGTGTGCGTACCTACGAGTCCATCGTCAAGGGCCACAATATCCCGCAGCCGGGTGTGCCCGAGTCGTTCAAGGTTCTTGTCAAGGAACTCCAGGCGCTCTGCCTCGATGTTCAGGTGCTTGACCGCGACGGCAACCAGATCGAACTCAAGGAAGACGAGGACGCGATGGATACCTTCAACCTCGCCCGCATGGACGCTGAAGATGACCGCCACCGCAACAATCCCTTCGCTGATGAAGCCGAGCTCGAGGACGCAGGCTTTGAATATGTCGCTGAAGATGAAGTCAACGCCGACTTTGCCGGCGACGATCAGGAAGACTGAGAGAAGGAGGAGCATATAGAATGAGTTACGCAACGTTTGACGCGATCAAAATCGGCATCGCTTCTCCGGAGATGATCCGTGAATGGTCTTACGGCGAAGTCAAAAAGCCTGAGACCATCAACTACCGCACCCTCAAGCCCGAGCGCGACGGCCTGTTCTGCGAGCGCATCTTTGGCCCCACCAAGGACTGGGAGTGCCACTGCGGCAAGTATAAGAAGATCCGCTACAAGG
>ENA-UOJG01003075-UOJG01003075.1-human-gut-metagenome-genome-assembly--contig:-C47-NODE-3075-length-12530-cov-4.673186_pt1 | contig 12530 bp, 8 predicted proteins | sample MGYA00242340_ERZ723887 | MGnify/ENA metagenome assembly ERZ723887 | reverse complement strand
AACCCATCCGATCCGGCCCGCATGATGCTGGACCAGCGCGAAGACGAAGAGCAGTTGAAGGCCATCCGCGCCCGCTACGGCTTTGACAAGCCGCTGCCGGTGCAGTACCTCTACTACATCAACGACCTTTCGCCCCTGTCGATCAACAGCAACACCCCGGGCGACTACACGTATCCCGCAGACAAGTATTCCTACATCCGCCTGTTGCCGCTGGGCAAGTACAGCCTGATCCTCAAGTTCCCTTACCTGCGCCAGTCTTACCAGCGCGACGGCCTGAACGTGAGCAGCATCATCGGACAAACGCTCCCCAATACCGTAGTACTGGCCGTAGTGGCCATGACCTTGGCCATGATCATCGGCATTTTTATCGGCATCCTGGCCGCTTTGTGGCGCGATTCGGTGTTCGACCGGGCCGTCTCGGTACTGGGAAGCATCGGGATGAGTGTCCCCTCGTTCTTTGCAGCCATCATCGTGGCGTGGGTGTTCGGTTATCTTTTGCACGACTATACCGGGCTTTCGATGACCGGCAACCTGTACACGATCGACAACCTGGGCCGGGGGGAATACCTGACCATCGCTGCCATCATCCTGCCCGCCATCACGCTCGGTATGCGGCCTTTGGCGGTGGTCATCCAACTAATGCGCGGATCGCTGCTCGACGTGATGAGCCAGGACTACATCCGTACCGCCCGGGCCAAAGGCTTGAGCACGTATGCCGTCATCCTCAAGCACGCCCTGCGCAACGCCCTCAACCCGGTGATTACCGCTGCCTCGGGCTGGTTTGCCGGCATGTTGGCCGGAGCGGTGTTCATCGAGTACATCTTCGCCTGGAACGGATTGGGCAAGGCGATCGTCGATGCGCTCAATTCCATGGACCTGCCGGTGGTGATGGGTTCGGTGCTGGTGATCGCCAGCATCTTTATCCTGATCAACATCTTCGTCGATGTGATCTACGCTTGGCTCGATCCCCGCATCCGTACCGCCAAATAAAGAGAGGCTGAAGACATCAAAAAGCTTTCGTGAGAGATGGCGAGGGGCCCGAAAAGGAGAAAAGGACGAAAAAAGAAAGGAGGAGGGGGGAGAGAGACGTAAAGAACGGTTGGAAAACAAGCCCTATAAGAAACAGAAAAACAAATAACTAAAAAATATAAACTTACTAAACAAAATCGAAAGATGAGAAGAAAAATCGTAGCCGGCAACTGGAAAATGAACAAAAACCTCCAGGAAAGCGTCGCTTTGGCCGGTGAAATCAAAGCCGCTTTGGCCGGATGCCCCCTGTGCGGAGTAGAAGTCGTCGTAGCTCCCGTGTTTACCAACCTGTATGCCGTAGCCCAAGAGCTGAAAGGCACCCCGGTAGCCGTAGCGGCCCAGAACATCTATCCCAAGCCCAGCGGAGCTTACACGGGTGAAGTATCGGCACCCATCGCCAAATCGGCCGGAGCGTCGAAAGTCATCCTCGGACACTCCGAACGCCGCCAATACTTCGGCGAAACGGACGAATTTCTCGCTGAGAAAGTGGACGCCGTACTGGCCGAAGGCATGGAAGTGATCTTCTGCATCGGCGAAGTACTCGCACAGCGCGAATCCGGCGCCCATTTCCAAGTGGTAGAGCAGCAGATCAAGAACGCTTTGTTCCACCTTCCGGCCTCCGCATGGAGCCGCATCGTGCTGGCCTATGAACCCGTATGGGCCATCGGCACCGGGCTGACCGCCACGCCGGAGCAGGCCGAGGAAATGCACGCCCATATCCGCAAAGTGGTCGAGAACAAATACGGAAAACAAGTTGCCGAGGACCTCACGATCCTTTACGGAGGCTCGTGCAACGCCAAGAATGCCGCCTCGCTCTTTGCTCAGCCCGACGTGGACGGCGGACTGATCGGCGGAGCCTCGCTCAAAGCGGAAGACTTCAAGACGATCATCGCAGCACGCGCTTGATTTAGATAACAATAAACGGGAATTCCCGAAGACCTCCTGCACAAGGGGGTCTTTTTTTGTGCGTATCCGCCAAAAAGCCGCATCCGGCAGGTTCATTTCCGCCGTTTCCAAGCAAAGAACCGTCTGCCGGAAGGAAATGAAGCTTTGTCGTGCGGCAGTCTTTCCTATCTTTCAAAGGTTCCTCTTGTGTGCAAATAATAAAATGTCGTATAGCGGCGGTGTTCGTTCTATGGACGGCACGGGGGCAGTGCCGAAAAATTTTATTTTACATAATAGAAATTATATTCGTTTTGGCAGCGTCTTTTGAGGGCATGAGTTGCAGCCTCATTGTGGATGATAAAAATGTTTTTGACGGTTGACAGCGTGAATCTTAAAATTTTGGGCTGAAAACGAAATGTTCGTATGTTTGCCCGAAATGCTGAAAAGAAAATGAGCAATAAGTCCCAGAAGAAAAATGCCGCAAGCCGGTATGGTTTTTTACCGGACGTGGAATATCTCGAAAATTACTTTGCCTTGTTCGACTCTTTCGACGCAGATGCCCAGAAAAGTATGCCGTACAGACTGGAAGGATTGATGTTTGTGGCAACTGTCTGTGGGACGTGTCATTTTACCGTCGATCTGAAGGAACATATCCTTCATCCCAACGAACTGCTTTTGGTGCTTCCCGGGCAAATGGTTCAGCATGTGGACAAAAGTGCCGATTTCCAAGGGCGTTTCATGTTTATGTCCAGTGAGTTGTTGGCCAACATATCGACACGCAAAAAAAATTTTTCGGTGTTTTTCGCCCTTCGGGACAACCCGCAGATACGGCTCAAGCCCTCGGACATGGAGATGTTTCTCCAGTATCACGATTTTATCCGCAAAAGGATGCAGGATTCCTCTCCCATCATCCGTCTGGATGTGGTACAACATCTGCTTGGAGCCTTGTTTTTCGAATTTCTGGCCATGGAGGACTATTTCTCCCGCCAGCAGACCCGTTTGAGCCGCAAGGACGAAATCTGCCGCCAGTTTCTCGATCTGCTCATCCAGCATTACAAGGAAAGTCGATCCGTGTCCTTTTATGCCGACCGTCTGTTCATCACCCCAAAGTATCTTTCGGCCACTCTGCGCTCGGTTACCGGCAAACGTGCCGGGCAACTGATCGACGACTATGTCCTGCTCCAGGCCAAAGTTATGCTCAAAACGACCAACATGACCGTGCAGCAGATCAGCGAAGAGTTGAATTTTGCCAACCAATCCTTCTTTGCACGCTATTTCAAACACCTCTCGGGGCTCTCTCCTACGCAGTATCGGGACAATTGAGGCTTTGCGGGCGCAAGCCGGAGCGGAAAAAATCACTGTTCTGTTCTGTGATTTTCCTTTTCCCGGAAATGTGGAACAGGATACAGGCCATTTCCCCCTTTTTCCCGGCCTTTGACCCCCTATTTTTGCGCGATAAAAACCGAAAAACACATGGCTTTTTCTCGCGTAAAAACCGTTGTTCATCCGGATTATGCTCGTTTCGAGGATTTCGTCCGTCGATTGCCTCAGGAGAATTTCCCAATCGATCGCGTATTTTGCGATCGACGCAATACGGTCGTGGCCACGCACGATCAGGGCATGGCAATGGTCGTCAAGAAGTATGCGCGTCCAACTCTGTTCAATTGCTTCGTTTATACGTTCTTTCGCCCGTCCAAAGCCGAAAGGGCTTACCGGTATGCGTTGCGTCTGGCTCGCTGCGGAGTTGAAACGGCTGCTCCCATCGGTTACGTGCATGTGTACCGGGGAGGAATCTTCCACACCGGATATTTCCTTTGTCGTTTTCTCCCCTATCCTACCCTTTCCAGCATAAAAAAACTCGATGAAACCGAAAAGCGCCAACTCGGCGAAGATTTCGTGGCCTTTACCGTCTTTTTGCATCGACATGGGTTGGTGCCTGGCGATTACAATCCGGGGAACATTCTGTATCACAAAGACTCCGAGGGAAAATACCGCTTTGCCCTGGTAGACATCAACCGGTTTTATTTCGGGCATCCTACTATGGCTCGTTGCATGCGGTCGTTTACGCAACTCTCCGGAGCCCGTCTTTCACAGTTGGTCGTTCTTATCCGACGGTATTGCGACGTTCGGCATTGGGATCCGAAGCGCGCTTGGAAATATTTCCAGCTTTATCGCCGTTCGCTCTGCCGGAAGGAACGTATAAAATCCAAGTTCAAATCGCTTCTGGGTTTACTGCCTTGAAAAGAGGGCGGGTGTTGATCTCCGAAAAGACAAGGTGATTAAATAGAAAGGGGGTCCTGCTCTCCGTTGAAATACGGATCGCCCCCCTACTCTTTTATGGATATGAAAGATAGACTACGCATTTTGAAAAACAAGTGTATTAAAAAAAACGCTTCCCTTGTCTGGGAGGCGTTTTTCCAAATCTAAAGAAGAATCCTTCTGTGGTCAGTTTTCGAACGACTGCATGTGGATCAACTTGGCGTACATTCCCCCCAAGGCCAGCAGTTGTTCGTGGGTGCCTTGTTCGATGATCCTCCCCTGGCTCATCACTACGATCAAGTCGGCGTTCTGAATGGTAGAAAGGCGGTGTGCCACCACAAAACTCGTGTGTGCGCTCATGAGGTTTTCCAAGGCATTCTGCACCAGTTTTTCGCTTTCGGTGTCCAAGGCCGAGGTCGCCTCGTCCAAGAGCAGGATGGGCGCATTCTTGAGTACTGCCCGAGCTATGCACAGGCGTTGGCGCTGTCCGCCGGAGAGCCGCAGGCCGGCATCGCCGATGTTCGTGTCGAACCCCTCGGGAAGCCTTTCGATAAATTCCATGGCGTTGGCTACCTGCGCCGCCTGGAGGATCTCCTGGTCCGTCGCATCGGGTTTTCCCAGCAGCAGGTTGTTGCGGATCGTGTCGTTGAACAGGAGCGACTCCTGGGTTACCAGTCCGCAAAGCCCCCGAAGGTCGGACAGGCGGATGTCCCGGATGTCGTGGCCGTCGATGGCGATGCTTCCCCCGGTTACGTCGTAAAAACGGCAGATCAGGTTCGTAAGGGTCGATTTGCCGCTGCCCGACTGTCCGACAATGGCGATGGTCTTTCCCTTGGGTACCGACAGCGAAAATCCCTGAATAGCTTCCTTTTCCCCATCGGGATAGCGGAAATGCACGTCGCGGAATTCGATGCAACGATCGAACGTGGTCTTTTGCACCGCATGCGGGGCGTCGGTGATGGCTATCGGCGTATCGATGACTTCGTAGATGCGCTGGGCAGCCGCTTCACCGCGTTTGATGTCCGCAAAGGCCAAGGCGATGTTCTTGGTTGGCTGGAGGATCTGGTAAAAGAGTGCCAAGTAGGTGATGAATACCGAAGCCGTCAGGCTGGCGTCCTTCATGATGAGCACCCCGGCATACCCCATGATGGAGATGATGATGGCCGAACCGATCATCTCGGACAAGGGAGAGGCCAGTTCGCGCCGGCGCGAGATGCGGGCCAACTGGTCGGAATACTCGTCGTTCACCCCATCGAAACGCTTCTTGGAAAGCCGTGCGGCGTTGTACGACTTGATGACCTTCAGCCCGGTGAGGTCTTCCTCCACCAGGGAGAGCAGCACGCCGTATTTCTTGCGCGCCTTTTTCGAAGGTTCCTTGAGCGACTTGGAGATCCGCGTGATGGCATAGGCGGTAAACGGCAGCAGGATGACGATGAACACCGTCAGGTTGGGGCTGAGGACGATCAGCGAGATCAGAATACCGATGGCCATCAGCGGGTCCTGTATCGTGCGCGAGAGCGAGGAAAAGATGGCCCATTGCACTTCCGTTACGTCCGAGGTGATGCGCGAGAGCAGGTCGCCCTTGCGTTTTTCCGAAAAGAACGACAGGTTGAGCGCCAGGATCTTGTCGTGGATCTGTTTACGCAGCCGCTGTTCGATGCCGATGTTGATGTACGAGAGGAACAGCCCGGCGAAATACCGCGAGACGTTCTTGAGCACGAAGAGCATAAACCCGGTAAAGCATACCCAGAACAACACCGTGGCCAGCGTGTAATGGTCCATCCAGTAGGTTACCTGATAGTTGTACAGCTGGGTGAGGTAATCCTTCACCCCTTCGGCACCCCGGCTGTCCAGTACGCTCACTCCGTCGATGATCCAAGCCGGTTTCTCGTAGACCTTTTCGGTCTCGCCGAAAATGAGGCTCAGCACCGGGATCAGGGCATAGGTGGACAGGAGCGTAAAAAGAACGGTCAGTATGTTGAATACGACCGTTCCGGCTATCAGTTTTTTGAAATGCCCCAGATTCTTGAAAAGGCGCAGGGTGTACTTCATGCTCTGCTACGCTACGTGAGCAGCGTGATTTTTGTGTCTTAAGCGACAAAAATACTCAATTTTCCAGAGCCAGGGGTATTACTTCGTCCATTTTTTTGACGTAATGGAAGGTCATGCCCTTGCGGTAATCCTCGCGGATGTCCTCGATGTCCTTGCGGTTGTCCTCGCACAGGATGATGTCGGTGATGTTGGCCCGGCGGGCAGCCAGGATCTTTTCCTTGATGCCTCCTACCGGCAGCACCTTTCCGCGCAGGGTGATCTCGCCCGTCATGGCGATCGACGGTTTTACCTTCCGTCCGGTGAGCACCGACACCAGCGAGGTGAGCATCGTGATGCCCGCCGAAGGTCCGTCTTTCGGCGTAGCACCTTCCGGCACATGCACGTGCAGGTTGTATTTGGCGATCTCCTCCTCGTCCAGGCCGAACTGTGCGGCGTGCGACTTGATGTATTGCAGGGCGATGGTGGCCGATTCTTTCATCACGTTGCCCAGGTTTCCGGTCATGGTCAGTTCGCCTTTGCCCTTGAACTTGGTGGACTCAATGTAGAGAATATCGCCGCCTACCGACGTCCAGGCCAGTCCCGTGACCACTCCTGGCGTGTCGATCGTCTCGTATTTGTCCGACTCGCGGGGAATGCCCAGGATCTTCTGCGCCTGTTCGAACGAGATGTCCGGATCGTATTTTTCGTGGGTAACATACTGTTTGGCGCAGTGGCGGACGATCTGGGCGATCTTCTTGTCCAACTGGCGCACACCACTTTCACGGGTGTACCCGTCGATGATCCGCTGGAGCACCTGATCCGACAGGGTGATCGGATGGCGCTTCATCCCGTGCTCCTGAAGCTGTTTGGGCAGCAGGTGGCGCTGGGCGATCTGAACCTTTTCCTCGAGCGTGTAACCGTTCATTTCGATGATCTCCATCCGGTCCAGCAGTGCCGGCTGGATGGTCGAAAGGTTGTTGGCCGTAGCGATGAACAGTACCCGGGAGAGGTCGTAACCTGTTTCGAGGAAGTTGTCGTAGAACGTATTGTTCTGCTCGGGGTCGAGCACTTCCAGCATGGCCGATGAAGGGTCGCCCTGTATGCCGACCGAGAGTTTGTCGATCTCGTCCAGAACGAATACCGGGTTGGACACGCCGGCTTTCTTGATCGACTGGATAATCCGCCCCGGCATAGCTCCGATGTAGGTCTTGCGGTGGCCGCGTATTTCGGCCTCGTCGCGCAGCCCGCCCAGGGAGATACGCACGTACTTCCGTCCCAGCGCTTCGGCAATGGAACGCCCCAGAGAAGTCTTACCTACTCCCGGAGGGCCGTACAGACACAGGATCGGAGCCTTCATGTCGCCCTTGAGCTTGAGCACGGCCATGTATTCGAGGATACGTTTTTTGACGTCTTCCAGTCCGTAGTGGTCGCGGTCGAGGATGCGGGCGGCGCGGGCAAGGTCGAAACGGTCTTTGGAATACTCGTTCCACGGCAGGTCGAGCATCAGTTCCAGGTAGTTCCGCTGTACGGAGTAGTCCGGGGTCTGCGGGTTCATCCGCTGGAGTTTGCCCAGTTCCTTGTCAAAAATGCGGGCGACGTCCTCGCTCCATTTTTTGGTTTTGGCCTTCTCGCGCATGTCTTCGATCTCGCTCTCGGCGGATGTGCCGCCGAGTTCTTCGGCGATGGTCTTCATCTGCTGGTGCAGGAAGTACTCGCGCTGCTGTTGGTCGAGGTCCTCGCGCACCTTGGATTGAATGTCGTTGCGCAAGGCAGCGCGTTTGAGTTCGAAATTGAGAAAACGCAGCACGGTGAGCCCCCGTTGACGGATGTCGTCCAGGCTCAACAGTTCGTATTTCTGTTCGACCGGCAGGGACATGTTGGCCGAGATGAAATTGATCAGATAACGACGGTTGCGGATGTTTTCCATGGCAAAAAGCATCTCGGAAGACAGGTTGGCGTTTTCCGAAGAGAGTTTGCGCATGGCGTCTTTGATCTCGTCCAGCAATGCAACGAATTCCGAAGACTCGGTATCTACTTCCGCCTCGTCCTTCATCACGATCGAGGCGCGCAGGTACGGATCGTTTGCCACGACGGCTTCCACCTCCATCCGGCGGCGACCCTGCAGGATGACCGTATAGCTGCCGTCGGGCAACTTGAACAACTAGAGGATGCGCGCTACCACGCCCGTCTTGTAAATATCTTTCTGCTCGGGGTTTTCCACCCGGGCATCCATTTGGGTCGAGACGGCCAGCAGACCGCCCTGACGTTCGCAGTCCTCCACCAGTCGGATGCTCGAAGGACGTCCTACACTCACCGGCATGATAACTCCGGGAAAGAGCACCATGTTGCGCAGCGGGAGCAGCGGCAATACCGACGGATAAGTCTCCTCGGTAGCCGTGCCGTCGTCCTCCTCGCTGGAGGTCATGATGGGAATGATCTCCGAATCCCCCGAAAGGAATTGCTGCAATGACAATTTGTCCAGTTCTATCATCGGTTTTGTTTTTTTCTTTAGGGTTTGACAGTATTTTTACGCCAAAATGTCAGCCGAACCGCTCCGGGACCTTTCTGGGGTTTGGGCTTGCGCGTGTGTTCCCGCGAAAACGGGGCGACTTTTTCGTCCCGACCCGATCCGCTGACATTGCATGGGCAAGACAGGAAAAGGCAATAACCGTGCCAAAACGATATCTCTGTGGCAAAGGAAAGAAAAAAACGCAGAAAAACAGGCTTGAATACCGATAAAGACGTACCTTTGCACCATTCGAAAGAATCGTTAACAAGTCGGTGCGGTTATGGATGTCAAGGAACTGTTTACTTTTGCCCTAACGGTGTTTGTCGGCTATTTTGCCGTGATGAACCCGCTGACCAAAGCGCCGGTGTTCATCAGCCTGACCCGAGGGGCGGGCATCGAAAAGGAGCATCGCGTGGCACGCAAGGCAGGTATCGCAGCCTTTCTGATCCTTTTGAGCTTTGTGCTGCTGGGAAAATACATCTTTTTCGTCTTCGGGCTCACCATTCCCGCGTTCAAGATCACGGGTGGCATCGTGGTGTTCTTTGTGGGCTTTGAAATGCTGCAGTCCAAGCGCTCGTCCATCAACAACCCCCGATCAGTCAATTTCGACGAAAGCATCTCCATCTCCCCCTTGGCCATTCCCATCATGGCCGGACCGGGTACCATCATCACCGGGATGAACTTCGTGACCAACGCCGACTGGATCCACATCATTATCGTGGTGCTGATGTCCGCCCTGATCTGCTACTTGAACTATCTGGCTTATTACTGGAGCGGATCGCTGATGAAGATCCTGGGGGAAAACATGATGGTCGCCATCCACAAGCTGATGGGATTGGTTCTGGCTATCCTCGGCACGAACATGGTGCTGGACGGCATCGATATCTTTATCAAGTCGGGCCTGATGTCCACTACCCTTTAACGGTGAATTAGTCGCCAAGAGGTGGCAAGACTCCCTCCGCCTTCTTCCCCAGCACTCTTTCTCTTTTTTCTTCCTCAAAAGCAAGAGCCCCAGCGGAAATCCTTCGCTGCAGTTTCAGTCGCCGCACCATGTGCGTACCGGGCAAAGCGGATCAGAAAAGACTGGTCTGCCCCTGCTGTGAACTATTGTTTTTTTCTTCGACGGGGTTTTCATCTTCTTCCTTCGGCTGCGGGGAGGCCGAACCTTCGGTGCCGATCAGGTCGTATAACTGGGCCTCCGAGATGACCTTCACGCCGAGTTTCTCCGCTTTCTGCGCCTTGGCCGGGCCCATCGCTTCACCGGCCACCAGGTAATCGGTCGAAGCCGAAACGGACGATACGTTGCGCCCGCCGTGGCGTTCGATGAGCTCTTTGAGTTCCTCGCGCGAAATGGAAAATTTGCCCGATACCACCAGCGACAGACCGCTCAAGGCGCCGCCTTGTCCGCCGCGATCCCCCCTCTTCTCTACTTCCATCCGCACCCCGCAGGCTTTCAAACGGGCAATGATCTCCCGGTGTTCCGGCCGGGAGAAAAAGTCGAGGATACTGTCCGCTATCTTGTCGCCCACTTCGTCCACGCGGAGCAATTCTTCGCGTGAAGCCGCCATGAGCGCCTCCATCGAACCGAAATAGCGGGCTATCTTGCGGGCCGTGGTATCGCCCACGTAACGGATGCCGATGGCAAAGAGCACCTTTTCGAACGGGATGCGTTTCGAGGCTTCGATGGCTTGGAGCAGGCGTTCGGCCGAGCGTTTCTGGAAGGAGCGCGTGCCAGAAGCGTCGGTGAGCCCATGGATGTCCTCGTAGCGCAGGGTGTACAGGTCGGCGTAGTTCTTGACCAGTCCCTTGTCCACCAACAGGCTCACGTTTTGTTCCCCGAGCGATTCGATGTCCATCGCTTTGCGCGAGGCGAAATGCTCGATGCGTCCTTTTACCTGCGGGGGGCAATGGTCTTCGTTGGGGCAGTAATGGTTGGCTTCGCCCTCGGTGCGCACCAAAGGCGTCCCGCAAGCCGGGCAAAAGCGGATGTATTGCGTGGGGCGTGCATCGGCCGGACGGCGGGAGAGGTCCACTCCGACGATCTTGGGGATGATCTCCCCACCCTTTTCCACCAGCACCGTATCGCCGATGCGCAGGTCCAGTTTTTCGATCTGGTCGGCGTTGTGCAGCGTGGCCCGCTGGACGGTGGTGCCGGCCAATAGTACCGGACGGAGGTTGGCCACCGGGGTGATGTTGCCGGTGCGTCCTACCTGGTAGGAAATGCTTTCGAGAACGGTGGCCGCTTGCTCGGCTGAAAACTTGTACGCAACGGCCCAGCGGGGCGATTTGGCCGTGTAGCCCAGGCGTGCCTGCTGGCTTTTGTCGTTGACCTTGATCACGATGCCGTCAGTCTGGTACGGCAGGGTAAATCGTTGGGTGTTCCACTGGTCGATGTAGGCATAGATGTCGTCCATCGTATGAGCCAAACGGCTGTATGTAGGCACTTTGAATCCCCATTGGCGCGCTTTTTCCAGCCCCTCCCATTGGGTGGGGATGTGGATATGGTCTTCCACCACGTAATACAGCAGGCACTCCAGATGCCGGGAAGCTACTTCGGCGCTGTCCTGGAGTTTGAGCGTGCCGGAAGCCAGGTTGCGGGGATTGGCGTAGAGCGGTTCGCCGTCGATGTCGCGCTGGCGGTTGAGTTTTTCAAATTCGGCGATCGGCAGGATGACCTCCCCCCGAATGTCGAACAGGTCGGGATAGTCCGTCCCCTTCAGGCGCAGGGGAATGCTGCGGATGGTGCGAGCGTTGGCCGTGATGTCATCGCCCTGCACGCCGTCCCCCCGGGTTTCGGCGCGGAACAAGCGGCCGTGGCGGTAGGTAAGGCTGATCGAAGCGCCGTCGTACTTGAGTTCTAGGACATATTCCACCGGTTGATCCGGGCCCAGTTCCTTGCGTACGCGCCGGTCGAAATCCTCCAATTCTTCCCGAGAATACGTATTGTCCAGGGAGTACATCCGCGAACGGTGGCGCACGGTGTCGAACACGCGGGTTACCTCCCCTCCTACCCGCCGGGTGGGCGAATCGGGGTCGTCGAACTCGGGGTACTGCTTTTCCAGATCAGCCAGGTGGCGGAGGAGCTCGTCGAATTCCCGGTCGGAGATGGTCGGCGAGTCCAGGACGTAATACCTGTAATTGTGTTCGTTGAGCTGTTCGCGCAGCGATTCGATCTCGGCTTTGGCCTCTTGGGGTGTCATGGCGGATGCGTTTTTTTTCAGCGGACGAAATTTACAAAATGATTTGCAATGCCTGGGAAAATCTTCCGCCAAAAAGGCGACAAGTCGGACAGCCTACGGCCGCCCGACTTGTCGCCTCAACACATTTGTATATCACTCCACCGGCCGATAGTCGATCGAGATAGTGTTTTCCCCGTAGGTCCAGCCACCAGAGGTGAAGCCGGAGGGAATCGCGTCGTTGCCGAACCACGCTGTAACGGGGAACACCGCTCCGTCGCCCGGGTTGTTATAGCACATGAAAAGATGCAATTCCGTATTTTGACTCACGTCCAGCGAGGTCAGTTGATTGTCGTAACACCTCAATTGTGCTAATGCCGTACAACTGCTCACGTCCAGCGAGGTCAGTTGATTGTTCCAGCAATTCAGACTCGTCAGCACCGTATTTTGGCTCACATCCAGCGTGGTCAGTTGGTTCTCGTGGCAACCTAAATATGTCAATGCCGTATTTTGGCTCACATCCAGCGAAGTCAGTTGATTGCCGTTGCAACCTAAATATGTCAACGCCGTATTTTTACTTATATCAAGCGAGGTCAGTTGATTGTTCCAGCAATTCAGACTCGTCAGCACCGTATTTTGGC
>ENA-UOJG01003063-UOJG01003063.1-human-gut-metagenome-genome-assembly--contig:-C47-NODE-3063-length-12563-cov-5.549568_pt1 | contig 12563 bp, 17 predicted proteins | sample MGYA00242340_ERZ723887 | MGnify/ENA metagenome assembly ERZ723887 | reverse complement strand
TCTTTTTTTAACTCTTGTTGCTAGCATGTTATTTCTTCTTTTGATTTACTTTTTACTTTATCAGCAATTTGATTTTTCTCTTCTTCAATATTTTTATTTTCATTAACAATTTTTGTTTCTAATTCTTCTAATTTTCTTAAATTTTTCATATCTTGAAAATTTAAGTTACGGCATTCTAAAATTAATGAACAGAGAGTAGCTTTTAACTGGCCCATAACAAACTCCACATTGGTCATTACCAAAGCTGGATCTACTAATGGTTCCATGGATTTAACAATGGTACTATAATACCCTAAAGTGGCATCTTTTAATACTTGTTGTTTATCTAAATATACCTTATGTCCTTTATCATATTCTTCGGTTTGTTGTTTTAGTATTAGATTGTTATCATCAATCATTTTGTTTAATTTTTCATAAAGAGCTGCATACTCTTGATTGCTTTTTAATTGCGAAGAAAATGATGTTAACTGTAGTGACAAATCATTGTATTCATTTTTTAATTCTTCTAAGTGATCATTAACTTCACTTAAACGCTTATTTAATATTTTGTTATATTCTACTAAATACTTATCTGTATAATAATCTTCTAAAGAATTAGAAATTGAAGAAACTAGTTTATAAACTTCTAATGAACTTTTTAAGGTTTCGTTCTCTTGTTTAAGATTATTATTTTCTTCTTTCAAACGATTTAATTCATCATTCATCATAACAAATTATCCTCACTTACTTTAGGTTTATCTTCTAAAGAAATTATAGCACATTCCGTTGTAAGAACAATACCGGCAACGCTAATAGCGTTAGTAATTGCCGCTATTTCCACATTAACAGGATCTATAATTCCACTTTCTTCGATTGGTACTATTTGTTTTTTCTTAGCATCATACCAATTATTCTTATTAACTTTCAGGATGATTTCTTCCTTTTCTATACAAGAATTTTCTAATATTTGGAAGAATGGCTTTTTTAATACTTCTTTTAATATATTATAAGCATCTTTGTATTCTTCTACAAACTCTAGTTCTTCAGAAATTTCGTAGAATGTTTTACCTCCACCATCAACAATACCTGATGATTTAGCAGCTTTTGTAGCATTAAGGGCATCTTCTATGCGTAATAATTTATCATGTAATTCTACTTCCGTAGGAGCACCAACTTTAATAACCGCAATGCCACCTGTTAAAAGAGCTATGCGTTCTTGGTAAGATTTTTTTTCATACATTGAAGTTGTATCTAATAATTGTTGTTGTAACATATCTACATAGCTTGTAATTTGTTCATTATTTTCTCCATCACTTATAATAATGGTTTTATTACTAGAAACAATTATCTTTTTAGCATGACCAAGTACCTTTAAAGGATCTTCAAACTGATAGTCTGTTACTACCGAAGCTGATGTCGCCACTTTAATATCCGTAAGTAATTTTACTTTTTTATCACCAAAACTTGGTGTTTTTGTTATGACAACGTTAAATACCCCTCTTAGTTTATTCATAACAATTGTAGACAAAACTTCTTGTTCAATATCATCACAAATAATTAATAATGGTTTACCAAGTTTCATTGCATTTTCTAAAAAAGGAACTAACTCTTTCATTGAAGTTATCTTTTTGTCAACAATTAAAACAATGGGATTATCTAAAACAGCTATTCTTTTTTCCTCATCATTTATCATATAACTAGATAAATAACCACGATCATAACAATATCCTTTTACAATATCCACCGAAGTATCTAATCCTTGAGATTCTTCTACTCTAACTTCACCATTTATGCCAACACTATTAGTGGCTTCTGCAATCAACTTACCAATTTTATTGTTTCCAGATGATAAACTAGCCACTTGATATAAATCAGCAATAGAACTAGTTTGTTTACTTTTTAATTTAATTTTTTCAATGATAATAGGAGTATAATATTCGAAACCCTCTTTTATAAGCAATGGATTTATACCTTCTTCTAAAAGAGATAATCCTTTTAAAATACATTCACTAGCCAATATCACAGCTGTTGTTGTACCATCGCCAGCTAAATCATTAGTTTTAATAGCCGCTTCAACAATTAATGATGCTCCAAGATTTTGATATTGATCTTTTAATATAACATTTTTAGCGATTGTCGCTCCATCATTAACAATAAGTGGCGATCCAAAATTTTGTTCAATCAATACATTCTTGCCTTGAGGACCTAATGTCACTTTCACAGCATCTTCTAGTTTTTTTATCCCTTCAGCAATAAGCATTCTTGCTTCACTACCGAATTTTAAATCATTAGCCACGATTAATTACCTCCTTTTTAAAAAAGTATATACTTCTCCCATTTTATTATAAATATATTATATCACTAAGAACAAGTATTTTCAAGACTAGTGAAATTTTTTTACATCGACACATTTTTTGTTTCCTACACCACTTATAAAACAAACGAATTTAATCTTAAAAATTTTAGCAGCTTTTTTATTTAAGAATGTATAAAAGCGATAATAGCTTATACGCTATTACCGCTTTTTAATTTTTATCTGATTATTTTTATTTCTCCACTTTCGACGTCAATGTTTTTTCCATTTACGTTTAGTTTTAAACTGCCATCATTATTGACATCTATAATAGTGCCAGTTTCTATTTCATTATTTCTATAAAAACTCACCATTTCATTTATTCCAAATAGATGTTCTTTTAAGTAATCTATTGATGAGTAATTGTTTAAAAAGAAACTATTTAAATCATCAGTTATTTTTTTACTCAACTCTACAATTAAATCTTTTATTTCAAATTTTTTGTTAGTTTCTATACAAACACTTGTCGTGTTATTTATCAATTCTTCTACAAAATTTTCTTGATTAACGTTTATTCCAATTCCACTAATAATTGCCTCGATGCAATTGCTAGTAGAAATGCCTTCCGTTAGAATACCACATAGTTTTTTACCATCAACTAATAAATCATTAGGCCATTTTATCTTTAGATTGGAAACATATTGTGAAAGTACTTTATGAACACTTACCGCAATTTGAAGGGTTATACAAGGAATAAATGATACTGATTCAATTAACTGTTTGTCATTTATTAAAACTGACATTGTAATGTTATCACCTTTATTCGCTTGCCACTTTCTATTTGTTCTTCCTCTTCCTTTGGTTTGATAATCAGCATAACAAATTGTATAGTTTGGTAATTTATTATAATTATCTTTTAAATAATCATTAGTAGAAGTGATTTCATCAAAATGAATAATTTTATTCATTTGTGGTCTTTCCTCACTTTATATCTTTATCGATGACTACTTTTAGTCGGCGTTTAATTACGATAGCTAAAACCATTTTGATTAAATCAATTGGTATAAAAGGTATTACACAAGCAAGTAAAGCCGCTACAAATGTTACTTTATTATCAACATTTAAGTAAACATTTTTTACAATGCAAAAATAAATTGTTCCAATTAAATATAAAACAAATAGGCCAATTATTCCTTTTACAATGCTTTTAAGCCAATCTGATTTTATTGGCAATTTGTCAGCCAACCACATAACAATTGGCATAACTACAAATCCTAAAATATATCCAAAAGTTGGTTTAACTAAGTAACCAATACCACCACCTGCAGAAAATACTGGTATTCCAATTAATCCCATTACAATATATGCTAGAAGTATTATCATTGAATCAGTCAATGGCAATAGATAGCATATAAGAAAAACAACGAGTAATTGTAAAGTAAAAGCTATTTCTGTTATCGGAATAACAACATTTGTAAATGCACTAATAATTAATATGCATAGAAATACACTATCTGTTGCTAACCTTTTTACGTTCATTTTTAGTTACCAAAAATCTTTAATAATAAACCAGCAGCAATAGCAGAGCCAATTACACCAGCTACGTTAGGTCCCATAGCAGCCATTAATAAATAGTTTGAACTATCTTCTTCTTGACCAATTTTGTGAACTACACGAGCAGCCATTGGAACTGCTGATACACCGGCAGCACCAATCATAGGGTTAACTTTACCACCTGTTAATTTGCACATTAATTTACCAATTAATACACCACCAGCAGTAGCGAATGAGAAAGCAATTAAACCTAAGAATAAGATTGCAAGGAATAAAATTGCTGTCCTTGGATCATCCAAACGGGCAGTAGCACCTACTGATAATCCAAGTAAAATAGTAATTGCATATAACAATGTACGAGAAGCGGCATCAACTAAGTTAGGAACAACACCTGATTCTTTAATTAAATTACCAAGCATTAACATACCAATTAAAGCTGCACAGTCAGGAAGAGCTAAAATTACGATAATCATTACAACGATTGGGAAAATAATTTTTTCTCTTTGTGATACTTCTCTTGTTTGATCCATGTGAATTAAACGTTCTTTCTTGCTTGTAAGAAGTTTGATAATAGGAGGTTGAATAATAGGTACTAACGCCATGTATGAGTAAGCAACTACGGCAATTATAGCACATAGTGTTTCACCAGATACATTATTCAAACCAAACAATGTGTTACTGAATACACCACCACTTAGTAGACGATTTGATAAGAAAATAGCTGTAGGTCCATCAGCACCACCAATGATACCAATTGAAGAAGCAACTAAGCCATCAAAACCAAGTAAGATACCACCAATGAAAGTGGCAAAAATACCTAATTGAGCAGCAGCACCTAATAATAAACTTTTTGGATTAGAGATTAGTGGGCCGAAGTCGGTTGTGGCACCAATTCCTAAGAAGATTAGAGGTGGAAATAATTCTAATGTTACTCCCTTGTGCATTTCATATAATAAGCCTGAACTATTCTCTGGGTCGTATAAACCAGGGGCTAAATTAGTAAGTAGAATTCCAACACCAATTGGGATAAGTAGGTATGGTTCAAAATCTTTAGCTATAGCAAGATAAATCAAAATGATACCAATAACCATCATGATTAATCTTAAATAAAAGTTTGAATCCATGAATCCCATACTAGAGAAGAATTCTTTAAATAAATCTCCAATAAATTCCATGTTATTCACCTATTATTTAACAACAATAATTACATCACCGTTTTTAACAGCAGAACCTTTTGATACGTTAATAGCTGTTACAGTACCAGCTACTTGTGATTTTACTTCGTTTTCAAGTTTCATAGCTTCAAGAACTACTAAAACATCACCAACGTTAATTTGATCGCCAACATTAACTTTTACGCTTAAAATTGTACCAGCCATAGGAGCCTTTACAGCTTTTTCTTCGCCACTTGCTTGGGCTACTGGAGCTTTTTTAGCTACTTCAATCTTTTCATTATTTTCGCTTACTGTTTCTACTTCAACTTCGTAAGCCTTACCATTAACTTTAATTTTATAAACTTTCATATTTATTCTCCTCTTTTTATTTAAATTTCTTTAATGGATACAACATGTACATCCTTTTTAGTTTCATTATGGTATTCAATAGTTGCAACAAGAGCAGCTACCATCATATCTTCATCCTTAATATCTTCTAACTTTAAAGCTGGTTTAGATACAACAGCTTTTTTAACAGCTGGAAGTTCTTCTTTTTTCTTTCCAGCAGGGATAAACTTAAATAATGATACAATACCCCATAAAATTGCTAACATACCAAAAACGATTAACATGCATATTAATGATATTAAGCAGGCTTCACCAAAGCCTAAATTATATGGATCAATACTTGGAATACTTAAAAACATATTATTCACCATCTCCTATAACAACATTAAATTCTTCAACTTCTTGTTCTGGTTTTTTATTATACTTATTTTCTAAGAATTTTACAGCAATATTTTCAAATAATGCGCAAGATAGTACATCTTCATCGCTTCTACATACATTACTGTATTTAGCTTTAATAGTTTCAAACTCAGGAGCAATTTTATCAGCAGGACGATATGTAATTACTTCTGCATCGCCGATGATTTTGTGTCTAATTTCTTCATCTACTTTAGCAGGAGCAGCTCCATAATTTCCTTTTAAATAGTCAATAATTTCTTTTGGACAAGATTTGTATCTTTCACCAAATAGTACATTCATAACAGCTTGTGTACCTACCATTTGTGATAATGGTGTTACTAGTGGAGGATAACCTAAGTCTTTACGAACACGAGGAATTTCTTTTAAAACTTCTTCATATTTATCCATAGCACCTTGAGCATTTAATTGGCTCATTAAGTTTGAAAGCATACCACCAGGAACTTGGTATTTTAAAATACTTGGGTTAACTGTTAAAGCTTTAGGGTTAAGTTTACCTTCTTTTAAGAAGCGATCCTTCACAACTGTTAATATATCACTAGCTTGTTTTAGATAGTCTAAATTTAACTTTGGATCATATTCAGTATTTTGTAAAGCATACTCTAAAGATTCTGTACATGGTTGGCTAGTACCACCAGATAAAGGTGATAAGGCAGTATCGATGATATCGCAGCCAGCTTGAATAGCTTTCATAACGGTCATTTCGGCAATACCACCAGTACAATGGGTATGTAATTCTAATGGTAATTTTACGCTAGCCTTAATTTTTGATACTAACTCATAAGCTTGTTCTGGAAGTAATACTCCCGCCATATCTTTAATACAAATAGAATCAGCTCCCATTTTTTCTACTTCTTTCGCTAAAGAAACGAAATAGTCAATAGTGTGAACAGGGCTAGTTGTATAAGATAATGCTATTTGGCAATGTCCGCCATATTGTTTTTTGTACTTATTTGTAGCCTCTACAGCACTCTTCAAATTACGTAAATCATTTAAAGCATCAAAAACACGAATAATATCAATTCCATTTTCTAATGATTTTTGGACAAATTTGTCTACTACATCATCAGCGTAGTGGTGATATCCTAAAATGTTTTGACCTCTAAATAGCATTTGTAATTTTGTGTTTGGGCAAGCCTTACGAATAAGACGTAATCTTTCCCATGGATCTTCATTTAAGAAACGAATACAAGCATCAAAAGTTGCTCCGCCCCATACTTCAAGGGCATAATAACCAGCCTTATCAAGAAGTTCTGCTACAGGTAAAATATCTGCAGTTGTAAGTCTTGTAGCAAGTAGTGATTGATGACCATCTCTTAAACAAGTATCAACAATTTTTACACTCATTTTTTTTGCTCTCCTTTTTATTTATTTTTGCTGTTGTGTTAACAGTAGTTATTAAGAAATTGCCTGGATCTAAAAAAAATCCAAAAACTTCAATTAATTTTATCATAATTTATTTTTTTTTTCAAATCAATTGCAAGACCTCCCCTTTTTATTTTCATCTTTTTAATCATATGTGGGAGTTAGAAAAAAAAGTAATGTTTTATGAAAAAGCATTACTTTTTAATTTTTTCCTATTTATTATATCCTTTAACAAGATATTGAAAATATGCTGCAGCCCCAATCATGCTAGCATTGTCAGTACAATATTTAAATGAAGGAACAACTAGTTTAATTCCTAGTTCATCCATTGTTTCTTTCATAGCACTTCTTAAGCCTTTATTCGCAGCAACACCACCAGCTATAATAACTTGTTTTACTTGATATTCTAAGGCAGCCTTTTTAGTTTTTGAAACTAATACATCAATAACGGCAGATTGAAAACTTGCGGCAAGATTATTGTAATCTAACTTTTCACCTTTCTCTTCGGTTTTATGATATAAATTTATAACAGCCGATTTTAATCCCGAAAAACTAAAGTTATATGAATCTTTGCCTAATTTTATATGAGGTAATTGGTAAGTTGGTTCCCCTAAAGCAGCCATCTTATCAAGAATTGGCCCACCTGGATAGCCAACATTTACTACTCTTGCTACCTTATCATATGCTTCACCGACCGCATCATCTAAAGTTTCACCTAAGAGTTGAAAGTCAAAATGATCTTTCATTAGAACAAGTTCCGTATGTCCACCTGAAACAACAAGGGCCAAAAGAGGAAAAGAAAAATCATCTTCTAGATAATTGGCATATATATGTCCATGAATATGATTTACATATAAAAGAGGTTTATTGTATATTAAACTCAATGTTTTAGCTGTATTAATGCCGACCATTAATGAGCCAATTAGTCCTGGTTCACTTGTTACTGCGATAGCATCAACATCCTCTACTCCCATTTTAGCTTCTTCTAAACATGATTTTAAAACTCTCGTTACTTTAGCTATATGTTCTCTACTAGCAACTTCAGGAACAACACCACCATAAAGAGTGTGAATAGCTATTTGTGTATATACAACGTTGCTAATTACTTTTCGGCCATTTTCAACTATGGCCATGGCTGTTTCATCACAGCTTGATTCTATTGCTAATATTATCATATTTTTTCCTTTATCATTACAATGGCATCATCGCCATTTTTGTAATAATTCTTTCTCACTGAAATTTCTTTAAATCCTTTTTTTAAATAAAAGTTATATCCTTTTTGGTTACTATCTCTTACCTCTAAAGTAAGGCTTGTAACTTTATTGATTTCCATTAATTTATCAAACAGCATATTTCCAATTCCTTGTCTTTGATATATATCATCGACTAGAAAATTATATATTTCTCCGATGCCATCCATAAAATAACCACTGATATATCCTATAACTTTATCGTTTTGTTTTGCTACTAAAAACATTGAAGGATTATTTATTATTCCTTTTAAAAGGAATTCTTCGCCTAATGTTTCTCCTAAAATTTTTTCTTCTAATTTCACTACTTGTAAAACATCACAGTTAGACATTTCTAATATTTTTATCATATTAAATACCACTACGAATGTAATTAGGGGTATAATCTAAAAAGTCTTCTTCTCGATATAATTTAGCATTAGCTATAATGTAGCCAAGCATTTTCCCATTTTCAAAAAATTCATCATTTATGTCAATAATTTTGTAGTCAGTAAGTGCTTCTATTTTACTATTTTCTTCAAAGCATTCATCAATATCAACTTTAATGTTTCCATTTTTGATGGTAACAGCTTTATAATAACTATGATTCTTTTTAGCATCAATTCTAGCAATATAGGCACCATCATTAGATATAACTGATGCTAATATTAAATCAAGGGATGAAAAACTATAAAATGCTGTTTGTTTACAAAAACTAAATACTTTAGCAATTGTTCCAGCGATTCTTAATCCTGTGTAAGAACCAGGTCCTCTTCCTACATAAACTTCATCAATGTCATCAACACTAATTTCATTATCTTTTAAAAACTTTCCTAAATAATCAACCATCGTTTCAGAATGATCACATTTTCCATATCTAGTAAAGTATTTAACAAAAGTGTCTGATACTATTGATAAATATAAATAATTAGTTGAACTATCCATGAATAACTTCATAATTTTTCTCCTCTAATACTTTTTCTAATTCGCCTACATTGGTATCATCATTAAATATTATTTTTACTAATCGGCTATTTTCATCTATATTTTTAATTTGCATACGCCAAAGTTTTTCGGGTAATAAATCTTCAATTATATCAGCCCATTCAATTACAGTTAATCCGTTCATTTCAAAATATTCTGATAGTTCAAAGTCATCACTTGAAGAAGTTACTCGATATACATCTAAATGATATAGTTTTTCAATGCCATTAATTTTATTAGTAGCATCATATATTTTCATTATTGTGAATGTCGGACTGTTGATAACTCTTTTAATGCCTAAAGCTAATCCTATTCCTTTAGTAAAAGTAGTTTTTCCAGCACCAAGATCACCGGTTAATGCTATTACTAAATCGGGATATGCAAATGATGTTAGTATTGTTCCTAATTCAATCATTTTTTTATCTTCAATAACTTTTAGTGTTAGTTCTTTCATTTTTTCACCTATTTTCTAAGTAATCTAATATTCCCATATATATATAAAGACATAATCTATTCAGTTCTTTTTCATCTGTCATTTTTGTTAAATCATCTTTATTAGTCATGAATCCCAGTTCTACAATGCAACCAGTAATATTAGCATTTTCAATTAAAAATTTGCCAGTTATACTTTTTTCAAATCGTGTATTAGTTTTATCAAAAATTTTTACCATTTTTTGAATTGAAGAGGCAAGTTTTTCAGATTCTAAATCATTCTTTTTATAAAAGCATTGTGTACCATGAGGAATTTTGTTTGTGTAAATATTAGCGTGAATAGATATATATAATAAATGATTACTATTAATTACTTTAAGCCTTTTATGCATGTCTTTGGTTTTGTTAGTATCTAATGATTCATCATCTTTTCGCGTATAAACCACATTATATCCTGTTTCTTCCAAGTACATTCCTATAGTAAGTCCTGCCTTCAATGTGATATCTTTTTCTAGATTTTCACCGACTACCGCTCCAGGGTCATATCCACCATGGCCAATATCAATACAAATTGTATTTTTAGACTTATTAGCACCAACAATATATTTACAGCTTAGAAAAAAAAGAATGCTAATGGAAAGTAAAAACAAAGACAATTTTATTTTTTTTCGATTCAAAAATAATCACCATTTTATTTTATTTTTGAATCTTTTATTTTAGAATATCATTATATAGTTTTTTCTAATAAAGTATTAATAGTATTTTTTAATTGTTTATTTTGTTCGATTGTTAAGTCAGGAATCACCCATGATTCATTTAAGACATGGCCGGTAACCGTGTTTAAATGGTATCCAACTAATTCGCCTTTATTTACGGCAATCGTTGTTGGAGCATTTATTCTTTTTCCAGTTTCTTTAGTATCTTTATTAGTATAATCAACTAAAGCATTTTCTAAGTATTTTGATAGTGCATAATAGTAAATTCTATTTTTATCATCTTCATTATCGCGCATTGATAAAATGTTAACATAATATGCTTCTATTTTTTTATTTGTATTTTTTTCTCTAATAGTTTCATCAAAAACGGGCATTAGTGCTTGACACCATGGACATTTAGGAAAGCCTAATACAACAATAAAAGATTCTTTATTGCTGATTTTTTTTATTAAAATTTCAGGAGTAATTTCCTCAACAACATGGTTTTTATTTAAGAGTGGATATTCTTCAACTAATGCATCTTTTTTCTTTGAACAAGAAGTTACACATAATAATACCATTAACACAACAATTATGCTACTAACTTTGTTTATTTTCATTTTCTTCTTCCTCCAAGCCCTTATAATTATCAATCCAATCATCTAAGCAATCAGCAAGAGACTTGAAGCCAATTTTATACTCTGGTATGCGGCATTTTACACCTCTTGTTTTATGCAATTGTTTATAACTTAATTTTACTTGTTTAGCTTCATCATTAACTTCTAACACTCTCAAGCGAACTTCATCGCCAGTTTTCACAAAATCGTTAATGTTTTTTACAAAGCTATCTGAAAATTCTGAAATATGAATTAATCCTTCATACTCTCCTAAGGATACAAAAGCACCATAGCCAACAATATTAGTTATCTTACCAATGACAATATCTCCTGCTTTCATGCTTGATCATCCTCCACTTTTTCAACACCAATAACATATGGAACTTCTTCTAATAGCATAGCTTCAATACTATTTTTAATTGTATCATCGCTACTCGAACAGCCCATACATGCTCCAAGTAATTTAATGTAAACAACACCATCTTTAAAATCAACGAATTCTAAATCGCCACCATCTTGATTTAAATATGGTCTTAATTTTCTAATTACTTTCTTTACTTCTTTTATTATCTCGTTATTATTCATAATAACCCTCCGAAATCTAGTATACTCTATTTTATATTATACAACTTTTTATAAGTTTTTGGAAGGCTTTTGAATAAATTTTTTATTCGATCCCACCGTAAAAATAGTAAAGGGGAATTTTACCTTGTATTACTTGATTTATGATATAAATTTTTGATTTTAAGCATATATTTTTTTCACATAGAGGAATAAATGCTTCAATATTAATAATTGCTTCAATATATACTTCCACTAATGTATTATTAATCCCTGATTCTTTAGTAGATGTATATATATCTGTTGTGTAAGAATAAATGGGGGAAGTTTTGATTTTTATATTTGGTCCAACATTCGTAAAAAGAGAACTACTAAGTAATTGTCCTAATTTAATGTTAACATTTCCCATTTTCTCCTCAATAATTCCAGAAGAAATTTGTTCACTAATTAAATTTGATATATCTACTAAAAGTTTATTAGCATTAGTAGTATCCACATATACACTTGTTATATAAGCATCTTCATTGAGTTTATATTTTATTAATTCATCTTTATTGTAGTTTGCCACTATATTTGCAGCCAAAGAAAAAATATCACTTGTCGCATAAGTGGCGGCTTGTTCCATATATTTTTGAGTTCTTTCACTAAAATAATTATCAACCATTTTGAAGACAATCAAAGGAAGAAAAAAAATTAACATTATAATAATTAAAAGTCGTAGCTTTTTCATAAAATTACCTCTAGTTAATTTTATTATTTTTTTTATTTTTTATGTTGAATTAATAGAAAAGCGATAATAGTAAAACATTTTTTGTCTCTATTACCGCTTTTGTTTATTTTATATTGTCCAACCTTCCGTTTTTCATCTAATTTCTATAAAACGATATTAAACAACATACTTTTATACTAATGCATCGCATCCAAGAGTACTTATT
>ENA-UOJG01003060-UOJG01003060.1-human-gut-metagenome-genome-assembly--contig:-C47-NODE-3060-length-12573-cov-19.423630_pt1 | contig 12573 bp, 9 predicted proteins | sample MGYA00242340_ERZ723887 | MGnify/ENA metagenome assembly ERZ723887 | reverse complement strand
CGGACACCACGGTGGCGTCGTGGGGGATCAGGCCCTCCTCGCAGGCCTTCTTCAGAGCCGCCGCGCCGGTGACGCCCGCAGGCTCGCCGAACACGCCGCAGGTACGGCCCAGCAGACGCTGTGCCGCCAGAATTTCCTCATCGGACACGTTGACGGCGATGCCGTTGGATTCCCGGATGGCCGCCAGCGCCTTGTCGGCGTTGCGGGGCACACCCACGCTGATGGAGTCGGCGATTGTGTTCTCCTCCATGGGCTCCCAAGGCTTGTTCTCCTGAATGGCACGGTTGATGGGATAGCAGCCCAGAGACTGTGCGGAGATCAGGCGGGGCAGCTTGTCGATGAAGCCGATGGCATACAGGTCCTTGAAGCCCTTCCACACACCGGCAATGGTGCAGCCGTCGCCCACAGAGATGGCCAGATAGTCGGGCATCTCCCAGTTCAGCTGCTCGGCGATCTCCAGCGCCACGGTTTTCTTGCCCTCGCTGAGGTAGGGGTTGATGGCGGCGTTGCGGTTGTACCAGCCGTACTTCTCGATGGCGGCGGCGGACATCTTGAAGGTATCCTCATAGTTGCCCTTGACGGAGATGACGTTGGCGCCGAAGATCATCAGCTGGGCCACCTTGCCCTGCGGCGCGCGCTCCGGCACGAAGATGAAGGTCTTGATGCCTGCGGCGGCGGCGTTGCCGGCCAGAGAGCTGGCGGCATTGCCGGTGGAGGAGCAGGCGATGGTCTTGGCGCCCGCCTCCATGGCCTTGGCCACGGCCATGGCGCTGGCGCGGTCCTTCAGGGAGGCGGTGGGGTTCTGGCCGTCGTCCTTCACCCACAGCTTCTTGATGCCCAGCATCTCCGCCAGCTTGGGCTCCTCGTACAGGGGGCTCCAGCCCACGCGCAAGGGCGTGTCGGGGGTGCTCTCCTCCACGGGCAGCAGCTCACGGTAGCGCCACATGGAGCGGTTGTCCCGCTTGGCCAGCTTTTCCTTGGTCAGCACGGACTTGATATAGTCATAGTCGTAGACGATATCCAGAATACCGCCGCACTCGCAGTTGGTCAGGTCGGGCACGGCGTCATAGGTCTTGCCGCAGCGGACGCACTTGCCGTATTTCACGTTTTTCATGGTGGTGTTCTCCTTATTCAGAGTAGTATTCGTCCTCCGCCCAATGAGCGGGGTTATCGTCGATGTATTGCCAGACGCGGAGATAGTCCGCCTCGTTGCGGATCACATGGTCGTAATAGGAGCGCTGCCAGAGAGTTTGATAGCCACTTTTCCATCCGTACCGCGTCGTAATTGATTTGAAGCGCTGCATCACTCGTTGTAGGGGCGGACGCCTCTGTCCGCCCTTTTTCGGCTCCAAGCACACGATCACATGTATATGGTTCGGCATGATCACATATTTGTCAACAAATACACCTTCGTCTTCATTGCGAAGCTGCTCCAAACACTCTTTTACTGTGTCCCCAAGCGGCGTCAACGACAACTCAAATCCCGGTGATGCGCCGCAGGGGCGGACAGAGTCGTCCGCCCCTACAACAGGTCGTATCACCGACAGAATTTCTCTTCGGTCTTTGGTGCATATCGTCACAAAATACCAGCCAGCATCATAAGCCGATCCCGGCAAACGTATTCTCTTCCGCCGCACCTCACTCATTTTTACAGGCTCTTCAGCAGGCCGGTGGTCTCGTTGAACTCGTTGATCAGCTCGTCCAAATCCTTGGCCTGAGCGTGAACGGCATCCCAAGTACCCTTGGTGTCGTACCACTGGGCGTTCAGATCCTCGACGTTCATCTGCTGCTGCTCGACCCAAGTGTAGTACTTCAGGTTGTGGACGCGCTTGCGCTCGGCATAGGTCAGCTCCAGCATATTGTCGGTCTTCAGGCCCAGCATATGCAGGTTGTGATCCAGAGAAGCCTCGTGCGCATTGTAAGCGCCGTGCATCTCGTTCAGCTCCTCGATGCGGCTGCCGTACATCACGGCGGAGTCGGTCAGGACGGTGCCCACCACATCGTTCTCGGTCAGCTCATAGTACTTGGCCATCTTGATGCAGCACAGCACGTTGGCGATACCGGAAATGCCCAGCCAAGTCATCTTCTCGACTTCCTCGTCGGTCATGCCCAGTTCCTTCTTCATGTACTCCTGACCCTCGTGGGTGTTGAACAGGCGCAGCAGGCGCTGGCTGTCCTCATCGTCGATGGCGATGGCCATGTCGGTGTTCTTCACGTTGTGGATCCAGGGAATATGCTTGTCGCCGATACCCTCGATGCGGTGGCCGCCGAAGCCGTTGTTCAGGATGGTGGGGCACTGCAGAGCCTCGCCCACGGCCAGCTTCAGGTGGGGATAACGCTCCTTCAGCAGATCACCGGCGGACATGGTGCCGGCGGAACCGGAGGTGAAGCAGGCGCCGGCAAAGTTCTGGCCGGGCTTCTTCACGGCCTCGAACAGGTCGGCCAGCGCGTAACCGGTGACATTGTAGTGCCACAGGGGGTTGCCCATCTCGGCAAACTGGTTGAAGATCATCATGGTGGGATCCTGCTTCAGCTCCCAGGTCTTGTCGAAGATCTCCTTGACGTTGGACTCGCAGCCGGGGGTGGCGATGATCTGACCGGCGATGGACTTCAGCCAGTCAAAGCGCTCCTTGGACATATCCTGAGGCAGGATGGCCACGGACTCGCAGGCCAGCAGCTTGGAGTTGAAAGCGCCGCCGCGGCAGTAGTTACCGGTGGAGGGCCACACGGCGTGATGATAGGTGGCGTCGAACTGGCCGGTCACCAGGCGGGGCGCCAAGCAGCCGAAGGAAGCGCCCACCTTGTGGCAGCCGGTGGGGAACCACTTGCCGGACATGGCGATGATGCGGCAGGGAACACCGGACAGCTTGCTGGGGATCTCCACATAGTTGGGGATCTTCTGGAACAGGCCGCCGGACTCCTTGGCCTCGTTATGCCAGGAAATACGGAACAGGTTCACGGGATCCACGTCCCACAGGCCGGTATGGCTCAGCTTGGCCTTGATCTTCTCGGGGATCAGGTCGGGATTCTGCATCTGAGCAATGGTGGGGATGATGACATTGTTCTCCTTGGCCTTCTGGATGTTATGCTTCAGGCCAACCTTGTTGATGGACAGATCGATCATTTTTTCTTTTCCTCCTGCTGTTTATTGGCGTCGATGTAAGAGTACAGAGTATATTTGGAAATACCGAAGTATTTTGCCACTTTGTCGGTGGATTTGGTCACAAGGAAAGCGCCGGAATCGTTCAGGAAACGGATGGCCCGCACCTTGTCGTCCTTGTTCATCAGCGCCACAGGCTTGCCCACCTGCTGCACCGACTGCTCGATCAGCTCGTCCAGCACGTTATTGACGTTGATGATCTTCTCCGGCTCGGTCTGCTCCTTATCGCGGGTCATCATGAACTCGCCCAGTTCCTGATGCATCATCATGATATTGGTGATGTCGTAGTTGATGGAGAAGATGCTGGTGACGTTGCCGCGGCTGTTGCGGATGTAAATGGAGGACGACTTGAGGATCTTGCCGTCCGGTGTCCGGGTCAGGTAGCACAGGTGATCCTTTGGGTGGTCGTTCTGGCTTCTGAACTGATCCAGCACCACCTGAGACGCGCCGTCACCCACCTTGCGGCCGGACACATGGCCGTTTTCAATATGGACAATGGTATGCTCCGGATGTCCGCTGCCTACGTCGTGGATCACGACCTCGCACTTGTCGCCAAACTGCGCCGCAATACCTGCGGCGATTTGCTTCAGAGCTTCTAACCGTTTTGCTTCCATAACGATCAACTCTCCTTATCAAATATGAAATTTTGGTTCCGTTCCGGAGAATATCGTTTCAATTGACCATACTCCCAATCACTTTCCACTCTTATCATATCACACTTTAACAAGAAATCAACGTTTTTCCAAAAAAATTTTTAGGAAAAAAGATTTTTTGTTTGACATCCGTCCGCTATGTGCTATTATAGTTGGTAGGAAAAATGTCTCATATAAGAAAAGAATGTATCATCATATCATTTGTTGGAGGTATATTATGGATTTTGAGGCCATCAGAAAAGCTGCCGAGGGCTATAAGCCCGCTATGGTCAAGTTCCTGCGTGACATGATTGCCATTCCTTCCGAGTCCTGCGAGGAAGAGGGCGTGGTCAAGCGCATCGCCGAAGAGCTGAAGGCGCTGGGCTATGACAAGGTCGAGTTCGACAAGCTGGGCAACGTCATCGGCTGGATGGGCGAGGGCGACAAGATCATCGCCATCGACAGCCACATCGACACCGTGGGCATCGGCAACATCAACAACTGGGAAGCCGACCCCTACAAGGGCTACGAGACCGAGGACATCATCTACGGCCGCGGCGGTTCCGATCAGGAGGGCGGCATGGCCGCCGCCGCTTACGGTGTGAAGATCATGAAGGATCTGGATCTGCTGCCCAAGGGCTACAAGATGATGGTGGTCGGCTCCGTGCAGGAGGAGGACTGCGACGGTATGTGCTGGCAGTCCATCGTCAACGAGTATTTCAACGGCCCCGAGGACGCCCGTGAGAAGATCGAGTTCGTCATCTCCACCGAGCCTACCGACGGCGGCATCTACCGCGGTCACCGCGGCCGTATGGAGATCCGCGTGGACATGCACGGTGTCTCCTGCCACGGCTCCGCTCCCGAGCGCGGCGACAACGCCATCCACAAGATGGCCGAGGTCATTCTGAATGTCCGCGACCTGAACGAGAACCCCGCCGATGGCTCCACTGAGATCAACGGTCTGGTGAAGATGCTGGATCCCAAGTTCAACCCCGATCATTATGAGGATGCCCGCTTCCTTGGCCGCGGCACCTGTACCACCAGCCAGATCTTCTATACCTCCCCCTCCCGCTGCGCTGTGGCCGATAGCTGCTCCATCTCCATCGACCGCCGTATGACCGCCGGCGAGACCTACCTCTCCTGCCTGAAGGAGATTGAGGATCTGCCCGCCTGCAAGAAGTACGCCGACGATGTGAAGGTCTCCATGTACATGTACGACCGTCCCGCATGGACCGGCCACGTCTACGAGACTGAGTGCTTCTTCCCCACTTGGATCAACAAGGAGACCGCTCCCCATGTGCAGGCTCTGGTGGACGCTCACCACAACCTGTGGGGCGACAAGCGCCTGATGCCCACCGAGCTGGCCGCCTCCAAACGCGAAGGCCGTCCTCTGACCGACAAGTGGACCTTCTCCACCAACGGCGTGTCCATTCAGGGCCGCTACGGCATCCCCTGCGTCGGCTTCGGCCCCGGCGCCGAATCTCAGGCTCACGCTCCCAACGAGGTGACCTTCAAGCAGGACCTGGTGACCTGCGCCGCGCTGTACGCCGCTGTTCCCGGCCTGTATCACCCCGAGAACAAGGACGGCTCCGCCACCAGCTTCCGTCAGGAGCTGACCGGCAACGACATCAAGTAACACCATTCATCCACATATATCAATAAGGAGAAAGAACGAAAATGAGCAAGACTGTTGAGCTGGCACGTCATCTGTCCACGCTGAATATCAACAACATGTACAAGAACGATTTCTATTGGACTTGGGACAAGACCGATGATGAGATCGACGCCGTATTTACCGTAGCCGACGCCCTGCGCGACCTGCGTGAGCGCAACAAGAGCACCCGCGTGTTCGATTCCGGTCTGGGCATCTCCATCTTCCGCGATAACTCCACCCGTACCCGCTTCTCCTTCGCCTCCGCCTGCAACCTGCTGGGTCTGGAGGTGCAGGATCTGGACGAGAAGAAGTCCCAGATCGCCCACGGCGAGACCGTCCGTGAGACTGCCAACATGGTGTCCTTCATGGCCGACGTCATCGGTATCCGTGACGACATGTTCATTGGCGAGGGTCACAAGTATCAGAAGACCTTCATGGACGCCGTGAAGGAAGGCTATCGTGACGGTATTCTGGAGCAGCAGCCCACTCTGGTGAACCTGCAGTGCGACGTGGATCATCCCACCCAGTGCATGGCCGACATGCTGCATGTCATCCACTATTTCGGCGGCGTGGAGAACCTGAAGGGCAAGAAGGTCGCTATGACTTGGGCCTATTCTCCCAGCTACGGCAAGCCCCTGTCCGTGCCTCAGGGCGTGATTGGTCTGTTCACCCGCTTCGGCATGGACGTGACGCTGGCTCATCCCGAAGGCTACGACGTGATGCCCGAGGTGGAGGAAGTCGCCCGCAAGAACTGCGAGAAGTACGGCTCCAAGTTCCACAAGACCAACTCCATGGCCGAGGCCTTCAAGGATGCCGATATCGTGTATCCCAAGAGCTGGGCTTCCTATGCCGCCATGGAAGAGCGTACCAAGCTGTACGCCGCCGGCGATAAGGAAGGCATCGACGCGCTGGAGCAGCGCCTGCTGGCCCAGAACGCCCAGCACAAGGATTGGGCCTGCACCGAAGAGATGATGAAGCTCACCAAGGACGGCAAGGCCCTGTACCTGCACTGCCTGCCCGCCGACATCACCGGTCTGAGCTGCGCCGAGGGCGAAGTGGACAACTCCGTGTTTGACCGCTACATCGTGCCTCTGTACAAGCAGGCCTCCTACAAGCCCTACATCATCGCCGCCATGATCTTCCTTGCTCAGGTGAAGGATCCCGTCAAGGCTCTGATGGAGCTGGACGAGACCAAGGACACCCGCAAGATCTTCTAAGAAACGCGAATATGACCCGCAACAGCGGCGGCAGCGCCGCCGCTGTCCTTTTTACTGTGAATCGCAAAGGAAATAAAAGGAGAATTACCCATTATGGCTAAGAAAATCGTTATCGCTCTGGGCGGCAACGCACTGGGCAGCACCCTGCACGAGCAGGCCGACGCCGTACATATCACCGCCAAGGCCATCGTGGACCTGATCGCCGAGGGACACAAGGTCATCGTTGCCCACGGCAACGGTCCTCAGGTGGGCATCATCAACAACGCCATGCTGGCCCTGATGCACGAGGATCCCACGCAGGACAGCACCCCTCTGTCGGTTTGCGGCGCTATGAGTCAGGCCTATATCGGCTATGACCTGCAGAACGCCCTCCGCGAGGAGATGCTGAACCGCGGCATCGATGAGCCCGTGGTCACCATAGTCACGCAGGTGGAGGTGGACCCCAAGGACCCCGCCTTCAACGATCCCAGCAAGCCCATCGGCAAGTTCCTGTCCGAGGATGAGGCCAAGGTCATGGCCGCCAAGACCGGCTTCCTGTTCAAGGAAGACGCGGGCCGCGGCTGGCGCCGCTATGTGGCCTCCCCCAAGCCCAAGCAGATCGTGGAGCTGGGTGCCATCCGCGCGCTGAGCGACAGCGGCAACATCGTCATCTGCTGCGGCGGCGGCGGCATCCCCGTCTACCGCACCGAGCACAACCACCTGAAGGGCGCGGCTGCCGTTATCGATAAAGACTTCGCCTCCGAGCTGCTGGCTGAGCAGCTGGACGCCGACATGCTTATCATCCTCACCGCCGTGGAGAAGGTGGCCATCAACTTCAACAAGCCCGACCAGAAGGGTCTGGACGAGCTGACCCCCGCCGAGGCCAAGGAGTATATCGCACAGGGCCAGTTCGCCAAGGGCTCCATGCTGCCCAAGGTGGAGGCCGCCGTGAAGTTTGCCGAGTCCAAGTCCGGCCGCACCGCTCTTATTACTCTGCTTGAGAAAGCCAAAGACGGTATCGAGGGTAAAACGGGTACGAGAGTCCATCAGTAATTCTGCGCCCTCAGCATCCGGATAAGTGATTCAGGTTCCCGCCCGAGATACCGTTCTATTTCAATCTGGGCCTTTCGCGCAGCGAAAGCGCCTGCGGCGCTGCCGCAGGAATTGAGGGCAAGACTGGTACGAGAGTACATCAGCGACCCCTACCGGAACCGTTTTCACTTATCCCAGCAATTTTCTCATTCGCATTTCTAATAGCAGCATCATCAAAAAATCTATAAGGAACGCAGAATTTTAGTTGAAATCTGTGAAATTTTCCTTTATAATACTTTTGTAACATTTTGATGCACTACTGTGAATGTCGGATCTACCATCCGTTATTCAGGCGAGCGGCAAATTTTATCCCCACCTTCAGCCGCACGTCATATATTTTTAAGGAGGAAAACAAGAATGAAGAAGTTCCTTGCGTTGATCCTCGCTCTGGTCATGGCTCTGAGCCTGGTGGCCTGCGGCGGCGGCAATGACACCCCCAACAACACTGACGAACCCGATGATACTGCTGCTAAGGTGAAGGTTGGTTTCATCACCCTGCATGATGAGAACTCCACCTACGACCTGAACTTCATCAACGCCGCCAAGGAGGCTATTGCCAATCTGGGCCTGACCGAGGATGACTACATCCTGAAGACCAACGTGCCCGAGGGTCAGGAGTGCTATGAGGCCGCCATCGACATGGTCGACGCCGGCTGCAACATCATCTTCGCCGACAGCTTCGGTCATGAGCCTTTCATGATCCAGGCCGCTCAGGAGCATCCTGAGGTTCAGTTCTGCCACTCCACCGGTACCCGCGCTCACACCGAGGGTCTGGCCAACTACCACAACGCCTTCGCTTCCATCTATGAGGGCCGCTATCTGGCCGGTATCGCCGCTGGTATGAAGCTGAACGAAATGATCGAGAACGGCACCGAGGTCAACGGCGTCAAGGTCACCAAGGAGAACGCCAAGATCGGTTATGTCGGCGCTTTCACCTATGCCGAGGTTATGTCTGGCTACACCTCTTTCTTCCTGGGCGCTCGCTCCGTCTGCCCTTCCGTCACCATGGACGTGACCTTCACCGGCAGCTGGTATGACGAGGCTCTGGAAAAGGAAGCTGCTCAGAAGCTGATCGACGGTGGCTGCAACCTGATCAGCCAGCACGCTGACTCCCTGGGCGCTCCCACCGCTTGCGAGAACGCCAAGGTTCCCAACGTCTCCTACAACGGCTCCACCAAGGAGGCCGGCCCCAACACCTACATCATTTCTTCCCGCATCAACTGGGCTCCCTACTATCAGTATGCGATTCAGTGCGTCATCGATGGCAAGGCTATCGACGCTGACTGGACTGGCACCCTGGCCACCGGCTCCGTGGTTCTGACCGAGCTGAACACTGACGTTGCCGCTGAGGGCACCGCCGAGGCTATCGAGGCTGCCACCGCCAAGCTGGAGAGCGGTGAGCTGCATGTCTTTGACTGCTCCACCTTCACCGTGAAGGGCGAGAACCTGACCTCCTACATGGCCGACGTCGATACCGACGAGGCTTTCACTCCCGATACCGAGGTCATCAAGGACGGTTACTTCGCTGAGTCCGAGTTCCGTTCCGCTCCTTACTTCAATGTGCAGATCGACGGCATCAACCTGCTGGGCGTTGAGTAATCTCTGCTTCTTAAATGAATCACTTCGACTGGGCTACTTCGGTAGCCCAGTCCTTCTTTTTTCCTCTCCCGCAACTCATTTGACAATTTTCACAAAGGATATTCTTCTTTCTTGTATAAGCTCACATTCTTTGTGCATACCTGACAAATTTTTTGCGAATTTTGATTTACAACGATTCACTTCTGTGCTAGAATAAAGTGTATGGATTTTAGCCCCGGCGTGTTGCGAGGTGTTGCAGCCATCTGCGCCGAAAGAAAGGATGACAGCCTTGGAAAACAAATGCGCGATCAAAATGGAGAATATCACCAAGCGCTTTGGTTCCGTGGTGGCCAATAACGCCATCAATATGGAACTGCGCGAGGGTGAGATCCTGTCCCTGCTGGGTGAAAACGGCAGCGGCAAGACCACTCTGATGAATATGCTCTCCGGTATCTATTTCCCCGATGAGGGACAAATCTACATCCACGATAAGCCCGTCACCATCGCGTCTCCCAAGGATGCTTTTGACCTGGGCATCGGCATGATCCACCAGCACTTCAAGCTGGTCGATCTGTTCACCGCCACCGAAAATATCATTCTGGGTCTCGAGGGTAAGCTGAATCTGAACAATGCCCGCAAAAAGGTCAAGGACATCTGCGACAGATACGGCTTTGACATTGACCCCGACATGAAGATCTACGACATGTCCGTTTCCCAGAAGCAGACTGTCGAGATCGTCAAGGTGCTGTACCGCGGCGCGGATATTCTGATCCTGGATGAGCCCACCGCCGTGCTGACCCCGCAGGAGACGGACAAGCTCTTTGCCGTCATGCGCAACATGAAGGCCGACGGCAAGTCCCTCATCATCATCACCCACAAGCTGCACGAGGTGCTGGACGTGTCCGACCGCGTGGCCGTGCTCCGCAAGGGCGAGTATATCGGCGACGTGCAGACCAAGGATGCCGACCAGCAGTCCCTGACCGATATGATGGTGGGCCACAGCGTCACCCTGAATATCAACCGGCCCGTGCCCGTTAACGTGACGCCCCGCCTGAAGCTGGACGGCCTGACCGTGTTTGACGAGCTGGGCGTCAAGCGTCTGGACAACGTCAGCTTTACCATCAACGCCGGCGAAGTGCTGGGCGTGGCAGGCGTGGCAGGCTCCGGCCAGCGCGAGCTGCTGGAGTCCATCGCGGGCCTGTATCCCATCCAGTCCGGCTCCGTCACCTTCTTCCCGCCTGAGGAAAATGGCCAATCGCTGGAGCTGGTGGGCAAGGATCCCATGGATATCCGCAAGGCCGGTATCGCCATGAGCTTCGTCCCCGAGGATCGTCTGGGCATGGGTCTGGTGGGCTCCATGGGTATGACCGGCAACATGATGCTGCGCTCCTGGCGTAAGGGTAAGGGCGCGTTCCTGAACCGCAAGGATCCGGAAGCACTGGCCCAGCGCATCTGGCAGGAGCTGGAGGTCGTCACTCCCAGCACCAGCTTCCCCGTCCGCCGCATGTCCGGCGGTAACGTGCAGAAGGTTCTGGTGGGCCGTGAGATCGCCCAGCAGCCCTCTGTGCTGATGACCGCCTACGCTGTCCGCGGTCTGGATATCAATACATCCTATACCATTTACAATCTGCTGACCGAGCAGAAGATGAAGGGCGTGGCCGTCGTTTACGTCGGCGAGGATCTGGACGTGCTGCTGGAGCTGTGCGACCGGATCGTGGTGCTCTGCGGCGGACAGGTGTCCGGCGTGGTGGATGCCCGTAAGACCAACAAGCTTGAAGTGGGCGCTCTGATGACCCGTGTGGAAGGAGGCGCGAAGGAAAATGCGTAAACAATCCCTTTTTCATATTTCCAAGCGTGACGCCCTTCCTCTGGGCAAGGCACTGCTGATCCGCGGCGGTATCCTGCTGCTGGCTCTGGTGTTCTGCGGTCTGGTCACGACGCTGCTGACCGGCCAGAACCCCATCAGCGTGTACGGCACTATTCTGGAGGGTGCCTTCGGCACCAGCCGCCGTATCGGCGTCACCGCCCGTAATGTGGCCGTTCTGCTGGGTATCTCTCTGGCCGTGACGCCCGCGTTCAAGATGCGCTTCTGGAACATCGGCGCCGAAGGTCAGACCCTGATCGGCTGTCTGGCCACTACTGCCTGCATGATCCTGCTGGGTGACAAGGTCCCCGACGCCGTTCTCATTCTGATCTCTCTGGTGGCCGCCCTGCTGGCCGGTGCCCTGTGGGGCTTCCTGCCCGCCTTCTTCAAGGCCAAGTGGAACACCAACGAGACGCTGTTCACCCTGATGATGAACTACATCGCCATGCAGCTGGCCTCCTTCTTCATCATCATCTGGGAGGTGCCCAAGGGCGCCGGTAAAATCGGCATCATCAACCAGTCCACCCGCGCCGGCTGGCTGCCCGAGCTGGGCAGCGCCTATCTGCTGCCGATCCTGATCGTGGCGCTGATGACCGGCTTCATGTACATCTACCTGACATACAGCAAGCACGGCTATGAGATCGCCGTGGTGGGCGAAAGCCAGCGGACTGCCAGCTATGCCGGCATCAAGGTGGATCGCGTCATTATCCGCACCATGGTGCTCTCCGGCGCGCTATGCGCCCTGATGGGCTTCATGATGACCGCCGGTATCGACCATACCCTGACCACCACCATCGTGGACAGCCGCGGCTTTACCGCCGTCATGGTGTCCTGGATGTCCAAGTTCAATCCCTTCATCATGATCGCCGCCTCTCTGCTGCTGGTGACCATGGACCGCGGCGCCAGCGAGGTGGCCAGCACCCTGAGCCTGAACCACTCCTTCGCCGATATTTTGACCGGTATCATCCTGTTCTTCATCATTGCTACCGAGTTCTTCATCACCTACAAAGTCACTCTGCGCAAGAGCAGCAGAAAGGAGGCGTGACGGATGGGTTTTGATTTTGTATCCTTCTTCCCCCGTGCGGTCATTCAGGGCATCCCCCTGCTGTTCGGCAGCACCGGCGAGATTCTGACAGAGAAATCCGGCAACCTGAACCTTGGTATCCCCGGCATCATGTATGTGGGCGGCATCAGCGGCGTTATCGGCTCCTTCTTCTATGAGCAGGCCGTGCCCGCCGCGGAAATGAACGGTTTCCTTGCCATTATGATCCCCATTCTGTGCTCCCTGCTGGGCTCCTTCCTGATGGGCCTGCTGTACTGCTTCCTGACCGTTACGCTGCGGGCCAACCAGAACGTCACCGGTCTGGCTATGACCACCTTCGGCGTGGGCGTGGGCA
>ENA-UOJG01003058-UOJG01003058.1-human-gut-metagenome-genome-assembly--contig:-C47-NODE-3058-length-12577-cov-5.290449_pt1 | contig 12577 bp, 12 predicted proteins | sample MGYA00242340_ERZ723887 | MGnify/ENA metagenome assembly ERZ723887 | reverse complement strand
CCATACATTTAAAATTATTGATATTAATTTACTAATAAAAAAGTGCTATCTTCTAGCACTTTTTTTATGTCTATTGATCATACGATAAGGGTTGAAATTATAATAATATGGTGGATAATAATTATAATTATTGTAGAATGGTGGTGTTAATTCTTCTTTGGGAATTACCATTTCTTGTTTTATTATTTTCTGTTCTTTCGTTTCTAGATTTTTTTCATTTTCTTCCTTATTTACTTTTTCTTTCAATTCTTGTGTTATATTTTGATTACCTTTAGAGAAATTTTCATAATTATTTATGTCAATTTTAGGATAGTATTCTTCAATAAATGGTTCGTCATTATCCAATTCAACATTTAATGATTCTGGTATCTCTGGTAATCTTAATTTGGTCCCAGGAATTAAATGTTCCCAATTTCTAACATATTTATTAATTGACTTTATTTCATCTAAATCAACTTGATAAATAGCAACTATTTTATCAATAGTTTCTCCCATTCTTACAATATGATATGTCATTTTTATCCCTCACTTAAAAAATTTTCATTAATTTCATTTTCAAAATCATCTACAGGTTCGGTGTTTTCAGGTTGATTAACTACGCTAATCATCATCTTTGTTTCGCCTATAACTTCTACTAATATTTCAAAAACAATATCCACTTGAATGCCATCAGGAGTTATTACCGCATTCGTACAAGTAGGTTGTTGTAAAACTCTTGCGATTACATCACAATGGTCGCTAATATTATCACAAACAATTTCTTTTACTTTAATGTTTCCATTATAAGAAGTTGTCGATTTAGCTACATCAGTTCTACTATTATCATCTGATGAATACCAAATATTATTTTCAAATGAACCACTAATGTCAACCGACTTACCATTTAATTTTGTTTCAAATTCATGATTAATAATCCAACAACCCAAAACACTAGTTACATTACTTGATGTTGTAACAATTTCCGATAATTTAAAGATTTTACGACCTTTAGCTAAAACGGCTCTCGTTACAATTTCTCTAACATTATTCACTCTTCATCCCTCCTCTATTGTAATATATTCTAAAGATTTGATGAATGTGACTATCGAAATTGCAGTTTTCTACTAAATATTATTATATTATCATTTATTTTATACCTTTTTATTTAATATTTTAGTTTTTTTTAAATAGGGCATAAGAAAAAAGATGATTATCAAACTAATAACCATCTTTTAATAATTTATTTTTTGTTTTATTAGGTTCAACTCTTTATTTAACAATTTCACCTAATAAATGCCATGAATAAGCTTTAGTAATTTTTACATTAATTAATTTACCAATGTCATTACTAGAGCCTTCAAAATTAACAAGCATATTGTGCTTTGTATATCCACAAAGCATTTGCGGATTATTTTTACTTGGGCCATCTACTAAAACTTCTACTACTTCATTTTCAAAGCGTTGATGTCCTTTTAAAAAATAAGCATTTATTTTTTCATTTAATTTTAGAAGTCGTTGATGTTTTTCTTCTTCAGTCAAATAATTAGGATACTTAGCAGCAGGTGTACCTTCACGTGGGGAATAAATAAAAGTATATGCCCCTTCAAATTCTACTTCGTCAACTAATGACATAGTATCATTGAATTCTTCTTCGGTTTCACCTGGAAAAGCGACGATAATATCCGTAGTTATACTAATGCCTTTTACTTTTTCTTTTAACTTTTTGATTTTTTCTAGATATTCTTCTCTAGTATATTTTCTGTTCATTGCTTTTAAAACACGATTATTACCAGATTGAACAGGGAGATGAAGATGAGGCATAATGTTACCACCAAGGGCCATCGCATCAATTGTTGCGTCATCTAAATCTCTTGGGTGAGATGTTGTAAAACGAATTCTTTTTATTTCTGTTTTGTTCAAATCTTTAAGTAAGTCAGCAAATGTATAATTTATATCTTTAAAATCTTTTCCATAAGCATTTACATTTTGGCCTAGCAAAGTAACTTCAACATATCCATTTTTTGCTAAATCCTTAACTTCTTCAATAATTGCTTCTGGTCTTCGTGAACGTTCTTTACCTCTTGTGTAAGGCACGATGCAATAGGTACAAAATTCGTCACATCCATACATAATATTTACCCATGCTTTGGTTTTATGATCTCTTTTTACAGGAATATTTTCATATATATTACCCTCAATAGATAATACTTCTATAACATGCTTTTGTGAATTTAAAGCATCATAGACATATTCTGGTAATGATGATATATTATGTGTTCCAAAAACAATATTTATTTGAGGAAATTTATCTTTTATAAGCTGGATAGTTTTTTCTTCTTGGGGCATGCAACCGCACACACCAATCAACATATTTGGTTTTTGTTTTCTAAATCTTTCAAATCTGCCAATTTCGCCAAATACTCTTTCTTCAGCATTTTCTCTAATAGCGCAAGTATTAAACAATACTAAATCAGCATCTAGTTCTTTTTCTGTTGATTCAAAACCCATCATTTCAAGTAATCCGGCAATATGTTCACTATCAGCAAGGTTACCTTGACAACCATATGTTTTCAATAAATATTTTTTACCAGCACCTAAATTTAAATATTTAGGATCAAGAATAAAATTATTAACATTAACATTTTCACCACGTCTTTTACGGGCTTCTATAATTGATGGTTCAATCTTTTTTGTGTATTCAATATTAGTTTGCGTTTTTTTCTTCATATATATTACCTTTTTAATTAATTCTTACTATAAAATTCATTGCTAGTCATTCCATAAACAACTTTATCGAAAATGATACCATCATATCTAATGTATCCATTTCTTGCAATGCCTTCTTTTGTAAATCCCAATTTTTCACAAACGCGCTGGCTTTGAATGTTATCAACAAAAGTTCCAGCTTCAATTCTTTTCAATCCTAAAATATTAAAACCATAGTCTAATACTTTTTTTCCGGCCTCTGTCATGATTCCATTTCCCCAATAAGAGGGATTTAATGCATATCCTAATTCTGCTTTAAAATTAGGAACATAATTATATAATTCTATTGTGCCTATCATTTTTTTAGTCTCACGCCATACAATAGCCCAATTACCAAGTTCATATTGAGGTTTAAAATATACCATTGATCTTAAAATACGAATAGTATCTTCAATTGTTTGGTGAGGAGCCCATCCTGCTTTTGGTCCGACCAAATCAGTTTGTGCATATTCAAACATATCAGTAGCATCACTAACTGCTAATGGTCTTATGATTAGTCTTTTAGTATATAAAATTGGTAAATTCATTTTTCTTCACCTTTTTTCTTTTTTTTACATCCGCAAGCAGCATTATTAATAAAATAATAGGTCAAAAAGTTGGCTATGCCAACTTATTTACGTGATTCAACAATAAGTTTAATTGCTGTACGCGATTCTCCATCAATAACAATATCTGCAAAAGCTGGAACGCATACTAAATCCCTTCCAGTTGGGGCAACGTATCCGCGAGCAATTGCAACAGCCTTAATCGCTTGATTAAGGGATCCGGCACCTACAGCCTGTACTTCAACGACGTTACGATCTCTAAAGGCGTTAGCTAAAGCGCCAGCTACTGAACTTGGTTTTGATTTTGATGAAACTTTTAATACTTCCATTTTTATGGTCCTCCTAGATTATGTGTTTCGCATTATATTCTATGTATATAGAATTTCTTTTATGCCTTACATATCTATTCTACCACATTTATGATATCGAAATTTGTCACTTTTCGCGTTTTTTCATTAATATCAACAAGTAAACCACATATTTGTTTACGGCCAGTTTCCATTGGATTATGTCTAACAGGTAGACCTGTTAAAAATTTTTTAATAATATTCTTAGGTTCAACACCTATCACCCCATCTAATGATCCCGTCATTCCAAGATCAGTCATATACATTGTACCTTTAGGTAAAAGATGAGCATCATTTGTTTGTACATGGGTGTGTGTACCAACAATTATATCGACGCGACCATCAAAATGATAACCAAATGCTATTTTTTCACTAGTTGCTTCACCATGAAAATCGCATATGTACAAATCGCTTTTTACTTCTTTTAATAATTTTTCTGTAGCCTGAAATGGACAATCTAAACTTGTACCCATAAATGTTCTTCCCATAACTTGAAATACAGTTATTAAAACATTATTGTAATTAACAGTAACGTAACCTACACCAGGAGTGCCAGAAGGCATATTTAATGGCCTAACTAAGTTTCTAGCATTACCTATGAAATTGAAAATATCGGCATTACCCCAAGCATGATTACCTAAAGTTACAACATTTATTTTTTGGTCTAATAAGAAATGATAATATCGTTCATTGATACCATTACCATGAGCGATATTTTCTCCATTAGCAACAATGAAATTAATATTGTACTTCTCACGAAGTTTCGGTACATATTTTTCAATCATATCACGACCACTAGAAGAATATATGTCACCTATGATTAAAATTTTCATTTGTTAATTTTCTTTCTAATGAGCTACTTCTTGAACTCTTGTTTCTCTTATTACAGTTACTTTAATAGTACCTGGATAGTTCATAGTTTGCTCAATCTTATTCTTTATATTTCTCGCAAGTAAGTAAGTTTCAGCGTCAGTAATTTCTTCAGGTTTTACAATAATTCTCACTTCACGTCCAGCTTGTAAAGCATAAGCTTTGTCAACGCCTTTGAATTCATCTGTCAATGCTTCAAGTTGCTCTAAACGTTTAATATAGTTATCTAAAGATTCACTTCGTGCACCAGGTCTTGCGGCACTTAAAGTATCAGCAGCTGCAACTAGATGAGCAATAATTGTTGTAGCTTCTTTATCTCCATGGTGTGATGCTATAGCATCAATTACCGTAGCATTCTCTCTAAATTTAGTAGCTATTTCAACACCAATATCAACATGGCTACCTTCTTGTTCATGATCTGTAGCTTTTCCTATATCATGTAACAAACCAGCTCTACGGGCAAGAGTTTCATCTTCACCAATTTCAGCAGCCATCTTTCCAGCAAGGAAAGCTACTTCTTTTGAGTGTACTAATACGTTTTGACCATAACTAGTTCTAAAGTGCATTTTACCAATTAATTTAATTAATTCTGGATGGATTTTACCAATACCAACTTCAAAGACAGCTTTTTCTCCTTCTTCACGAATTTCATTTTCAATTTCTTTCGTACAACGTTGGAAAACTTCTTCAATTCTTGATGGTTGAATTCTTCCATCACTAACTAGAATTTCTAGCGTTCTTCTAGCTATTTCACGTCTTATTGGGTCAAAGCATGATATAACTACTGAATCCGGTGTATCATCAATAATTAAATCAACACCCGTAACTGATTCTATGGCTCTAATATTACGACCTTCACGACCTATAATACGTCCTTTCATTTCATCATTTGGTAAAGCAACAACCGAAACTGTCTTTTCTTGAACCGTTTCATTAGCATATTGTTGAATAGCATTAGCTAAAATAACTTGTGATTTACGAGTTGCCTCATACTTTGCTTTTTCAGTTTCAACTTTTACGTACATTGCCATTTCCATATGCATTTCGCTTTCAAGTTTTTCTAAAACAACTTTTCTAGCTTCATCTTGGTTGTACCCACTGATTTCCATTAATTTCTTTTCTTGTTCACTAATAAGTTCTTCTACTTTTTCACTGCGTTTTTCGATGTCCACAATCCTTTGTTCAAGTTTATTTTCTTTTTGTTCAAGTCCACTTTCACGTTTATCTAGATTATTTGAACGACTATCTAAACTAGCTTCACGACGATCTAATTTCTTAGCTTCATCTTGTAGTTCTAATTTCTTTTCACGAGTTTCTTTTTCTTGTGTCTCTTTCAATGCTGTAATTTCTGTTTTAGCCTCATTAATTAATTCTTTCTTGCGGTCATTTCCTTCTTTTTCAGCATTTTCAATAATCTTTGTGGCATCTTTACCAAGTTGGATATATTTTTGTTCAGTTTCATTAACTCCAGCTAAGTGACCTTCTTGTTCACCATCACTATGACCTTTTGTATATCCTTTTTTGTTAAAGATAAATCCAGCTGCAACTCCTGATGCAGCGGCACCTATAACGAGTGACAATACGCATAGAAGAACTGCAATCTCTACAGACATATAATTTCTCCTTTCATATTTCGCTCTGTATTAAAATTATATATTTAAGTATTTTTTATTTTCAAATACGTAATAATTCGATACCTATCTATTATATCACAATCCTTTACATTTTGCAAGGCAATTAGGCTATTAAATTCATGATTAAAAACAAAAGGTAAATTTTGTTTTCCTTTAAGAATCAAAATTTACCTTTATAATTATTTTTTTGTCAGTTGGTTATTTCCTATTATATAGGCTTATGTTAGATTATTTTTCTAGTTTAGCCTTATAAATTGCATCAACAAAGTTGTCACTAGTATCTTCTGAATAACACCAACACATTATACCTACGCCACTCATACTATTAGCATATTCATACTTTAACTTAATAGCTTCTTCTGAATCATAAGTGACAAAGATCTTATCAGTAGCATTATATAAATATGAACCAACAAATTTACCACTAGTATTATATTCATCATACTTTGTATATTTGCCACTGTCAATTAAAGCTTTGATAGCATTACCATATAAAGTTCCACTATTAAAGGAACCATCAACACCTGAAATACTTGTTAAGCTACCTAAAGCTCCTAGGCCAACATAGCTACTACTAGATGAGCCACTTACTTTATAAGCTTTTCCATAGCCAGCCGAACCAATAATTAATTTGCTGCGATCAAATCCTAAACTACTAATTCTCGTAATTCCATAGTCACATGAGAAATGATAACCATTATCATATGATGAAGAATAAAGTGGAGAAAGATGCGAAGTATAGTTAGTTTTATTTAGATCATATGACATAATATTAATGTAATCTAAATAACTGTTTAATGTTTTAAAATCAAAACGATCACTAGCAGTACCATAAGATGAAGCAGGAACAGCAGCCGTCAAATAATAAGGGGTTCCGCCTTCTTCTTGTCTTAAAGTCATTTCTTCTCGTAATTCTTTTGATAAAGCATTCATGCTACTTGCTACTACTTTTAAACTTTCTGAAACGGTTTCCCAGTCTATATCTAATCCATCCAAATTATATTTTTCTACCAAATCCATTAAATTATTAACAAATTTTTTTCGCAAATTAGCATCAGCTGTAATATTTCTAAAATTCTTACAGGACTCACTTGATACACCATTAATACTAGCAATAATTCTTACATTATTTTCTCTCAATTTTCTTACTTCATCCAAATAGCTAGTATCAGCAATTTGGCAAGTTCCATCAGCATTAATTGTTATAAAAGCATAATAAACAATATCTAAAATATCTTTTGTCGTTGATGAGAAAATAGTTCCATCTTTTAAATATCTTGTATTATATCTTTTATATGCATACATTGCGCCAGTTGAAAAATAGGTAGCTACTGGTGTTGAAGGCATATTTGTAAACTTAATAGGATTAATGACAATTGTTTTAGATAAAGTATCTGTGTAGCCATCTTGATAAGTTATTTCAACGCTCACTGTTACTATTTGTTTTTTATGAGTTTGATTAACTTTTGATGCATATCCCATACCATCTTTAATAATATATAGATTAGGATTAGAACTACTCCACTTATAGCTTATACCATCAATATTAGATGGCAAAGTATCAATTACATCGCTTGATACAACATCGCTTACCATATCTAGAATATTATCTGAAGTTGGATGTTTTAATTTATTAATTTTGCTTTCTAAGGCGATTAAATTAGCAAGTTTAGTTACATATGCTTGCTCTTCACTTGTTAAAGCATCATACATTGCTCTTACCTTATTTATTTTTTCTTCATCATTTAAGGTAACCGAAGCATATGCTGGTAATGCTAAAATGGCATCATCGACTTTTTTAGCTTGGGCTTTTTGTTGTTCTATCTTTTTTAATTTTTCTATTTGTTCTTCAGCAGCAATTAAGTCATCTAAGAAACGAACATATTTTTGTTGATTACTAGTTAAATCATCATAAGCAGTTCTTGCCGCAACAACTTTTCCTTCATCATCTAAGGTAAGATCACTAGGATTTGGCAAATCAGTTATTAAATCATCAACACTAGCAGCTATAGCTTGATCCCTCTCTAATTCACTTTTTAATTCTTCAATCTTTTCTTGAGCTTTTAAAAGGTCATCATATTTAGTAACATATTGCTTAGCAGCACTATTTAATTCTTCATATTTTTTCATCACATTTTTTACTTTTTGTTCATCATCTAAAGTAAGATTTGTAAGTGGTAACAAAGATTCGATTTCGGCATCTACTGCTAAAGAGGCTTCCTTATTATTTCTATCTTCTTCTTTTAAAGAATCAATAGTACTTTTAGCTTTAACCAATTTTTCATAGTTTGTTACTTTTGGTTGATATTTTACATCAATGTTGTTGTAATTATTGATTAAAGTAGTTACTTTTTCTTCCATATCAAGAGTAATTACCTCTGGTAATTTTTCTATTTCATTAATAAGTTCATCTACTTTTTTCATTTCTGTTTTAGATGTACAAGAAGACATACTAAATATTAAAAATAATGCACATATAGATAATAATATTTTTTTCATCGTGTTATTCTCCTTTTTGTCTATTATATCATTATTTAAATTTCTTAGTCAATAGTTAATTAACTAATTTTTTTTCCAAATATTTCTCCAAATTATCTGTTATCATCATAAATCCTAAATCCGTAGGGTGGCACCCATCAACAGTTGCCTCCAAAGTATACTTTCCAAGTAATTTATGGCCATCATAAAAATAAATGTTTGAATCACCATCATTTTGCCATTTTTTTACAATAGAACGTTGATATTTTAGTGATTTCTCTTGTTTTAAGTAATTGTCTTTTACATGTGTCTCTATCGACATTCTAATTTTACTTAAAACCAAAATAGGTGTATAGGGGTGACTATTTCTAATAATACGGATAAATTCATCTAAAGTATTTTTTAACATGTCAAGAGTAGCATTAGCTTCATAGTCTAAAATATACATCTTCACATCGTCAATACTTGCAAGTAATTCAGCCACTTCCTTTTGTCCACGTCCATTTCCAGAAAAACCATAATTTAAAAATTCATATCCCATTCTTCTTGACAAAGCGTTTGTATAGCTAATGCCAGGTCTACTAGCACATCCACCTTGAGTAATTGATGTCCCATAACAAACAATTTTCCCCTTATCAAAAAGATTATCAGCCGTTCTAATAGTGGCATCTTCATCCACACCAACTAGGATTTCTTCAACAGCAGCATATAGTGGTAAATTTATTAAATATAATTTTTCTTCTTTTTTGAAGTTTGTAAAATAAGTAAATTCATACTCTTTTTTAGTAATATCATAAGATGCTGTTCTAAAGAATGCTAAATTTTCTCTTTTGGTTCCTATATACAAATCACATCCACCTTGACCGGTAAAAGCCATATGGGCCATATTAAATGTATGACCAAGTTTTACTTTGATTTTTAATGTTGATGTACATGCGAAGAAAGCCAACATAGCACCGCTTGGTTGTTCAACAAGATAATACAAGCCATCAGCTAAATTTTTAATCATTTCATCACTTTCTTTAGGGAAACGAACATAACGTTTGTCTTGGTTGAACCAATTTAAACCATATACTTTTATACAATTATTTGTACAAGGATTATAATACTTAAGTCCTTCATTTATTTCTTTATTAGCAAAATTTTTATCAATACTTTTAATATCTGGCATATGTACTCCTTTTTATAAACGTTTATATATTTCATTAATTAAATCCACTGTTTTATCCCATCCTAAACAAGGATCTGTAATTGATTTACCATAAATGGTTCCATCAACTTCTTGATTACCATCCTCTAAATATGATTCAATCATTAGACCTTTAACAAATTTTTTTATTGTTTGATCGCGGTTGCGACTATTTAATACATCAATAGAAATATCAATTTGTTTTAAATAATCTTTATTAGAATTGCTATGATTGGTATCAATAATAACCGAAGGATTTTTAAGACCTGCCTTGGTATATAACTCATAAAAAGATTTTAAAGTTTCAAAAGAATAATTAGAGTGATTTTTTCCATCATCAGAAGTAAAACCTCTAAGAACCGCATGTGAAAGTTCATTGCCAAAACTCTCTACTTCCCAACCACGATAAATAAACATATGTCCATTCTGAGATGCATGAATGGAATTTAATAATACATTATAATCACCACTTGTAGGGTTTTTCATGCCAACGGGAATATTTAATCCACTAGCAGTTAAGCGATGTTGCTGATCTTCCACCGAACGGGCCCCTATCGCAACATAAGATAAAACATCCGAAAAATAACGATGATTTTCAGGGTATAACATTTCATCAGCAGCTGAAAATGAAGTTTCATTTAAGACTCTAATTAACAATTCCCTACTTTTAATTAATCCCTTTAATAAATCAGGTTTTTCTGTAGGATTAGGTTGATGTAGTATTCCTTTATAGCCATCACCCGTAGTTCGTGGTTTATTAGTATAGATTCTTGGTATAATGAATATTTTATCTTTTACTTGTTCTTGAAGCATTCTAAGTCTTTTAACGTATTCTAATACTGGTTCTTCTCTATCAGCAGAACAAGGACCAATAATTAAAAGAAATTTATCGCTTTTACCCCTAAAAATATTCTTGATTTCTTCATCATTTTCTTGTTTTATTTTTATTGTTTTTTCTGTTAATGGATACATTTCTTTAATTAATTTAGGAATTGGTAACTTTCTTTTAAAATCCATGTTCATAAGTTTTCTTCTCCAATATTCTTTATTTTAATTCCTATTTTTGATAAATCTTGATAAAAAGTCGGATAAGATTTATTAACGCATTCTGCCTTTTTTAATTTTCCTCCGTATATACTCATTATTAAACAAAGTGCCATGGCTATACGGTGATCATCATGACTATCTAATTGTTTTTTTGGATAATGCAATTTTGAAGGATAAATAACAACTTCATCATCATTTATAGATGAATTAACACCAAATTTTGTTAACTCCTCTAACATACACAAAACACGATTACTTTCTTTTAGCATCAGTCTCTTAGTACCTATAAATTTTCCACCATGCTTTAGTGAAGCAAAAACAAATAAAATTGGTCCTAAATCAATATTATTTCTAATATCAATAGTTGTAAAATCGGTCATCAATGCTGAAAAATATTTTTTATAATCTTTATCTTTTTGAATACTATCAAATGTTAAATCTTTAATATTAACACATCCATTAAAGTAATTATAAACATCAATATAAGAAGCATTTGAATAATCAATTTCTACAGTCGTAACAAAAGAATGGTATTCTTGTTTTCCCTTAACATAATAGCTATTATTCTTATTTTCTATTTTAACATTAGCTTTATTTAAAACATCAATTGTAAGATCAACATAAGAATAGCTTTCTAAAGGTGTTGTTAGATAAATATTACTGTCACCATCTAAAAGCGGCAACGCCAGCAATAAACCAGAAACAAATTGACTACTAATATGGCCTGGTATCATAAACTTGCCAGGATTAATCTTGCCTTCTATATATATATAGTTATCTTCTTCCTTAAATGCGAGATTGTTTTCCATATATATCTTTTTGTATACATCTAAAGGACGCTTTTTTAATTGCGAACTCATTTTAATTTTGGCACTTACTCCTAAAGCTGTTAAAATAGGCATCATTAGTCTTAAAGTTGTAGCTGATGAAAAAGCATCAAAATAAATATTTTTTTTAACGTCTTTAATTCCTTCAACTTCTATAGTATTATTATTTACATCAATCTTTGCGCCAAGTGCCTTTAAGGCTAAAATGGTTGCTTCCACATCTTCATTTAAAGTAATATTGTTTATTAATGATTTTCCTTTTGCAAGAGATGCTACAATTAAGAAGCGATGCAAATAACTTTTTGATCTTACTACCTCTATGTTTCCTTTAGCCATAGATTTTTCAATTTCTATTATCATTTCTTGTTCCTAATTCTCTTTAAAATAATCAAGTGCCTTAAGATATCCTTTGAATCCTAGGCCAATAATTTCTTCTACACAAGCTTCTTTAAGATACTTAGTTTTTCTAAAAGTATCTCTTTCGTAGATATTTGAAAGATGGACAGAAATCGTTGGTATATTGACGCTTTTAATAGCATCAAGTAAAGCAATACTCGTATGGGTATATCCTCCAGCGTTAATAATTATACCATCAAATTTTTCAAAATACGCTCTTTGAATTTCATCAATTAGTTTACCTTCAAAATTTGTCTGTATAATTTCAACATCAATATTTCTTTCTAAAGCATAATTTTTAATACACGAGCACAAATCTTGATAAGTTTCTTTTCCATAAATTTTTGGTTCTCTAATTCCTAACATATTTAAGTTAGGGCCATTTAAAATTAATACCTTCATATTAAACTACCTATCCTTTTTACCGCATTAGCAATTGTATCATTATTAAAAATTTCTAAATCGCATTTTTTTTTATAAATGGCATAGCGATCTTTAT
>ENA-UOJG01003043-UOJG01003043.1-human-gut-metagenome-genome-assembly--contig:-C47-NODE-3043-length-12634-cov-8.826695_pt1 | contig 12634 bp, 9 predicted proteins | sample MGYA00242340_ERZ723887 | MGnify/ENA metagenome assembly ERZ723887 | reverse complement strand
GCCTAAAAGTGCACAAACCTTGTGCGGCAAATTTGGTGAAAAGTCTATCATAAATGGTTTTAGCCTATCAATTTATCTCTTTTAGGCTGAAATTAGTACTTTACATAATTATTGGAGGATAACTATGAGCGAGAAAAAGAACACAATCGACAGCCTTATTGAAGTGGGCAAGCAGACAGGTAAGCTTACAACAAAGGCAATTACTGACGCTTTGGAGGATACCGACTACGATGTTGAACAGATAGACCGCTTTTATGAGCAGTGCTCTGCTAACGGCATTGAAATAATCGATAACATTGTGCCGGATACCGACTCATTTGACGATCTGGAAGATCTCTCCGAAGCGGCCATCGACGGAATAGGAGACGTTGAGGACGATTACGATTCCGCACTCGCCGACAGCATCGCCATCGACGACCCGGTAAAAATCTATCTTAAGGAGATAGGAAGAGTTCCCCTGCTCTCCCCGGATGAGGAAATTGAGCTTGCACAGCGTATGCAGAAGGGCGATTCCGCCGCTAAAAAGCGTCTGGCAGAGGCTAATTTGAGGCTCGTAGTATCCATTGCAAAGCGCTACGGCGGCAGGGGCATGAGCTTTTTGGATTTGATTCAGGAGGGCAACCTGGGTCTTATAAAGGCGGTCGAGAAGTTCGATTACACCAAAGGCTTCAAGTTCTCGACCTATGCCACATGGTGGATTCGTCAGTCGATAACAAGGGCTATCGCCGATCAGGCAAGAACCATAAGAATCCCTGTTCACATGGTTGAGACTATTACCAAGGTCAAAAAGATATCCAGCCAGCTCCTTCATCAGAACGGACGCGACCCTTCAGCAGATGAAATCGCGGAAGCTTTGGATATGCCGGTTGAGCGCGTAAGGGAGATAATGCGAATCGCGCAGGACCCTGTTTCCTTGGAAACCCCAATCGGTGAGGAAGAGGACAGCCACCTTGGCGACTTCCTACCGGACGAAAACGCCCCCGAGCCCACCGAGGCGGCTTCGCAGGTGCTGTTAAAGGAACAGCTGAATCAGGTGTTGGGAACCCTTACCGAGCGTGAGGAGAAGGTTTTGCGCCTGCGCTTCGGTCTTGAGGATGGCAGAAGCCGCACCCTTGAGGAGGTCGGCCAGATGTTCAACGTCACCCGTGAAAGAATCAGGCAGATAGAAGCCAAGGCTTTAAGAAAGCTCAGACATCCGAACAGATCTAATAAGGTTAAGGATTTTATTGATTGATCTAATGCCGCAGTTGGCGTATCTAACTGCGGCTGTTTTTCTACAAAAATGGTGTCCCGGTTATAAGACCAAGACACCATTTCTATATTATATGGGGAGATTACTTGTTGGCTTTTTTCTTGACGTCGGCGGTCAGGAAGCTTACAAGCTCGCTGTCGCCGTTCATGGGTACGCTTCCCTCTTTGACAAAGCTCATTCCGGCGTGGTTATCGTCGGTATAAGCCTCCCAGCGGGGCATCAGGGTTCCGTCAGCGTCTGGACCGTTGGGGTCGCCGGTCTTGATGAAGTTGCACCAGTAGTTGCACATCTGGCGGGCTAAATCATAATGATGACCGGTATACGCGCGGGAGCATTTTGCAAGAGTCTCAAATGTGAACCACAACTCACAGGAGTGGAAGCTTCCGGGGTTATCGTCACCCGGAATGTCAGGGTTGAAGGAGTAGTAATAGCAGTTGTTTTCAGGATTGATTTCACGCAAGCGGCTGAACAGTGCCTTGCAGCTTACCTCTATTCCACTGACCGATGCATAACGTCCCCTGCCGTCGCCGTCCTTCGCACCGGGAAGGGACAGGAACTTTTCGGCATCCTCGCCGAATATCTCCTTCGCTCTTGCTTCGAGCTCTGCATCATCCTTTGCGGGGATGAAGCTGCGGAACTCGTCTACGGTGTTTCCTGCCATCATCTGAATGTTGCAGCTCTTGCCCTCGTTGCACAGCGTGAACGGGTCGCCGACTGAGAATTTGCCGTCCTGATTAGTAAAGAATCTTGGATTCTTCTGGGCGAACTCGCCGTATTTGTCGCGGATGAAGAATGCATCTAAAGCCCTCGCCTCTTCAAGTGTCTTCACGCCTAAGTATTCCTCGAAGAACTTAGCGCCATTCGCTTCGACTTGCTCCATTCCGCCCGGCCTGCCGAAACCGTCGGGCATATATGGCGAACGGATAAGACCGCTCTGCACGATGGCGCGCTTTATAAGACCCTTATTTGCAGGGCAGGTTATCTGCGACATAACGCTTCCGCCGCCGGCTGACTGACCCGCGATGGTGATATTATCAGGGTCGCCGCCGAACGCCGCGATATTCCTTCTTACCCACATCAAGCCCGCCTGCTGGTCGAGACTTCCGAAGTTTGTGGGAGCTTCCGGCTGTTCCTTTGTGAGCTGAGGATGTGCCAAGAACCCAAACACGCCCAAACGGTAGTTTACCGATACTACTATAATTCCACGCCTTGCCATGCGCTCACCGTCGAATTCCATTTCGGAAGGATAGCCCCACTGCAACCCGCCGCCAAAGTACCAGATGAGTACCGGGAGCTTTTCATCCGCGCTCTTTGCCGGCGTCCAGACGTTCAAGTATAAGCAGTCCTCGCCCATAGGGATCTCGGGGTCAACGTGCCATTCGCGGCAGTAGATATCTGTTCCCAAGCCGGGGGTATCCTGCATGGAAATATTTTTGAATCTTGCACAGTCCAAAACACCATCCCAATTTTCGGCGGGCTGAGGTGCGCGCCAGCGGTTTACTCCCACAGGCGGAGCGGCGAACGGTATTCCCTTAAAAGCGGTTATTCTGGGGTCGGCGGCTTCTATTCCACGAACCATGCCGTTTTCCGTTTTTACTATTCTTAACATATGTATAAATCTCCTTTCAAGATATTTTCTCTATCTACTATTATACATTAATTAGCTGGCTAATTAATGATGTATTCTAATCATTTATTGATATATTACAACCGAATTATTGTGCTTTTTATATAAAATTATTGGTGATTATGACGAACACACGTTTTTTCTGCTGAAAAGTTCAGTATCTTAATAAAAAGAAGGCATAAAAACAGCGCCCCGGTTAAGGAGCGCTGTAATTATTTAGTTAGCAGAGCTAATGGGCTTTTGATTAAGCCTTTTTCTTCTTGCCGAGAACTACTACTACAGCGATGATAGCAACAGCTACAACAGCAACGATTATACCAACGATAAGACCAGTGTTAGAACCGCTCTCAGAGTTGGAAGCAGCGGGCTTGTTGTTCTCCTCATCGGGAGCAGGCTCGTTAACGTCATCAGCGGGCTTGTTAGCCTCAGCATCAGCGGCAGCAGCATCTGCAACAGCCTTTTCAGCCTGAGCAACCAGATCCTCAGCAGCAGTTACGAGTTCCTGAGCCTTAGCAGTAGCGTTCGGATAGCCTTCAACTTCCTTGAGTGCTCTGTTAGCAGCCTTCTTAGCGTCGTTAGCAGCATCCTGCTTAGCAGCAGCGTCAGCAGTTTCATCAGCCAGAACGGTCTTAGCAGCTTCTACTCTGTCGATGTATTCCTGAATTTCAGCAATCTTAGCTTCATCCTCAGCGGCGAAGGTTACAGCGTACTCATCGAGTACTGCCTGGTCAACGAGGTTGAGTGAATCAAATGTGATGGTGAACTTAACACTGGTAAGAGCGTTCATGAACTTGCAGGTATCCTCAACGGAGAGACCAGCAGCCTTCAAGCCAGCAGCGAGGTCGATAGTAGAGCCGTTACCAGCGGTTCCGCCCCAAGAAGGAACGTAGATTTCCCAAATCTGAGCAACGCTTGCGCCGGGGATAACAACATCTGCAAAGCCTTCTGCGGTAAGAGTGATATCGGAGTAGGTGTAAGCATACTTAGCCTTGTCGCCCTTGTCGCCTTCAGCGGCGCCCTCAGGAATAGTGAGGAAACCAGCATCGTTAATATCGATGGAGAACTGAGGAGCTACAGTGTATTCCTTGGTGGTAGCAGTATCAACAGTGAAATCGTACTTGGAGAATTCAGTCCACTCAACATCAACAGTCTGAGTAAGGGGAACGTTGACGGTAGAAGTGGTCCAAGACTGCCAACGAGACAATTCAAAGTTATCGTTGGAGTGGATGGAAAGGTTCAAAGAAGCATTCTTAACGGATTCGTAGTTCTTAGCGGTAAGCTCCATAGGCTTCTCTTCGGGGTCTACTCTGGAGTCAGCGTGTTCGCCGGCGAGAGCAAGAGTCCACCAAACGTCGTAATCGGTCTGACGGTTGGATCTCTGATAAGCGTTATCAGCAGCAGCATTGCCCTCTATGTAGATGGTGCAATCTCTCTTACCGTCGGTGCAGGCGTTGATCTGCAAGCACATTTCGATCTGGTTGTTCTTAACGTCGGTGATGGGGAGCCTGAGCTCTACAGCGTAGCCGTTGTCAGTGGTGACAGCCTTATAGTCGGTGCCGTCAACAGGAGCCGCACCGGAGTCAGCGTCTACAACGCCGTCATAGTGGTAACGGATCTGAGTCTTGGAGTTGTCAACCATCCAGAAGGCCTCAACAGAGTCCTGCTCGTAGTTGTTAGCGCTGGTGTTATCGAGAGCAGAATCGTAAACTTCAAAGTAAACGTAAACATACTCTGCGTCGTTGATGATGTATGCGGTACCCTGAGCAGCGTCAAAGACTTCTCCGCCGCCGTTGGATTCACCCTTCTGAATGAAGGGAAGAGTCAGAGCGTTAGCGTAAGCGTCGTCCTTAGTGCCGTCGATTACAGCTGTGCCTTCAACTGACTGATGAACTATGTCAGCTGTAGCTGCAAATGAAACTACTGTCATGCACAGGCACATGGCTATGCAAACAGCTAAAATACCTATAAACTTTTTCATTATAGTGACCTCCAATAAATATTTGGTGATATTATTATAACATTAATATCAACTCTTTTCTATTAGCACAATAGACAAAACTTAGTTGCTATTTTGTACATATCAACCTTTAAATTCGTAAAGCTGCGAGCATGAGATAAGCATAATGCACAAAAATCAAAGTGGATATTTGGCAGTATATTACAAGCAAATAAACGTATTTCCACGATTATGATTATAATTAAAAAACAGAGTGCCGACATACGCTGCGTCGGCACTCCGAAAATTCATTTATTATAAGCCTGAAACGGTTTTATTAATACATTCCGCCCATTCCGGCGCCTGCACCTGCTCCGGGTGCGGGAGGATTATCCTCCTTCTTGTTGCCTACAAGGCTTTCGGTGGTAAGAACCATTGCGGCACAGGAAGCGGCGTTCATGAGTGCGGAGCGTGTTACCTTGGTAGGATCTACGATTCCGGCAGAAATCATATCGACATACTCTTCCTTATAAGCGTCGAAGCCGTAGCCGACCTTTCTTGCGCGTCTTATCTTGTCGATGATGACGCTTCCGTCAAGACCTGCGTTTGCGGCGATCTGTCTTACAGGCTCTTCAAGAGCCTTCAAAACTATCTTAGCGCCTGTCTTTTCGTCACCTTCAAGAGTGGGAATGATCTTCTCTACAGCGGGGATAGCGTTGATAAGTGCAGTTCCGCCGCCTGCTACTATGCCTTCCTCGACTGCGGCCTTGGTTGCGGAAAGAGCATCCTCCACTCTGAGCTTCTTTTCCTTCATTTCAGCCTCGGTAGCCGCGCCGACCTTGAGAACGGCAACGCCGCCTGCAAGCTTGGCAAGTCTTTCCTGAAGCTTTTCTCTGTCGTAGTCGGAGGTGGTGTTTTCGATTTCGGTTCTTATCTGCTGAACGCGAGCCTTGATATCGGCAGGATCGCCCGCACCGTCTACTATAATAGTATTCTCCTTGGTGACAACGACCTGTCTTGCACGGCCGAGGTCGGCAACGGTGGTATCCTTAAGCTCGAAGCCCAGCTCTTCGCTGATAACATCAGTTCCGGTGAGGGTTGCGATATCACGGAGCATTTCCTTTCTTCTGTCGCCGAAGCCGGGAGCCTTAACTGCAACGCAGGTAAAGGTTCCGCGGAGCTTGTTGATAAGGATGGTGGAAAGAGCCTCACCCTCCAGATCCTCGGCAATGATAAGCAGCTTCTTACCGGACTTAACTATATCTTCGAGAAGAGGAAGGATCTCCTGAATGTTGGATATCTTCTTGTCGGTTACGAGGATGTAAGCATCATCGAGAACAGCTTCCATCTTGTCGGTATCTGTTACCATGTAAGGAGTGATGTAGCCGCGGTCGAACTGCATACCTTCAACGACCTCAGAATAGGTCTCGGCGGTCTTGGATTCCTCGATGGTTATAACGCCGTCGGAGGTTACCTTTTCCATAGCTTCTGCAATGAGCTTGCCGACGTTTTCATCTCCCGAAGATACAGTAGCGACACGCTCGATATCGGCGCTTCCCGAAACAGCCTTGGAGTTTGCCAGAACTGCGGCGGAGGCGGCGTCAACAGCCTTCTTTATACCCTTTTTAAGAATCATGGGGTTAGCACCTGCGGCGATATTCTTCATGCCCTCGCGGACGAAGGCCTGAGCCAGCAGGGTTGCGGTGGTAGTACCATCACCGGCGGCGTCGTTGGTCTTGGTTGCAACCTCTCTTATAAGCTGAGCGCCCATATTTTCAAAGACATCCTCAAGCTCGATTTCCTTTGCGATGGTAACACCATCATTAGTGATAAGCGGAATACCGTAGGTTCTGTCTAAAACGACGTTTCTGCCCTTGGGACCAAGGGTTATTTTAACAGTGTTGGCGAGCTTGTCAATACCAGCCTGCAAAGCCTTTCTTGCATCCTCGCCGTAAAGAATTTCCTTTGCCATAATAAATCTCTCCTTATCTTGACATTATTCAGCAACAGCCAGAATGTCGCCCATGCTGACGATGATATACTCTTCGCCGTCAACCTTGACTTCGGTTCCGGAGTACTTGGACATAAGCACCTTATCGCCGGGCTTAACCTTCATTGCGGTGGTCTTGCCGTCACGCGGGCTGCCGTCGCCTACTGCTATTACCTCGGCGAGTTGGGGCTTCTCCTTTGCCGAGCCGGTCAGGATAATGCCACCCTTGGTGGTTTCCTCAGCCTCGGTCATCTTCAACACTACACGATCAAACAACGGTTTGAGTGTCATAAAAAAGTTCCTCCTTTTATAATAGATAAATTATAAACTGTCTCGTTAGCACTCTTATGCTTCAAGTGCTAAATACATTGTAGCATGATTTATAAAAAAATCAAGCAATAATTGTCATTATTCCGAATTTTCGTCGAACTGCACAATTTATTTATATGCAGCGATAAATTTTCCGCCGTTTTTCAAAAATACTATTTCAAAATAGTGAACATTTCCAATCCGTTTAACATTTTATTAACCCTTTTGCAAAAAAAGCGAAATAATGCTTGCAAAATCGACGCAGATAGTCTATAATATTATTAAGTATTTATCATTTTGAGAGGAGAACAGGACAGTGAACGGAAAGGTTCTGATTATCGACAGCGACAGAAATATCTGTGAGCTTCTGCGAATGTGTCTTGAAAAGGACGGGTATAATGTTATCATATCCAACGACGGTGAGGAGGGTCTGGTGAAATTTTCCGCCCTCAAGCCGGATATAGTGCTTCTGGATGTTCTGCTTCCCGGAATAGACGGCTGGCAGATCTGCCGGGAAATCCGGAAAAAATCCGACACTCCGCTTATATATATCACTTCAAAGTCGGAGGTTTTCGACAAGGTTTTAGGGCTTGAACTCGGGGCGGACGATTACATCGTCAAGCCGTTCGACGTGAAGGAGGTCATCGCGCGGATAAAAGCGGTCCTGCGCAGAACCAGCCTTTCAAACCCGGACGGTGACGCCAAGGAGGTACATTTCGACGGCTTGGATATTAACATGACAAGGTACGAGCTTACCGTAAGAGGAAAGATAGTTGAAGCCCCGCCGAAGGAGCTGGAGCTTTTGTATCACCTTGCATCCCACCCCAACACCGTATTCAACCGCGACCAGCTTTTGGACGAGGTCTGGGGCTTTGAATACTACGGCGGTTCGAGGACTATTGACGTTCACATAAAGCGCCTGCGCGAAAAGCTGGACGGCGTTTCCGACCAGTGGTGCTTAAGAACGGTCTGGAGCGTAGGCTATAAATTTGAAGTAAACACCGACGGTCTGAAGTAATAAATAAAGGAGAACGCTTTATGTTAGATTTCTTTGACGAAGACTTCCCTCTTACCAAAAAGCAGGAAGAAATGAAAAAAGCTATGGAGGAGGCGGCCAAAAAAGCCGCTCTTGCAGAAGCGTCTAAGCCCGCCGGGAATGAACCACTGCCGGTGGATGCGTCACCGGTCGCCGATGAGCCTGTCCCTGTGGAACATCCCGTGCAGACCCATGGCGAAGCTGCACCTAAGGCAGAAACAATTTCTGAGCCTATAACGGAAGATGCCCCGGAAACCACCGCAGAGCCTGTTCCGGAAATTACTGTTGAGCCTGTCGCGGAGATGATTCCCGAAGTCGCCGCTGAACCTATTACAGAAGCAGTATCCGACGCTGTCCCTGAGCCTATAGTGGAAGCTGTTCCTGAGATTGTTCCCGAGCCTGTTACAGAAGCTTCCGACGAGCCCATGACGGAAGCCGCTGAAAACATCACGGAGGAAGCTCCTGTTGAATATACCGCTGAGACTATAGCAGAAAACATCCCCGAAGCGGCTGCTGAAACGATTGCGGAATCCGAACCTGTACCCGAACCCGCCGAGCCTGTATATGAAGCAGAGCCTGCCGCTGAAATCCCGCCGGAAACCGTTTACGAAGACGTTAGGGACGAGGTGCCAGAGCCAGAGACTGAACCTGATATGACTGATGTCTGCAAACCTACGGCTCAGAAAGTCTTTGAACCTGTTATGGAAGAAGCCGCCGAGCCTGAGACAGTGAATATCTCGGCAACTGTGGCAGAAGAAGTCTCCGAACCAACGGTTTCTGAAAGCTCCGAAACCATTCCGGATGAAATCCCCCTGCCCCAGCCCGAACCGGAGGTCGCACAATCCACGGAGGATGACGAGGAAGCCGCCATCAAGCGGATATTCCAGCCCATCCGCGAAGAAAACACTTTTCCGGAATCGGACAATCAGGCATTTTCATATGAATATGACAGCAGATACTATGCCGAGGAGGAAACCCCCGCATACAAATACGGCGTAAGCCCCTCCGCAAGAAGACGCACACGTCCCGCAAGGGCGGCGGAAACAAAGGACGGAAATATAACCGTCAGCACGAAAACTCTCCTTAAGGTCGGCGCGGTGGTCGCGGCGACTGCGGCGGCTGTCAAGCTGCTCAGCAAAAAGGATTGAACATCTTATAATAACTATAGAAAGTGAATTCCGATATGACAGACGATATATTCCCCACTCCGGCGCCTGATACGCCGGAAAATCCCCAGAATCAATCACAGGAAAGCTCAGACAAGACCGTCCCTGAGCAGAGCGCACCCAAGCCGGACGAAGCCTCAGCCAAGCTGAATCTTGAATGGCGCAGGCAGGAGCTTGAACGCCGCCGTCAGGAAATAATAGAGGAACTGCGTGAGCTTGCCTATAACGAAGCCGAACCGCTCGAATATCTGCCGAAGCGGGTTGGTAAAACCCGCCGCCACTCGCTTTCAGCAGGAAAGCTTGCTTTGATGTTCGCAATTCTGTTCATAGTACTGTTTATGTCTGCGGCACGGCTTGTTTTCGGCAGGGGCTGGATCAAAAATATGTTCGGCGGCAACGACAATCTTAAAAGCTTTACCATACCGATCGTCACCCATGAAGAGCTTGAAGACAGCTACTACCAGCCGGACGGCAGATACACCGTTGAAGGCATATACAAAACCTGCTCGCCGTCGATAGTTACTATAGAAGCTTTTCTTGACGATAATATCTACTCTGCATACGGTCAGGGCTCCGGCATAATAATGACCTCGGACGGCTATATAATAACAAACGCACACGTTATTGCGGATGCCAAGCTGGCAATAATAGTCCGGCTGTATGACGGCACCGAATACAATGCGAAGGTTGTCGGCTCGGACATTAAAACCGACCTTGCCATAGTAAAGATAACCGCCGATGGCTTGACCCCTGCTCAGTTTGGCGATACATCACAGCTCAAAATCGGGGAACAGGTGGTTGCCATAGGCTCTCCTGCGGGATTTGAGCACTCCTGCACCACCGGCATTATATCCGGTCTTAACCGAACTATAAAGGTAAATTCGATAAACATCGGCATGGACTGCATCCAGATAGACGCCGCTATAAATCCCGGAAATTCCGGCGGCGCTCTTTTGAATATGTGGGGTCAGGTTATAGGAATAACCTCCTCCAAGCTTGAAGCCAACGAATACGACAATATCGGCTTTGCAATATCCATAGACGCCGCAAAGCCAATATTGGAGGAGCTTATAGAAAACGGCGGTGTGCTTGGCAGACCTAAGGTCTCCGATTCGCTTGCCAAGCTTTATAATATGCCCGCGGGACTGCATATCGCAGAGATATCCCCCGACTGTGATATTGCCAATACCCCGCTTGCGGTTGATGATGTTATAACCGAAATGAACGGCGTTACCGTCCGCTCGGCTGACGATGTTTACAAGATAATTCTTAAGCTTCACCCGGGTGATGAAGTTACCGCGAAGGTTGTAAGAGTGCTTGAAAGCGGCAATACGAAGGAGTTTGAAATAACCTTCAAGCTGATGGAGGATACATCCGCCTCCATTCAAGAGGATACCGGCGCGGAGGATGATATCCTTCCGATGCCGAACCCGGATGATGACCCCGAGCCGGAGGAAGACCCGGAGCCGGAAATCGAAGCCGACCCCGAAACAGACTCGGAGACTGAAACGGAAACAGGCACTAAGGAATAAAACAACTGATATAAACCGAATACCGGCTTGACTGAGATTCGTCAGGCCGGTATTTTGTATAATTTATCTGCTGAAAATAGAATAAAATTAAGAAAATTAAAAAAATTCATAATTTTATGCAATTTATTCTATGCTTTTGTTGTATTATTATCAGTATGACAATTATATACATAAATACTGCCAACAAACGGATGCAAAGCTTATAAAGGCTTGAAAGGAATGATGAGAATGAAAAGGTACATATTGATTTTAGCGGCAATTCTTGCTGTCTGCACGGTTTTTCTGACCGCTTGCGGCGAGGAAGGAGTTAACACCCCCGCCGATGATGAAGCCACTATCGTTGACGGCGCAGACATAACGGAGAATGATGCGGAGGATGATGTCGCCGTGCCGGCAGAAGGCGAAGCCCCCGAAAATCCGGACGAGTACCCCGAAATAGCCTCATTCTACGGCGTATTCGCGCCGGATGAGGAAAGCGTTTGCCGGCTTATTCAGGAAAATATTCCGGCCTACGACAAGCCTTACGACACCGAGTCAAAGATGATTTCCTACGTCAGCGCCAAGGATATTGTTGATGACGTTCAGATAATGACGATATTTGTCCAAGACCATGGGGTCACTGTCGGAGATATCACCTACAGTCCGGCATGGATCTATGAACACACCGCCGAGGACTACAAGACCGCCGGAATAACCCCGCAGGACTTAAGGGAGCTTATAGAATACTATTCGGAATACAAGGATTCCGAGGAAGTGAAAAGGCTTGCCGTCGAGCGGATGAGCGAGCTTAAATACATCGGAAACAGCATCCTGACCTACAGCGATGACACCATCAGATATACCGGCTACTTCCCGATGGTCATGAAGGAATTTGTCGTTGTGGGAAGCGTCAGCGATTCCGAGCTTTACCTGTATCTTGTTGACAACGACCCCGACGACGGCGACGATAACATCTACATGGCAATGTACATGGACGACCAACTTATGGCAGTTGGCTATGACACCCTCGAGGGCTACGACCTTAAGGGCAGATTCTTCTCGGAATCTGCAAGGCTTTATGATTATGCCGATTTTGCCGAACTCCCGGTGGGAACGGTAATCCGGCTGGCGTGGAGCGGAACCGCCGAGCAGAGCGCGCAGGAGGGCGTTAAATACCTCTCATGGATTTCAAGATTCCAGTTTTCCGGCTCGGAATGTGCATACACCGAAGAACAGCTTGCCGAGTACGCCAAGCGTGCCACCGCCTTCCCCTTTGACGAGGAAACCGCCTGCGCAGGCTGTGAGGGTATGACGCAGTATGAAGATTTGGTAAACGGTGAAGTCTTCTTGGAGGGTCTTGTCCCTTACGAGCCAGTTACCAAATTTTATGAACTCAGAGAAGAAATGATCAAGGAGCTTGATGAAAAGGTGACCGTCAAGGAGGGTGGCTACAGCTATTATTATAACAATGGCAAAACATCCAAAAAAAGTGTTGAATGTGACTATGTCATGAGCGAAGAGGAAATATATCTCTTTAAGGCTCTTTCGGGCGGAGGCGAAAACCCATACTATTTCAGCAGCGACATCCTTTCAGCCGTCGGCTATCCAGAGGAATTTTACGACCGCGCGCTTATAAACTATCTTGAAGACTATGTGCTTATATCATACGGTCTGCCAAAGGTCGAGGGCTTGGATTATGTCAAGCTGTTCAGGATGATACCGGTCGAAGAGATAACTGAAGAATAAAAGCATAAATCAAAACCACCGGTAAACCGGTGGTTTGAACTGCCCCTAGAAGGGGCTAATA
>ENA-UOJG01003038-UOJG01003038.1-human-gut-metagenome-genome-assembly--contig:-C47-NODE-3038-length-12662-cov-21.973745_pt1 | contig 12662 bp, 5 predicted proteins | sample MGYA00242340_ERZ723887 | MGnify/ENA metagenome assembly ERZ723887 | reverse complement strand
TCAACGCAACGGATCTTTTCTCCCGGGCGCAGAACATGGCCACCAGCGCATGGAAAAAGAATACTGCGCTGTCCGAGGAAGCGAACAAGCGTTACGCCACCACGGAGAGCAAGCTGAAGAACCTCAAGAATACGGCGCTGCTGTTTGGTCAGCAGATCGGCGACGATCTCAGTCCCACCATTCGCAGCCTGATCGACGGCGCGGAAGAGCTTTTGCAGAAGTTCCTGTCCATGGACGAATCCCAGCGGAAACAGATCATTCAGTTCGCGGCTTATGCCGCCGCTGCCGGTCCCGTACTGCTGGTACTGGGCAAGATCACCAAGGGCGTGGGCACGGTATCCGCTTCCTTTGGAAAATTTGCAACGGCGGTTGGCAAAGCGGGCAGCGGCTGGAAGGGATTTCTTTCTACCTTAGGTAAATCCCCCGCCGTATGGTTCGCCGTTGCTACCGCCGTGATTGCAGGCACCGTCGCGTTGGCGGATTATGTGTCCGGCGCGAAACAGGCGCGCGAAGCGCTGCAGGGCATGGAGGATACAGCGAAGCAGTGGAAAGATACTGCCGCCGAAACCTTCTATGGAAGCAGCGAAGGACTGTCCTTTTTCGGCCTGTCGGAGAGCGATTTTGTCCGGGATCAGCAGTCCGCGCAGGAATGGTTGGATGGTCTGCTGGCCGTCTGGTCGGACGGAGAAAAAGAGAGCAACGAGATCGTCGCCCAATGGACGGATTCCTTCAAAACGCTCACCGCTTCTACTCGTGATGAGCTGACTGCGCTGAAAGAGGCTGCCGATAAGAATGGCTATACCAGTGTATCTGAGGGGCTGGCAGCGGACATTCAAACGCTGGATCAGATGGACGCGGAGATCGAGCGGCTGCTGAAAAAGCGCCAGAACGGCTTCCTGACTGAAAAGGAAAAAATCCGGCTGCAGGAGCTGATCGACACCCGCGAAGTCATTGAGATCAAGTATCACCTGACTCCAGAGGAAACAGGCGGTTTTGAAACCATCGCCCAGAAGGTCGAAGCCGAGGTCGCCCGTGCGCAGGCACGTGGTAAAACGGATGCGGATACGCCCGTCTATGAAAACGCAGTAAAAGCTGCTGCCGAAGGCATGGCGGCGATCAACGCTCAGATCGATGAGCGCTACGACAAGGAATACGCTTTGATTCAGCTGATTGAGGATGAAACCGAGCGCCAGAAAGCGCTGGAGGATCTGAATTCCCGCTACAATGAGGAGCGGAAAGCCGCCGCTCAGGAATACGCCGAAACGCTCTCTTCCATCGTCATGCCTGTGTGGAACCAGCCGGAAATCCAGCAGGCCAGTCAGCAGATGGACGAGCTGTTTACGAAGCTGCGCGAATACAGCATGGCCGGTGAGAGCGAGAAGCCCGCGCTGCTGGCGGATCTGCAGGCGCTTTCTGCCGGTATGGACGAGGGCGTGCTGACAGAATACCTCTCCCTGATGACGCAAATCCAATCTCTGCTGGACAGCGGCATGAGCGAAGCAGAAGTGCAGGCGCTGTTCCCCGATATCGACTTTTCTTCGCAGCTGGATCAGTTCGCGGGGATTGTCAGCTATCTGGATCTCATCAAGACCGACCTGCCCGGCTTGTACAGCATGTTCGGCGAAGCGCTGCCCGAAGAGGTGCTGAAAATCGCCACCGATCTCGATATGACCGGCGCACAGGCACGATGGGACGAATTCGCCCAGAATCCCGGTGCGATCACCACAGAAGCCATTATTACTGGGCTGTCCACCGGTGATCAGCAGGTCAATGTGGATGCGTTCATTTCCTCTTATACAGAGGTGCCGGAAGGCGCCAGCACTGCATCCCTCACACCAAAGGGACTGATTGCCTACGTTGAAAAGTACGCAGAGGTTACGGGCGGCGCAGACGTGAGTGGGTTGACACCCGAAATCGCGGAGTGTCTGGTGGCTGGCTATAAAGAGCTGGCTTCCGGGGCGGATGTGTCCCTGCTGAAGCCGGATGAGATCGTCGCTTATGTTTCGCAATACGCTGAACAACAGGACGTGGATATTTCCGGTCTTTCGCCTGAAGGACTCACAGCTTTCGTTATGGCTTATGAGGAAGCGACGGGCGGTGCGCTCACTACGGCGCTGACTCCAGACGATGTGACTGCCATGGTCGCGAAATACCTGCAGGCGGAGAGCGTAGATCTCTCCGCGCTTACGCCGGATCAGATCGAAGCTATCGTCAGCCGCTACGCTGAGGCGACGGGCTGCGACAAATCCCAATTGCTTCCGTCCTTTACAGCCTATATCACGGAGTACAAAGAGGCGGAGGGCGTAAGTGTTCCCAGACCGAAAACGCAGGTCATCATCACCGGTTATGACTATCTGGCATACCGGCAGCTTCAGAATAATCCTGATCTGACGCTTGAACTGCCTGTGCGTCTGGGGGAACTGCCTGACGGTGAACTGGACAAGCTGATGGCAGACGGCAAGGTGAAATCCTGGAAAGACGGCGTGGAAGTACCCATTGAAGCCGTGCCGGATGGAACCATTGATGCGAGTACTGTGGCCAGTCTGGATCAGGACGGCACACTGCACATCCTGATCACACCCGAAATCACCGGCACGAAGGAAGCCATAGACGCGCTCTCGCCGGTGGTAGACGAAGTCTACCAGCTGGGCGGCACATGGAAGGAAGCGCTGGCAGGCGTTCGCCCCACCACAACGATGGACATGGTGGATAGCGGCTTAAAGCGGATTCAGTCTTACCAGGAAACGTTGGATTACAACTGGTGGGATAAGTTCTGGGCCTCCTTATTTGGCGCATCTACGAATCTGGGAGGCCTCGACCAGAGCATGAAATCGGACTTCAATGCGAACAGAGTGGCAGAGCTGTCTGCCTATGTTGCGGAAATGGTCAGCGCCATTCAGCAGGGTGAACAGGTTCCGAAAGAAGATCTGGAAAATCTACAGGCCATCGTGGAATTCCTGAATGGGCTGGACGTGACCGATACGGGCGCGCATATTCGCGAGGGCATTGCACAGGGCATGACGGAAGCGGGCTTTGACAGCGATGCAGAGACGGTAGCTGCCAATCTGGAAACAGCGCTGAACACGGCGCTGCAGATTGAATCGCCCTCCAAACGTGTCAAGCCCACCGGCGAGTATGTCGCGGCGGGTGTAGGCGAAGGCATGAGCGGATATGACTTCTCCGCTGACGCGCAGGACGCAGCTTCCGGCATTGAATCCGCTTTGCAGACCGCGCTGACGGGCGAAAGTCTGAAGAATGCCGGTACGGCTGCAGCGCAGGGTTTGAGCAATGCGATGACTTCTTACCCCATGGCGGATACAGGTCGCACACTTACAGCGAATGTGCGCTCGGCTGTTCAGTCCAGCCTGAATGGAAACACGCTTCGCTCTGCGGGCGTAAACGTCATGGCTGGTCTGAGAGCAGGCATCCTCGCTGGGCGCTCCGGCGTGATCTCCGCTATGCGCACTGCCGCCTGCGAAGCCGTAAATGCTGCCAAGAAGGAACTCAAAATCAAAAGCCCTTCGCAGGTTTTTCGGGATGAGGTCGGCACAATGGTTATGCGCGGTTTCGGTGCAGGCGTGCTGAAGGAGAGCAAGGAGCAGGCCAAGGTCATCCGCAATGCCTCACGCTTCCTGACCGGCGAAGCGCGGGAAGGCTCCATCGTTACCAACAGCAGCGATAACCGCAAAACCTATAACAACAACGTGTCCTCTACCATTCAGGTACAGCAGATGGTAGTACGGGACGAGCAGGACGTCCGCTCTTTGGCGGTAGAGATTGCGACGCTGACCAGACGGCAGCAGCGCGGAAAGGGGCTGAGACTCCTGTAATTTCACATGTTTATTTATCCATTCGCTGCACGCGCCAGATGTCGTATGAAATATACGCCAACAAACGAATTAAACAATAGCCATTCGTCGGAAAAATAACTTGCCAATTGTCGGAAAAAGCTTGAATAAATGCGTCGCTTAACGTATACTATAGTCAGTACGGTAAAGCGAGGTGTCCAGAATGATGCGGTACAGAAAACGAATTGCTGATGATATTTTGAAGCGGAAGCTGGAAGGAAAGGGCGCGGTTTTGATTGAAGGGCCTAAATGGTGTGGCAAGACCACTACTGCAGAACAGATTGCCGCCAGCATATTGTACATGGATGATCCTGAAAAGAAGGAACAGAACATAACCATGTCTGAGCTCAGTCCAAAGCGTCTGCTCAAGGGAGCAACGCCGCGGCTGATTGACGAATGGCAGCTCGCACCTAAATTATGGGATGCGATTCGCTTTGAGGTGGATCATCGCGGAGAATTAGGGCAGTTTATTTTGACCGGCTCTGCCGTTCCGGCGGACACCAGAGAAATCACGCATTCGGGGACGGGTCGCTTTACATGGCTTACGATGCGTCCGATGAGTCTGTATGAATCGGGCGATTCTACGGGAGAAGTCAGTTTGAAGGAACTGTTTTCGGGCACACCCGATCTGGAGGGAAGTTCGAATCTTGATATCGATCGTCTTGCTTTTCTGGTGTGCAGAGGAGGCTGGCCGCAAGCTGTAGACATGCGAGAGGAAATTGCGCTGGATCAGGCTCAGGATTATTATGACGCGGTCATTCACTCCGACATCAATCGAGCTGATAACGTACAAAAGAATCCTGAACGAGTTCGCAGACTGATGCGTTCCTATGCGCGAAACCAGGGTGGGCAGGTTCCGAATACTGCATTGGCACAGGATATTGCGGCAAACGATGAAACCTCTATCAATGAAGAAACAGTAGCTTCCTATCTGAATGCGCTGCGCAAAATATTTGTTGTAGAAGATATGCCCGCATGGAATCCAAATCTTCGTTCAAAGACGGCTATTCGTTCTTCCGATACGCGTTACTACATTGATCCATCAATTGCCGCTGCCGCACTGGGGATCGGGCCAAATGATCTGGTAAACGATCTGAAGACCTTTGGATTTCTTTTTGAAACGCTCTGCGTTCGAGATCTTCGCGTATTTGCAGACGCCCTGAACGGTGAGGTTTATCACTACCGGGATAAAGACGGACAGGAATGTGATGCTGTGATTCATTTAAGAAACGGCAGATACGGATTGATAGAGATCAAACTTGGCGGTGACAGGCTCATAGAGGAAGGAGCCAAAAGCCTCAAAGTGATGGATGAGAAAATCGACACCGATAAGATGTATGCGCCGTCTTTCCTGATGGTGCTGACTGGAACAGGAGACTTTGCGTATCGCCGCAAGGATGGCGTGTATGTCATTCCAATTGGCTGTCTGAAAAACTGAACTGTAATTTTCTGATATTTCTGAAGCGTTGCTTCTATGGGCAGCGCTTTTTGATTTCCGGAGGTGTTTTTTTGAACGACTGGTTTTCATGGAACGGGAAAAAATGTACGGAGTATGGCATTCATGTATTGGAACAGCCGCCGATTACCATTCCCGCCGAACGCGCAACGTTTACCAATGTGCCCGGCAGACCGGGCAGTCTGACGACGCTGGAAGGAGACGACGTTTATGATGATCTGATTCTGACAGCGCAGTGCATGATTTCCGATCCCAGCCGCATTTCTGATATTGCCGCTTACCTGAAGGGCAGCAGCACAGTTACCTTTGCCAACAGGCCGGGCGGCTTTTATTTTGCCCGGATCGTGAATCAGATCCCGTTTGAAAAGATTCTGCGGGGAAATCCACACCGGTCGTTTGCGGTGAACTTCCGCTGCAAGCCCTTCTGGTATCAGGAGAATGTGCAGCTTATCACGCTCACGACTTCCGGCACGTTTACCACCAACCCCGGCAGCGTCTATTCCGAGCCGGTCATTACGGTGTATGGTTCCGGAGAAATCACGCTCATGGTGGGCATGACCATTGTGGAACTGGATGGTATCACGGACAGCATTACGCTGGACACCCCGCTCATGGAAGCCTACAACGGCGCAATCAGCATGAACGGCAACATGAGCGGGGATTTTCCATCGCTGGCTCCCGGCGCAAATGCGGTTAGCTGGACGGGTAACGTGACGAAGGTGGTTATTCAGCCGAATTGGAGATATTTATAACTCCGTTAGCCTTTTGCTGAGTGCAACGATGTGATATAATACAATTCGAACAGGTACAGCGAAGCTGAAGGTGAATTGCAGGCAGAAGTGGTTGTTTCCGAAATGGAAATAGCCACTCCGCGAGGTGCTATAGGCCGGCACTGATCTGCGATGATATAATCAGTTTTGAATCAGCGGCGAGATCCGTGGACCGCAGTCGGTGAAAGGAGAACCCGATGGCAAAGAAAAAAGAAGAAATCACGATTCGATCCAGCACAGCCGAATATCTGACCTATATTGCCTCCGTGGGAGATGTGGAAACCAGCTTTGAAATGCGGTATGAGGACGAGAATATCTGGCTGACCCAAAAGCTGATGGCGGCATTGTACGATGTGGATGTCCGCACCGTTAATTACCATATCAAAAAGATCTTTGCGGACAGCGAATTGCAGGAGGATTCAGTTATCCGAAAATTTCGGATAACTGCTGATGACGGCAAAACCTATAACACAAACCACTATTCGTTGGAGATGATAATCGCCGTCGGGTTTAAGGTCAACTCCGAACGAGCCGTTCAGTTCCGCAAATGGGTAAATCAGATCGCCAGGGACTACACCATAAAAGGCTGGGTCATGGACGTTGAGCGCATCAAACGTGGAACCTATCTTACGGAAAAATACTTTGATGAACAGCTTGAGCGTATACGCGAGATACGCGCAAGCGAGCGAAAGTTCTATCAGAAAGTCACGGATCTTTACGCTACTGCTATCGATTACGACAGAACCGCCGCTGCAACCAAGCGGTTCTATGCAACAGTCCAGAATAAAATGCACTTTGCCATCCACGGTCACACCGCAGCTGAGCTTATCGTAGAGCGAGCCGACCATCGCAAGGAGCATATGGGCCTTACTACATGGGCGGATGCGCCCGACGGCAAAATTAAGAGAAGCGACGTGACGATTGCAAAGAACTATCTGTCAGAATTTGAAATTGGACAGCTTGACCGTATGGTATCCGCCTATCTGGACTTTGCGGAAAGTATGACACTACGGCACATTCCCCTTACTATGCGGGATTGGGAAACGAGGCTGAACGGTTTTATTCAAATGTTTGAATACGGGCTTTTGAAGGATTCTGGAAAGGTTACGGCAGAGATTGCTAAACTGCACGCTGAAACGGAATTTGAAAAGTACCGTGTGATTCAGGATAAGCTGTTTCTCTCCGATTTCGATAAGTATATGCTGGAGCTGGAAGAGACGACAAAGGAAATCAATCCAGGAAAATAAAGGTTTGCTTTTTTCTGTAAAAGGTAAGTAGAAAAAGGGCGCGAGACCTACGGCGTTACACGTCTACCCCCTCGAATTCGAGGTCTTACAGCCCGGTTGTCAGTATCAATTATACTTATTGCGACAAAATATGAGACTGCAAAAATAAGCATCGTCATTGCGGCGATGCTTTTATCATATTTGAAATAGGGAACTTTCTTATGAATTTGGTCGTCAAACATTCCCTAAAATCGAGGTGAACGTCTATAATTTGTATCTATCCTGCCGCCTGCACGGACTTTTCCAATAATGGCCTTGGCACGGTCATGCCCATGTCTTGTACCGTTACTGAAACTCTGAACGGCGAATGGGAATTGACGCTGGTGCACGACATTGACGAGCGCGGCAAATGGACGCAGCTTTCGGAGGGCTGCATCCTCCGCGCGCCTGTGCCCGCCGCCATGACTCCCAGCGTTGATCTGGTGACGCAGCAGTATCAGACCAGCACCTACGACGTGCAGATTTATAAAATCACGACCAGGAGTGGGCCGCTGCATCTGCGCTCCGGTACGGGCACGAATTACAAGATTCTCGGAAAGTACAAGAAGGGCCGCGAAGTCATTGTGCTGAACAAAACCACGTCCAGCTGGTATGAAGTAACCGCACCGGATGGGAAGCACGGCTATATGGCTTCGCAGTACCTGACCTTCCAGCGCACGGAAACGCAGGCGGTACAAACGAATGTGGGCTTCCGCAATCAGGTGATTGAAGCGCGCCAACTGCGGGATCAACCGTTCCGCATCTACCGCGTCGTGCCGGAGCTGGACAAGGTCACGGTCTATGCCCGACACATTTTCTATGACCTGCTCGACAACATGATAAAAAGCCTGAAGCCCTCGCCCTCTGCGGTGGGGGCTTCCGTCGTTCAGAGCTTGTCGGAAGCCTGCCTGTCATCGCATGATTTCAGCTTCTACTCCGACCTGACTTCAACCGCCGAGGACGTGGAATGGGAAAACGTCAATCCTGTGGAAGCTATGCTGGGTGAAAACGGGCTGGTGAGCAAATACGGCGCGGAGCTGGCCCGCGACTGGTACGATGTGTTTCTGGTCAGGCGCGTGGGCAACAACACCGACGTATCCATCCGGGAAAAGAAGAACCTGACCGGAATCTCCTACGATGTGGACGAAACGGACGTGGTTACCCGCATCATGCCCACAGGTGAGGATACAGACGGGAACATCCTGTATCTGCCGGAATTGTATCTCGACAGTCCCAACATCAACGCTTATACCCACCCGAAATGGATTCATCTGCCGGTATCGGAAGCCAAGGAGGTCACGGACGGCGACGAGCCGAAAAGCAAGGCGCAATGCTACGCCGAAATGCGCAAGGCTGCGCAGGCGGAGTTTGACGCGGGCTGCGACCTGCCTACGGTCACGCTGAAGGTGGATTTCGTCAACTGCTCGGACGCGGAGGAATATAAGCAGTATGCAGCGCTTACTGACATTTTCCTTGGCGACAGCGTTCGCGTTATTGCCCGGCGCATTGGCGTGGAAGTGTCTATGCGCATGACGCAGTACACCTATGATTGCCTGACGCGCAAGTACATTTCGGTCACACTGGGCACGGCAGCGGATACGTTGGAGGGCAGCATGATTTCTTCCCGCCAGCTGCCGTCCGGCGTGATTTCCGGCAGCAAGCTGGCCATCAATTCAGTGGGCGCGGGACAGCTGCAATCCGGTTCCGTGGGCAGTTTGCAGGTGAAGATGGCTGCGATCCAGACCGCGCACATTCAGGACGCGGCCATCACCAAGGCAAAGATTGCCGAGGCCACCATTGGCGAACTGAAAGCCACGGCCATCACGGCGATTTCCGCGAAGATACAGGAGCTGGCGGCGAACAACATCACCACGGACGAGCTCTATGCCGCGCTGGCGACCATTGCGGTTGCTCAGATTACCGCCGCCAATATTGAAAAGGCCAACATCAACTGGGCGGACATCGGCGAACTGGCCGCACAGATCGCGACCATCGCACAGGCGCAGATCACCACCGCCAACATCAACAGCGCCAATATTGACTGGGCCAGCATCGCCAATCTGAACGCTGAGATCGCGAAAATTGCCAAGGCTCAGATCACCGCCGCGAACATCGAAAGCGCGGCCATCGACTGGGCGGCCATCAAAGACCTGAACGCCGCAGTGGCGAAAATTGCGCTGGCGCAGCTGACCACGGCGAACATCAACAGCGCGGAAATTGACTGGGCCTCCATTGGTCAGCTGCAGGCGGACATTGCCAAGCTGGTTAACGCCAACATTCAGACCGCCGATATCGACTGGGCGCAGATCAAGGATCTGACCGCAGGCACAGCCATTATCGAAAAGGGCGTGAATGGCAAGCTGTATGTGGCCGACCTCGCCGTGACCGAGGCGAATATGGCGAGCCTTACCGTGGGCGAGCTTATCGTCAAAGGCGCGGACGGCTGCTTTTACGCGCTGTCCATCGCCGAGGATGGAACGGTGACTACCGAGAAAAAGAGCGTCGGCGACGCGGACATCGGCGACAATTCCATTTCAGGCGGCAAGCTCATCGAAAAAACCATTACCGCCCGAGAACTCAACGTTGCGTCTATTTTTGCCGATGAAGCGCTGGTGGGCGCGATCACCGCCGCCAACATCGATGTATCCAGCCTGTTCGCCGCAGAAGCCTTCATTGCCCAACTGAACGCCGTGGACATTTCCGGCAACGAATCCCTGCGGCTGGTTGTAGACGCGGCGAAGGACGAAGCGCTGGATGCGACCGGAGAGGCCGTTGCCCAGATTGCCTTGACGGCGGAGCAGATTCGCAGCGAAGTGAAGCGGGACTACGCGACTGCCGATCAGGTCAGCCAGATGAATGAAACGCTCTCTACGTTGGCCGAGCAGTCCGAAAATAACTTCACATGGACGGTCACCAAGGTCAATGAGATCATCGAGGACGCTGCGGCGAATGACAGCCTGACGCGGGAGCAGCTGAACCTGATCCACACCTATATGCGCTTCGGCGAGGACGGACTGACCATCGGAAAGGCGGGTAATCCGCTGACCTTCCGCGTGATCAATGACCGGCTGGCGTTCTATATGAACGATACCGAGGTGGCCTATCTCAGCAACAACAAATTATATGTCACGCAGGCGAAGATTCTCGCGCGGCTGCAGATCGGCAAATTCGCCTACGAGCCGCAGTCCAATGGCAACCTGTCCGTGATTTACACGGGGTAAGGAGGAGCAATGGCAACCACAGTTTCCTACAGCGCGTCCATGCGCACGCGCAAGACCAGCTCGGCCAGCAACGCGAAAAGCTCCGCCGCCAGTCAGGAGTATTACGAGAATACCTATAATTACGTCGGCATCGTGCATTTCGCGGGCATGGCGCTGAGCGGCAAGGTCATTACGGGGATTTCGCTGCGCATTGTGGCAGCACAGGCGGGTTACGGCACAGGCCATACAAAAACCGTATATGTCCGAAAGGCCAATTATCAGTCCGCGTCCCAGTCGGGTATTACGGGCCTCGGCTACTGCGGCGACGCGCTGGGCACATTCACCGGTGCGTTCTACGGCAATACCAGCACTTATACGCTCAGCGGCGACCTGCTGAACAATCTGGCGGCGTACATTGCGGAAGGCAACAATACCATCTGTCTGTATAACCCCAGCCCGGTCAAAAGCTCGCAGGGTTACTCCACAAACTACCTGCAATGGTCGGAATGCACCATCACGGTGACGTATGAGGAAGCCGCGTCCAAGCCGACGCTGAACAAGTATTCTCTGGCCATGGGCACGGCGGTCACGATTTATACGAACCGGCAGAGCAGCATTGCTACGCACACGGTACGGTATTCCTTCTTTTCCGAAAGCGGGCTGATCGCTGTGGGTGTTGAGGATGAATGCGCATGGACGCCACCTGTTTCGCTGGCCGCGCAAATTCCGAATGCAACCTCCGGCTGGGGTACGATTCTATGCGACACCTATGTCAACGGCAGCCTCGTTTCGACCAATACCTGTGCCTTTCAGCTGACGGTGCCTGCGTCCGTTGTGCCGTCTATTTCCAATGTGGTGTTTTCTGAAGCGACTTCCGGCGTTGCAGACCGTTTTGGCGGCTATGTGCGAACGCGAAGCAAGCTGTCGGTCAGCATCACGGCAACTGGCGCGCAGGGCAGCAGCATTTCGAGCTATCGCACCAGTATCGACGGCGTGACCTATTCAGGCTCATCCTTCACCACCAATGCGCTGAATACGGCGGGCAATCTCACAATGACCGTGACAGTCACCGACTCTCGCGGACGCACGGCCAGCACGACCCGCACCGTCACCGTGCTGGATTACTCGCCACCGTCGCTTTCGCAATTTACCGCCGAGCGCTGCAATGCGGACGGCACAGTTGCCCAGACGGATGGTACGAAGGTGCGAATTTCTGCAAAGGCGAGCGGCTCGTCCGTGGGCGGCAAAAATACGCTGGCCTGCACGGTGTACTACAAGCTCAGCAGCGCGGAATCGTGGGTTTCCGCCGTAACGCTCGCGCCCAGCAATTACGCCATCTCTGAAACCAACCGGCTGCTGTCGCCAACTTTTGATGCGCTGAGCAGCTACGACATCAAGATCCGCGTGCAGGATGTTTTCTACTATATTGAACAGACGGTGTCCATCGGTACGAAGCAGGTCATGATGGATTTCTATAAGGACGGCTCCGGCATCGCCTTCGGCAAGGTCGCGGAGAACGCGGGCAAAGTGGAATTCGGCTGGCCGCTGCTGCTCTCCGAGCCGCTGGGCGTGGATCAGGGCGGCACCGGTGCTGAAACTGCGTCCGCCGCCTGCACAAAGCTGGGCGCGGTGAAGAAAAACGGTGACACGATGACCGGCAACCTCGCTATTTCGGGTTATCTGTACCCGTCGCTGTACCTGCTGCCCACCTACAACAGCACGACCAATCGCACGGTTTTCGAAGGATCATACGTCGGCGCGTCCTCCTTTTCCTCGTGGGAGGACGGCACAGGCAACAACCGCCGAATGCTGGAAGTGCGCAACGCAGCATATCAGGCGAGTCTGGATTTCGCCGTGCTGCTGCGTACCTGCACGGGCGGTACATGGGCTTCCTACCGCCTGTTTCATGCGGGCATGGCAACGCCGATTCCGCTGGCCAACGGCGGCACAGGTGCGAGCAGCGCAAAGGCCGCGCTGTCCAACCTTGGCATTTTCTATTCCGCATCGCTCCCCAGCAGCGGTATGGACGGACAGATCTGCCTTGTGCCGGTCTGATGAGGTGAAGAAGCTATGGGCACATTTTCGGCAACGGCCAACAGCAGTTCAACGATCGGCTACGCACA
>ENA-UOJG01003031-UOJG01003031.1-human-gut-metagenome-genome-assembly--contig:-C47-NODE-3031-length-12677-cov-4.459436_pt1 | contig 12677 bp, 9 predicted proteins | sample MGYA00242340_ERZ723887 | MGnify/ENA metagenome assembly ERZ723887 | reverse complement strand
ACACTTTTTCATTTTATCACCCGTTTTAGTATGCGATAAAAGTGCCAAAACTGCCGTGCAAAATAATGGCAGCAAATAAAAAACACCGTCGGGCAAGCACGCACCGACGGTGTTTTTACAATTTTGTAAGATAAAGTTAAATAGACACTTCCAAAGCGGTCTGATACAGCTCAGGGTCAATATGTTTTTCCATATTCAGAGCCTCAAAAATATCGTAATCTACGATTTTGTCCTGATGAATGGCCACCACACGATTGCCAATGCCCTTCATCAACAGGTTCTTCACCGCATAGTTGCCCATTTGGGTTGCCAACACACGGTCGCGAGCAGTGGGTGAACCGCCGCGCTGCACATGACCCAGCACACAGGCGCGAGACTCCACGCCGGTCTTAGCCTGGATCTCCTTGGCCAACTCGTTCACATTGATCCCAACACCCTCTGCCACAATGATCAAAAAGTGCTTTTTGTCCGTGCGCAGGGTGCGCTTCATCCGCTCAATTACATCCTTTTGAATATCAAACTCGATCTCCGGAATCAGAATTGCAGTAGCGCCTACGGCAATGCCGGCGTTCAGCGCCAGATAACCGGCACGACGCCCCATCACCTCAACCACCATGCAGCGGTCGTGGCTCTCCGCCGTATCGCGAATGCGATCCACCATCTCCATAATGGTGTTCATACAGGTATCATACCCAATGGTATAGTCACAGCAAGCAATATCGTTATCAATCGTGCCGGGCAGACCCACACAGGGAATACCTCTCTGGGACAGATCACGGGCCCCACGGAAAGAACCGTCGCCGCCGATGACCACTACGCCCTCAATGCCATTCTCACGGCAAACGCGAATGGCCTTGCGCATACCCTCCTCCGTAGCGAACTCCACGCTGCGGGCGGAATAAAGCTTGGTGCCGCCCCGATGAATAATATCCGAAACAGAACGCAGATCCATCTCCACAAAATCGCCGTTGATCAAACCGTTATAGCCACGAACCACGCCTAACACGCGAATCCCGTTTTCACAGGCGGTACGCACAACAGCGCGCACAGCGGCATTCATGCCGGGAGAGTCGCCACCACTGGTCAAAACTGCTATTGTCTTCATGCCTTTCAGCCTCCACATCAAATTACATTCAAACCACATTGTACTAATTTGGCAGAAAAAAGTCAAGACGCCCTTTCCAATTCAAGGCAAAAGCGGTAAAACTTCGTCATAATAGCAAAATTTTTGTCTGCTATCACTGTGCAATATAGACAACATTATCATGCCCTAAAATGCGTTTCAATTCTGCCAGCATGGTAGGATTGACCGACACAAAGTCCTGCTGCGGGGCGCGCACATAGCGCCCGGTGTCCTTATAGTAGTACCACAGCGGCTCCGGTCCGTCAAAAATGGAAGTCACCACCTGCGCTTTGTGCAGCCTGGGGTCTGTTTGGCTGTCTAACCGCAAAAACAGTCCCCGGTGCTTGTGGCGCTTCTCCTCTGCCGGGAGCACCGCCGCGTGTGCCGTCAACGGCGGTGTTTGCGCCGTGGGTGGCCCGTCAATGGTGTTCGCCAAAATCTTGGCGTCCTTTTCCTCCTCCAAAGACAGAGCGCCGGTTACGGTGATCACCTTGCCCTCGGCAATGAAACGGGCATACCGGGTGAGCACCTTGGGGAACACCAGCACCTCCATACTGCCCAGCGAGTCGCTCAGCTGTACGAAAGCCATACTCTCCCCGGCGCGGGTCTTTTTCATAGTAATACCGGTTACACTGCCGCATAGGGTCACTGTTTGGCCGTCCTTGTAGGGGCCGTCCGGTGCCAGCAGCTGAGCTGTGCGGGGATAGCCCAAATGGTCCAGAACCCGATCGTATTTATCCATGGGGTGGCCGGACAGGAACAGACCGGTCATTTCCTTTTCCATCTTCAGGCACTCATTCTTTGGGAACTCCTCTACCTGGGGCAAATCGAATTCAAAACCAAAATCCTGCCCGCCGGACAACTCAAAGAAACCCACCTGCCCGTAACGCAAACTGTTTTTATATTCGTCCAAATTACTGACGATGGCCGGCAGCGCCTGAAGCATCTGGCGACGGTTCGCCCTCAAGTGATCCAGCGCACCGCAGCGGATCAAACTCTCTACCGCGCGGCGGTTAAAATGCTTGTCGCATAGCCTGCGGCAAAAATCAAAAATGCTCTCGAAGGCGCCGTTTTCCCGCTCGGCGATAATATCGTTGATAAACTCTCTGCCCAAATTTTTAATGCCCAAAAGGCCATAGTGAATCACTTTGCCCTCTGCGGTAAAACCCTTCATAGAGGTGTTCACATCCGGCGGTGCCAGCTGCAAGCCCATACGCTTGCACTCGGCAATATAGGACGCCACCTTGTTGCTGCGATCCAGCACAGAGGTAAGCAGCGCTGCCATAAACTGTGCCGGGGCGTGCACCTTCAAATACGCAGTGCGATAAGCCACCAAGGCATAGCAAGCCGCGTGGGACTTATTAAAGGCATAGCTGGCAAATCCCGCCATATCGTCAAAGATGGCGTTAGCAGCCGCCTCCTCCACACCGTTCGCCACAGCGCCGGTGACAAAGTGGGTGCGCTCCCGCTCCATCACATCGTGCTTTTTCTTGCTCATGGCACGGCGCACCACATCCGCCTGGCCGTAGCTATACCCTGCCAGTGCCCGAAAGATCTGCATGACCTGCTCTTGGTAGACGATAAAGCCGTAGGTATTCTCCAAGATCGGCTTTAACAGCGGAGTTTTGTACCGCACCTTGGAGGGATCGTTGGCGCAGGCCACATAGCCGTCAATCTGGTCCGCGGGACCGGGTCGGTACAGCGAAGTGGCAGCGATCAGGTGTTCCAAGCAAGTGGGGCGCAGCTTTTGCAGCATTTCTTTCATGCCGGCGGACTCAAACTGGAAAATGCCCTCCGTCTTGCCGGCGGCAAACAGCTTGTACACCGCCGGATCGTTAATATCAATCGTATTGATGTCTATATTTGCCGCCCGGGCTGCGTCGTGGATCACCGTTAAGGTGCGCAGACCCAAGAAGTCCATTTTCAGCAGACCCAGTTCTTCCAAAGTGGTCATAATATACTGGGTTACCACCACATCATCATTGGTGGCCAAAGGTACGTAACTGGCCACCGGGTCCCGGGTGATCACCACACCGGCGGCGTGGGTAGAGGCATTGCGGGGAATACCCTCGATTTGGCGGGCAGTGTCCAACAGCTCCTGCACCTTGGGATCCTCTGCCATCAGCTTGCGTAAAGGCGCTGATTTTTTAATAGCTTGATCCAGGCTGATATGCAGGTCCCGAGGCACCAGCTTTGCCACCGCATCCACAGCAGCATAAGGCATACCCATCACCCGACCCACATCGCGAATGGCCGCACGGGCCGCCAGAGTGCCGAAGGTGACGATCTGTGCCACATGGTCCGCGCCGTATTTGCGGGTCACATAGTCGATCACCTCTTGCCGCCGTTCATAGCAAAAGTCAATATCAAAGTCCGGCATAGACACCCGCTCCGGGTTCAAAAACCGCTCAAACAGCAGATCGTACTTCATGGGGTCAATATCTGTAATGCCGATACAATAGGCGGCAATGGACCCGGCGCCGGAGCCACGCCCCGGTCCCACCGGTATGCCCTGATCCTTGGCGTACTGCACAAAATCTACCACGATCAGGTAATAGTCCGTGTAACCCATCTTCTGTATGGTGTTCAGCTCATACTCCAGCCGCTCTGTATAGGCCTTGGGCGGGTGTTGGCCATAGCGGCGCACCATACCCTCCCGGCACAGCTTTTGGAAGTAAGCGTAGTGATCCATACCGCCGGGGGTCTCATAATACGGCAACTTGGTGTTACCAAATTCAAAATCAAAGTTGCAGCGCCGGGCGATCTTCTCCGTATTCTCCAGCGCCTGGGGCACGGCAGCAAAGGTCTCTGCCATCTCCTCCTCACTTTTAAGGTAGAACTGATCCGAGTGGAACTCCAGCCCGGTGTCCTCCCCCAGCACGTGGTTGGTGGCAATGCAGATCAGCACCTGCTGAATTTTGGCATCCTCCCGGCGCACATAGTGCACATCGTTGGTGGCTACCAAGGGAATACCGGTCTCCCGGCTCAGGCGCAGCAGTCCGGCGTTTACCGTCTGCTGTTCCGGAATACCGTGGTCTTGCAATTCCAAATAGTAATGTTCCGAACCAAACAGGTCGCTGTACCACAGGGCGGTCTCCTTCGCCTTGTCATAATCCCGCTCCAACAGTGCCTGGGGAATTTCCCCTGCCAAGCAGGCAGACAAGCAAATCAGGCCTTGATGGTGCTTTTGCAGCAGATCGCGGTCAATGCGCGGTTTAAAATAAAAGCCCTCCGTATAGCCCTTAGACACCATAGCGATCAGGTTTTTATAGCCCTCTTCGTTCTCGCACAGCAGGATCAGGTGATTGTAAGCCTTATCCTGCACCCGCTCCCGATCGTACCGGGTGCGGGGCGCCACATACACTTCGCAGCCGATAATGGGGCGTACCCCCTGCCGCTTGCACGCCTTATAAAAATCAACAGCCCCGTACATATTACCGTGATCCGTAATCGCAAGGGACTGCATTCCAAGCGCCTTTGCACGGCTCACCAAATCGTCCAGACGGCAAGCGCCGTCCAGCAGACTAAACTCCGTATGCACATGCAAATGCGTAAACATCATTCAATTTCCTTTTTCTTTGCGTAGTAAATTACACGTTCTCGTCCAAAGCCGCAGCAATATCTACAATGCGCCGCAGACGGTGATTGACCCCGCTGCGGGACAAAGCGCTCATCTCTGCCAGTTCGCTTAAAGAACTGTCCGGATTTTCCTCGCGCAGGCGCGCCATGGCGTGCAAATCCTCGCTGAGATACTCCAGCCCTCGCAGGCGCCGAATTTTCTCTATGGCATCCAGCTGCACTCGTACCGCTTGGACCATACGTTCAATATTGGCAGTCTCACAGTTGGCCTTACGATTGGCGGAATTGCGAATGTCTTTGACAATCTTTACATTCATCATCTCAAACATTGCGCCGGAAGCGCCCATCAAGTACAGGCAGTCCTCAATGGCCTCACTGCCCTTAAAGTACAAGATATGATATCCCTTACGGTTCGTTAGGCCGGGCTTTAATTCCTTTTCCTCTAACATGGTCACAAAGCTGGCAGCCAAATTCTGATACGGCACGGTAAATTCCAAATGGTAGTCACTCTTAGGACTGGACACGGTGCCACAGGATAAAAATGCCCCGGCGATAAACGCATTCTGGCAATTCTCACAGTCAAAGTTGGCGTAATTCACCCGCAGGCTGCCGGCACCCTGGTGGGCAAAGGTCTTCAGTATCTTGGCACAGTCGCTGCCGTCCGTTACGCTGACGGTAAAACTGCGTCGCCCGGGAGACGGCACCACCGCCGCCTCTACCCGGCAAATTTCCGCCAGCAGTACACTATATTTCTCTGCAATGCGGGGGTTCTCCGTTTGCAGCGCCACCTGGCGGGAGGAAAAACTTTTGCCGAAAAGGCACATTCCATAAAGGAATGCTTTTCGGCAGCAGGGTTCTGTATATTGGGCGTCAATCAGTTCGCCCTTCACGGTTTGAGAAAAGGACATTTGCGTCAACCTCGGTTAATATCCCGATGATGGACGGTCACATTGTCCCACCGTGATTCAAAATGATCTTTCAGCGCCTCGGCAATCGCCACGCTGCGATGATTGCCGCCGGTGCAGCCAATGGCAAAGACGATCTGGCTCTTGCCCTCTCGGATATACAGCGGATTCAGGAAGTCCAAAAGGCCGATGAGCTTTTGCAACAGCTCCTCCGACTCTTTAAAGGAGAACACATAGTCCTTCACTTCCTTATCCAGGCCGGTTTTGCTGCGCAGCGCCTCCACCCAGTAGGGGTTTGGCAGGCAGCGCACATCGATCACAAAGTCCGCTTCACTGGGAATACCATGCTTAAATCCAAAGGACATCACATGAATGTTCATCATATCCTTGTCGCTGCCCAGAAGGATCTGGGCCAAGCGAGTACGCAGCTGATTGGGCGCTGCGTCCGATGTATCAATCACATGATCCGCCCGCAGCCGCAGGGGGGCCAAAATCTCTTTTTCATAAGCCAGTGCAGCGGCAATATCCCCGTTAAAGCGATCTGCATAGGGGTGCTTGCGGCGGGTAAGCTTGTAGCGTTTCAAAGACACCGGGGTCTTAATATCCAAATAAACAATCTTCACATCATAGCCGTAATTGGACTTGGCGTCGTTCACGCTCTTAATGAAGTCCTCAAACACTTCACTGGAGCGCACATCCCCCACAATGGCTACTTTACGATACTCCTCCCGATTGGCAATCAAGCCGATAAAGGTGGGTAGCAGCACCGGAGGCATATTATCAATGCAGTAGTAGCCCACATCTTCCAAAAAGCCCATTGCGCTGGATTTACCGGCACCACTGACGCCGGTTATAATGATCAGTTCCTTGTTTGCAAATTCCATTAACTTTTACTTACTCCGTTACTCGTATTTCCATTTCCAGCTCTACACCGGTCTCCGCCAGCACCTTTTCTCTGCACTGCCGGCAAAGGGCCAGCACATCAGCACAGGTTGCACCGCCTGTATTGATTACAAAGCCGGCGTGCTTCTCGCTGACCCGGGCACCACCCACACTTGTACCTCGCAGACCGCATTGGTCAATGAGCGCACCGGCAAAGTGGCCGGGCGGGCGCTTAAAAGTAGAGCCTGCGCTGGGATATTCGATAGGCTGCTTTTCCCTTCTGCGGCTGATCAGATCGTCCATTTTAGCTTTGATCTCCGCCGGATCGCCAGGCTGCAAGCGCAGCTCCAACCCGGTAATAATGCAGCCGTTGTCATAATACGCACTGTGGCGATAGGACAGGTGCAGGTCCTCCCCTGCCAGCTGTCCCGATTTGCCGTCTTGATCAATATGGGTGCAGCGCACCAGCACATCCTTCATCTCACCACCGTAGGCACCGGCGTTCATAAAGGCCGCGCCTCCGCAGTAGCCGGGGATGCCGTGGGCAAATTCCAGCCCCGTCAGGCTGTGCTCCAGCGCTGTGCGACACACCTTCATCAGCGACGCACCGGCCTGGGCAAAAATGGTATCGCCCTTTACCGTTACGGCAGAAAAGTGCTTATCCATCACCAACACCGCCGCGTCAATGCCCTTGTCCGACACCAGCAAATTAGAGCCGTTGCCGATGGTCAAGAGCCGCACGCCGTTTGCCCGGGCACACTGCACCAGCGCCGTGATCTGCTCTTCCGTCTCCGGAAACAGCAGCACCCGCGCCGGGCCGCCGATCTTAAAAGTGGTGTGCAGGCGCATGGGTTCGTTTTCCAAATAATCACAGCCCATTTCTCGGGCTGCCGCAAGGAGTTCTCTCACGCCATCACCCTGCATTATTTCACCTGGTACAGCAGCGCTGCGCCGATAATACCGGCGTTATTGCCCAGCTGTGCCTTTACAATCTGGGTTTGAATTTTGCTGTGAATGCTGTAACGCTCTGCCTGCACATAGCGGCGCAGGGGCTCCATTAAAGTATCGCCCTCGTTGCAGATACCGCCGCCGATGCAGATGATCTCAGGCTGCAAGGCGTTGACCAAATTGATCAACCCGCAAGACACATACTTGATATAGTTATTCACCACTTCAATGCCAGCAATATCGCCCAGGCGCATGGCGTCAAATGCAGTCTTGCCATTGACACCGCCCTCTTCCTCAGCCAGGCGGTGCATAATGGAGTCCGGGTAATCGTCCATAGCACGCTTGGTCTGGCGGATCAGCGCCGTGGCGGAAGCATAAGCCTCCCAGCAGCCCTTACGACCGCAGGAGCACTGCTCGCCGTCTACCATAATCACCATGTGGCCGCACTCGCCACCGGCACAGTTGACACCGTTGACGATCTTGCCGTCCAAAATGATGCCGCTGCCCACGCCGGTGCCCAGGGTCACAGCCACAAAATTCTTAGACCCGTTGCCGCAACCGGCAAACGCCTCACCCAGTGCGGCGCAGTTGGCGTCATTCTCTACAAATACATTGTCGACCCCCAGGCGCTCCCGCAGCATTTCCCGGGCAGGCACATTGTTAAAGGCCAGGTTGTTGGCAAACTCGATCACACCGTCTGCATTGCAGGTACCGGGAGAGCCCATACCTACGGCCACCAGGTCACTCATGGTGAGCTTGGCCTCCCGCACGGCCTCGCGGCACACCTTCTCCACATCGTCAAAAATGGCGTTGGCCGGGCGCGGCGCATTTGTCTTGGTTTTTGCAGTAGAGATAATATTATATTGATCGTCCACCACGGAGGCGACAATATTCGTGCCCCCCAAGTCAATTCCTAAGCTGTACATATCTTTTATCCTCCGTTATGAATTCTTCCAAATCTCCAGTTCTTTATCCTCCGGCTCGATCTCTTCCATCCCAAGACCGGCCATCAGCTCTTTGGCAGCGTTATAGCCCATTTTCTTTTGGCGGTTGTTCATAGCCGCCGTTTCTACGATCACCGCCAGGTTCCGCCCGGGGGTGATGGGTACGGTGATCACCGGCACCTGAATATCCAAAATACGGGTATATTCATTGTCCAGTCCCAGCCGATCATACGCCTTGGTGGAATCCCAAGCCTCCAGCTGAATGACCATATCAATTTTTTCCGTATTCTTAACAGCACCCATACCGAAGCTCCGACGCGCATTGATAATGCCGATGCCCCGCAGCTCCACAAAGTGGCGAATGTTGCTGGGCGACGCGCCTATCAACGTTTTGTCGCTGACCTTGCGAATTTCCACCGCATCATCGGCGATCAGTCGGTGCCCGCGCTTGATCAGCTCTACGGCGGCCTCGCTTTTGCCCGCGCCGCTCTCACCGGTAATGAGTACACCTTCGCCGTACACCTCCACCAGCACGCCGTGGCGTGTGATCCGGGGGGCCAGTTCTGCATTCAAATAAGCGATTAAAGTTGCCAGGAAGGGCGAAGTCTCCTCTTGGGTACGCAACAGCGGCACCTGGTGCGCCTTGCACTCCTCAACAAAGTAATCCGGAATGTCCAGCCCTCGAGTCACCACAGCCGCAGCCGGGTGCAGTGCCAACCAATATTGGAGTGCCCGGCGCCGTTTTTCCGGCTCCATATTCAGCAAAAAGCCAAACTCTGTCCACCCTAGGATCTGAACCCGATCGGCATCGAAATAATCCGTGTAGCCGGTCATCACGATCCCCGGTCGGTTGACCTCATTGGTGGTAATCAAGATCTCATCCGCCGGCTTTGGCAAATAGATGATTTCCAAATTATGCGCCGTTATGATCTTCTCCAGCGATACAGAATAGCTCTGGGTCATTTTTCTCCCCCTCCCATAGGTATTTATACACATAATATTATATAGAAAGGTGGCCGGGATAGCAAGCCTTTTTTGCCGCTTTTCCAAATTCTTAGGCCGTAACGCGGGATTTAGCCGCAGGGCATAAACAAACTGTAAAATTCGCTGCCCGGCAATTTACATTCAGGCAAAATTGTGCTATAATGCCCAAAAATCCTTATGATTTGCAAAAGCAGGTGAAAACTTGAACAATAAATTAAAAATTGCCATCGGCACAGATGCATTCCCACCCACCACGGACGGGATCAGCAATGTGGCCCAAAGCTATGCGGAGAAGATCAATCAAGGTCTTGGTGAGGCTGTGATCGTCACCCCAAAGAATCCGAATCAGCAAGACTATAAATATCCGTATGAGATCTTCCGCTATAAAAGCTGGTGGATTCCCACCAAAGAAGGATACAGCGTAGGGTGGCCATTTAAGCCGGAGCTGCACCAAGCCATTATTGACCGGCATTTTGATCTGTTGCACTCCCACTGTCCCCTGGCTACCAGCTACTACTTTAAGCGGGTGGCACAGTTGCATCCCATTCCCACGGTACTCACTTATCACACCAAGTATGAGTATGACTTTGACCGGTGCATTCCCGGCAAGCCGGCCAAGGACTTCGCCTATAATTTTATGCTGAAGAACATCAGCGCCGCCGATGAAGTATGGGTCACCAGCGAGGGCACGGTAGAGAGTTTGCGCCGCTTTGGCTACCAAGGCGATTATGTGGTGATGCCCAACGGCTGCGATATGCCCAAGGTAGATGTGCCCCAATCCCAAGTGAATATAATCCGCCGCAAGCATAATATTCCAGACGGCGTGCCGGTGTTTATCTATGTAGGCCGTATGATTTGGTACAAGAATATTCGTTTAATTTTAGACGCCTGCAAGATTTTGAAAGAGCGTGGCGAGGATTTTCGTTTGCTGATGGTAGGCTTCGGCGCCAACGAGAACGCCATACAAAAGTATTTTCGCAAACTGGGTCTGGCGGACAAAGTCATCTACACCGGCAAGGTGCTGGATCGGGCGGAAATTCAGGGCTATTACGGCATTTCCGATTTGCTGCTGTTCCCCTCTGTATTTGACACCAACGGCTTAGTTGTTCGTGAGGCAGCCTCCTGCGGCACCCCCAGTCTGCTGGTGGCCGGCAGCTGCGCCGCCGAGGGCATTACCGACGATCACAATGGTTTCCTTTGCCTGGAGAGCGCCCACAGCATTGCAGTGCGCCTGCAACAGATCATGCACCATAAAGATTATCTCCACCGCGTGGGCAAGGCCGCCCAGGAGGAGATCTATATCAGCTGGGACGACGCTGTGCGCCGCGCCTACGATCGCTACCATATTGTGATCGACAACTTCAAGTCAAGGCAATAAAGGATTATAAAATAAACACCGGCGGTGGGCCTTTCGGTCCGCCGCCGGCTTTTTTGCTGCCATTGTTCGTGGGTACTGTTGTATATCAAAGAAAGGGGAAAATCCAACAGCAGCGTCTATCTACGCCACATGGGCGTAAACGGTTATTCCAGTTCAATCCTGTGGCTCGTGGGGGTGTCCTCCGCCTTTTTCGGCAAGGTCAAGGTCAGCACACCGTCCTTATAGCCACCCTTAATACCCTCAGTATCTACACCGCTTACATCGAAGCTGCGGCTGTAAGTACCATAGGAACGCTCAGAGCGAATGTACTTGCCTTTTTTGTCTTTCTCCTCATAGTCGGAGTGGCGCTGCGCACTGACGGTCATCCGATCGCCGTTAATGTCCACATGAATATCTTTCTTATCAAATCCGGGCAAGTCCGCTTCCAATCTGTAAGCGTCACCCTCATCGGTAATATCCGTCTTAAAGGCAGACTGACTGTCGTTACTGAAGAACACCCCAAAAGGGTCCTCAAAAAAGTGGCGCTCAAAGTTATCCATCTCTCTAAAGGGATCATAAGCGGTCATTGCATGATTGTTTCTACGATTCAGCATATCTGTTACCTCCAAAATGAAATTCAAACTGTTGCTAACTTTATATGCAGATTCGGTAAGATTAAGTTGCCGACTGCGCTTGGTTGCTACCCATGGGTACCAACTCCTTTCTGATTCTAACGCACGGTTTGCATTGCTCTTTCTTTTGTTCCTCCCTTGGAACAATTCTTACTATAAACCACATTTATGAATAATGTGTGAACAAAAGATAAACAATTAGCACTCTTTTTGTAAGAGTGCTAATATGTGCCATTTATTACATTTTTCAGTGCTTTAGCCTCTGCGCAGCAGCTTTTTGGCGCAGGCAACCGCCTTTTGTTTTACACTTTTGCCATAGAACAGGCAATATTTGTCCGCCGCCCGCCGATAGTCTAAATCACCTTGCCGTTTTTCAAATTCCGCAAAGAACGCAGCCCGTGCTTTCGGCTCCGTAGCAGAATGCACCGCACTGGGGTTCCCGGCTAAGGCCGACTCCAACGGTTCTGCTTTCAGTAGTAGATCCGATCGGATCTGCGCCAAGGCTTGTTCCCCGGCGGCGCTGTGCACCAGCACCAGAGAGGTGCCCTTATCGTCAAACATGGTGGGGTCCACATTTTGGATTCCCCAAAAGTCCGCTAAGGTCAGATCCGACACACGGCTTGCACCCTTGGCCGGGCAATGATAACAGGACGGGCGCAGGATCACATCGGAAAGAAACAGCCGCATATACGGATCCTGCCTGTATGGGTGTGCCGTACCGTTCAGTTGCACGGAATACTGCTGCCAGCCGGTGCATTTGTCGCGAAAAGACAAGGGCAGCTGCGCACCGATGGCCTTGGCATAAGCCTGCCATACCGCTTCCGACGGCACGCCGTGGCAAATCACATCTACCGTCAACAATCCCGGCTTTGGTCCGCCTAAATGACCCATCAGCCCTTGCACCTGGCAGCCGGTGCCGGAGAACAGCACTTTCCTGCCCTGTTCCAAATCCAGTCGCACTTCAGTAAAGCAATCCCCCATACGGCTTTGCACATATTTGCTGCCTATCAGACGGGGCAGATCCTCTGTATGCGTTATGCGCAGATGGCGCACCGTCAGATCCGGCTCCATTGCCGCACCGTAGACTGCGCCGCCCTGCTCCAGCATTTTCTCCGCCAAAAGGGAGAACACGCCACCGGAGGAGCTTTGTGCCCGCTGTCGGTCTTGCCGAGAAATGGCGGCGTAACAAAGGGATTCCTTATCATCCACCGGCAACGGCGGTAGCGCCCGGCAAATCCTGTTCCAGCTGTTTTATTTTAAAGAAGAAGCCTGCTATGGAACTGTGTTTTATTTACTGTATTTGTGACGCTTGATATTCATATA
>ENA-UOJG01003026-UOJG01003026.1-human-gut-metagenome-genome-assembly--contig:-C47-NODE-3026-length-12711-cov-21.259640_pt1 | contig 12711 bp, 9 predicted proteins | sample MGYA00242340_ERZ723887 | MGnify/ENA metagenome assembly ERZ723887 | reverse complement strand
ATCATCGGCTACAGCCCCTGCGAGATGCACTCCATCAAGGGCGGCATGATGAACTGCCAGAAGGAAATGAAGAAGGCCGTGGACTGCGGTTACTGGAACCTGTTCCGCTACAACCCCGAGGGCGAGAAGAAGTTCACGCTGGACTCCAAGGCGCCCGCCGGCGGCTATCAGGACTTCCTGATGAACGAGGCCCGCTACTCCCGCCTGACCCGCGAGTTCCCCGAGCGCGCAGAAGTCCTCTTCAAGCGCAACGAGGACGAGGCCAAGGCCCGTTACGAGCACCTGCTGAAGCTCATCGAGATGTACGACAAATAAGCGGAAAGCTTAAAGGCATAAGAAAAGCACCCCTTTTGGGGTGCTTTTCTTATGCTTCCGCAAAGGACGTAGCAAGACGGCCAGCCGTAAGGCTGGCCTCTTGTTAATCGATGGCATCAGTTCAGCTTGGCGGTCACGGCGTCCAGTGCCTCGGTCATGGCCTCCTCGAAGGAGGGATGAGGCCGCATGACGCGGCGCAGATCCTCCACCGTCTGGCGGTTTACCATGGCGGCGCTGATCTGGGAGATCATGTCGCTGGCGTGCTGGCACATGAGGGCCGCGCCCAGAATCTCGTGGGTCTCAGCGTGGGCTACGAGCTTCATGAAGCAGCGGCCCGGATCCTCGATGACGGTGCGGGCGTTGCCGAACATGGTGCACTTGCCCGCCACGGCGGGGATGCCCTGCTCCTTGGCCTCGGCCTCGGTGATGCCCACCACGGCGATCTCCGGCGCGCTGTAAATGCAGCTGGGGATTACGTTCAGGTCAACGTGGTCGGCTACGCCGCACATGCGCTCCACGCAGGCGGTGCCCTGCGCGGCGGCCACATGGGCCAGCTGCACCACGGAGGAAGCGTCGCCGATGGCGTACACGCCGGGGATGCTGGTCTGGAAATTCTCATCGACTTTCAGGCTCTTGCCCCGGACCTCGGGGGTCAGGCCGTCGGCAAACACGCCGTCCCAATAGGCCCGGCGGCCGATGGCGCACAGCACCTTTTCACCGGTGACGGTCTTTTCCGTGCCCTTCTGCACCACATGGACGGCAAAGCCGTTCTCTGTCTCCTCCAGCGACTGCACCATGGCGTTGGTCAGGACTTCGACGCCCTGCTTTTTCATGATCTGCTGGAGATTCTGACCCAGCTCACGGTCCATGTTGGTCAGCAGGCGATCCATGCCCTCCACCAGCGTGACGGCGCAGCCCAGATTGCGGTAGAAGGTGGCGAACTCCACGCCAATGACGCCGCCGCCGATGATGACCAGCGAGTCATAGAGCCGGTCGCAGCCCTCCAGCAGCTCGTCAGAGGTCATGACGCCGGGCAGATCAAGGCCGGGGATGGGCGGCCGGACATTGACGGAGCCGGTAGCGATCAGGATACGCTCGGCGGTATAGCGGCTCACCGCGCCGTCGGCGGCGGTGACGTCTACCTGACCGGGCGCGGTGATGCGGCCCACGCCCTCAATCAGATCTACCTTTGCGGACTTGAGCAGTCCGTGGATGCCATTGCGCAGCTTTTCCGACACGCCGCGCTTATAGGCAAAAATTTCGCCCATGTCGAAGGTCGCGCCCGCCGCGTGAACGCCCATGGCCGCGCCGTCCACCGCGTCCCGGTAGACCTGCGAGGCGTGGAGCAGCGTCTTAGTGGGGATGCAGCCCCGGTTCAGGCAGGTGCCGCCCACCTCGCGGCACTCCACCACGGCGGTATGCAGACCCAGCGCGGCGGCCCGCAGCGCGGCGGTATAGCCGCCGGGGCCCGCGCCGATGACGATCAGTTGATAGTCCATAGTTATTCCTCCGGCTGCCAGCGCACCACGGGATGACGGGCGGCCTTCACCTCGTCGGGACGGCCGATGGGCATGTGGTGGGGCGCGGTATGCATGGTCTCCGCGTCGTCGTGGGCCTTCTGATACAGCGCCCGCAGTACCTCGGCGGCGTGCTCCAGCGTCTCGGGACCCTCCGTCTCGGTGGGCTCCAGCATCAGCGCCTCGTGGACGATCAGCGGGAAGTACATGGTGGGGGGATGAATGCCCTCGTCAATGAGGGACTTGGACACGTCCAGCGCCGTAACGCCGGTGGCCTTTTTCAGATCGCTGAGGTCCAGCACGAACTCGTGCATGCAGATGCGGTCATAGGCGGGGGTGTAGGTGCCTTTCAGCAGGTGCATGAGGTAGTTGGCGTTCAGCACCGCATTCTGTGCGGCCTCGGGAATGCCCTCGCGGCCCAGCGTCAGCAGATAGGCCAGCGCCCGGACAACCACAAGGAAGTTGCCCCGGAAGCCCCGCACCTGAATATGACCCGGCTCCTCCGCCGTGGCGCTGTGGGGCAGGTAGGGGGACAGGAAGCTCTTGCAGCCCACCGCGCCTGCGCCGGGACCGCCGCCACCATGGGGCGTGGCGAAGGTCTTGTGCAGGTTCATGTGGATGCAGTCAAAGCCCATGTCGCCGGGGCGGACAACGCCCATGACGGCGTTCAGGTTGGCCCCGTCGTAGTAGCACAGGCCGCCGGCCTCGTGGACAAGGTGGGTGATCTCCAGAATGTTGTGGTCAAAGATGCCCACGGTGTTGGGATTGGTCAGCATCAATCCGGCGGTGTCCTCGCCCAGCACGGCACGGAGGGCGTCCAGATCCACGCAGCCATCGGGGCCGGAGGCGATGTTCACCACCTGATAGCCGCACATGGCGGCGGTGGCGGGGTTGGTGCCGTGGGCGCTGTCAGGCACGATGATCTTGGTGCGCTTATGGTCGCCCCGGGCGTCGTGATACTGCTTGATGAGCAGTACGCCGGTGAACTCGCCGTGGGCACCGGCAGCAGGCTGGAAGGTCATGTCGTCCATGCCGGTGATCTCGCACAGGTAGGATTTGGCGGTGTCCAGCACCTCCTGCACGCCCTGCTGGTCGGCGGCGGGAGAGAGCGGATGGACAGCGGTAAAGCCCTCCAGTGCGGCCACCTCCTCGTCGATGCGGGGATTATACTTCATGGTGCAGGAGCCAAGGGGATAGAACCCGCAGTTAACGCCGTGCACCTGCTGCACCAGCTCTGTGTAGTGGCGGGAAATGTCCGTCTCGCTCATTTCCGGCAGGGCGGGCTTGCTCTCACGCTGCAAGGCGGCGGGCAGCTTCACCTCGGGCACATCGCAGGCGGGCAGAAGGCTGCAATGACGGCCGGGAACGCTCTTTTCAAAAATCAGCTTCATTTTGCCAGCACCTCCTTCACGATGGCGGCGGTCCTGTCCATGGCGTCCTTGGTGACCTTTTCGGTGGCGCACCACAGGATGCCGCCGTCCACGGGCAGACCGCCCAGAATACCGGCGTCGGACAGGGCGGCAAGGACCTCCTCCGTCCTGAGCATATCGGTGACGAATTCATGGAAGAAATCGCCGTCATAGCGCAGCTTCACGCCGTCGATGGCGCATAGGGCATCCGCCAGATAGTGAGCCTTGGCCATGGATTGCTCCGCTGCCTGCGCCATGCCGTCAGGACCCATGACGGACATATAGAGTCCGGCGGTCAGGGCGCACAGGGCTTCGTTGGAGCAGATGTTGCTGCTGGCCTTTTCGCGGCGGATATGCTGCTCGCGGGCCTGTAGGCTCAGCACGTAGGCGCGGCGGCCCTCGGCGTCCGTGGTCTCGCCCACGATGCGGCCGGGCAGCTTGCGCATATGCTTTTCGGTGGTGGCCATATAGCCGAGGTACGGGCCGCCCGCCGCCAGCGGCAGACCGAGGGGCTGACCCTCGCCCACGGCAATATCCGCGCCGCAGTCACGGGGCGTTTTCATGATGGCCAGCGCAATGGGGTTGCAGCCCATGACGTACAGTGCGCCCGCCTCGTGGACGGCCGCGCCCAGCGCCTCCGCGTCCTCGAAGAGACCGTGGAAGTTGGGCTGCTGCACATAGAAGCTGGCCACGTCGGGGGTCAGCAGCTCCCGCAGGGCGTCAAGGTCGGTCCTGCCGTCCTTTTCCGGGACGATGCGCAGCTCTTCGCCGGTGCCGTAGCAGTAAGTGCGGATGGTGTTGATGGTATCGGGGTGCGCCGCGGCGGACACCAGCGTCACCCGGCGCTTGCGGTCGCGGCACATGGCGGCGGCCTCGGCAGCGGCAGTCGCGCCGTCATAGACGGAGGCGTTGGACACGTCCATGCCCGTCAGCATGCAGATCATGGTCTGATACTCGAAGATGGACTGCAAAAGTCCCTGGCTCATTTCCGCCTGATAGGGGGTGTAGGCCGTCAGGAATTCTTCCTTGGCGGGGATATACTTGACGATGCTGGGGATGTAGTGGTCGTAAGCGCCTGCGCCACGCAGAATCACGTCGTACACGCGGTTCTTGTCCGCCATGGCGCGGACGGCCCGGCCCACCTCCAGCTCGCTCATGCCGGAGGGGATGTTCAGCGGACGATCCAGATACATCTCCGCCGGAACATCGCCGTACAGCTCACGGAAGGAGGAAAGGCCGATGGCCTTCAGCATTTCCTGCCGCTGCTGAGGCGTAGAGGGGATGTAGCTGCCCATATCAGCCCTCCTGCGCGCAGAAGGCCTCGTAAGCGGCGGCGTCCAGCATGTCGCTGGTGTCGGTCACGTTCTCCACCTTGATGAGCCATGCGTCATAGGGGGTCTTGTTCAGCTGCTCCGGCTCGTCCAGCAGCGCCTCATTGACGGCGCATACGGTGCCGGTCACAGGGGACACCAGATCAGACACAGCCTTGACGGACTCCACGTCGCCGAAGGCCTCGCCGGCGGTGACCTCGTCGCCCTCGCCGGGCAGGTTCACGAACACCACGTCGCCCAGCGCGTCCTGCGCGAAGTCGGAAATGCCGACTACCACAACGCCGTCCTCTTCCTTCATCCACTCATGATCCTTGGAATACTTCATTTCAGCGGGAAACAACATGATACTTTACCTCCAAATAATTTTTGTTCCTGATAAGGTTTGGTTTTGTGGGGCGGCGCCGCCGTATGCGGCGCTGCCCATAGATTTTCTGATTAGAGCGCCTTTTCCGCCAGCTTCTCCAGCGCGGTCTCGAACTGCTCGTCGTTGAAGCAGTAGCCCATCTCCAGATGCTGTGCGCGGAGCTTGGCCACGTCGGGGCCGATCTCCCTGCCGCGGAGGATGCAGTCGGCCATCAGGGATGCCAGCTGGGCAAACTCCTTTTCGCCGAAGCCGAAGCGGGTCATTTCGCTGACGCCCATGCGCAGCGCGCCGGAGGCGGTGAAGCCCTCCTCGTCGGGGGTGGCCTGATAGTTGACGATGACGTTGTTGCGCTCCAGACGGTTGGCGATCTCCGCGCCCTCGCCGTAGCCCACGGAGACGATGACCTGATGGGTCTCGGTATAGTCGATGGCGGGATCGCCCATCACGTCCAGACCCTCGGCCTTCAGACTGCGGGCGAAGGACTTGGCGTTCTGGATGACGGCCTTCTGGTACTCATCCTTGAACTGGTTCATCTCATAGGCGGCCATCAGCATGCCCACCTGCGTGCCCAGATGGTGGTTGGACACGCTGCCGGGGAAGGTGCGGGTCTCGATGGTCTTCCACAGGCCGTACTTGAGATCCTCCTCCTTGTAGTTGACGCCGATGACGCCGCGCTGCGGGCCAAAGAAGGTCTTGTGGGTGGATCCGGTGACGATCTCCGCGCCCTCGGCAAAGGGACTCTGGAAGTGGTCGCCGATGAGGCCCAGCACATGGGCCATGTCGTACATGATGGTGGTGGGGATCTTCTGCTCATCCACGAACTGGCGGATGGCGGCCACGGGCTCCTTGTGCAGTACCATGCTCTTGCCGAAGATGATAAGCTCCGGGCGATAGCGCTCGATGAGCTTCTTGGTCTCCTCCACGTCCATCTTATAGGGGTTGTCGGCGCAGACGGGGAAGTTCACCACGGCGGGCTTTTCCGTCACGGGGTCGATGGCGATGTAGTCGTGCAGCGCACCCATGGGTTGGGCGGACAGGTGGCCACCCTTGATGATGTGGTTGTTCATCACATAGCCAAGGCGCTTGGCCTCCACCTTCCGGTCGAAGCGGTTCTTCCAGTCCATCAGAGAGGAGAACACCGCCATGTTGGACATCTGGCCGCTGAGGGTGCGGGTCTCCACCTCAGTGCAGCCGAAGTAGGCACGCATCTCCTCCACCAGCAGCTGCTCCACCCTGTCGATGAACTGAGTGCCCTGATAGTAGAAGATGTCCTTATCATAGAAGGCCAGCACCTTCTTATGCTCGGCGTAGCGGCAGCAGGGGTCGCTGCCGGACAGGATGCGAACGGCGCGGCTGGGGGTATTCTCGGAGGGGATCAGGTTGATGCACTGCTCCTGCCGCCACTGGTGATTCTCCAGCGCCTTCGTCAGCAGCTCCAGTGCCTTGGGGGCGCGGTCGCCGCTGCCCACCTTGTGTTCCTCCTCCTGCATGCCGTAGATGAGGGGACGGGCGTAGGGAGGTGCGGCCACGCTCATGTGACGGGCGGGGATGACGGCCTTCAGGCGCTTGCCGCGGATGTCCACCTCTACCTCGTCGTCCTCCAGAATGTCGCTGTTGATGTAGCACAGGCCGATGGCGCGCTTGCCGCTGGCCTCCAGAATGACGGTCTCAAGTCCCTCACCCTCGCTCTTGAAGTAGGGCACCATGGTGCCGCTGGTGACCCAGCCCACATGCTTGCCGTCCTTGTAGATCTCCATACCGGCACGCATGACGCCGCGATCCAGCAGGGCGATGGGCGCGATCTTCCGGGGCAGGACGCTCAGGTCGCTGAAATCGCGATCCATATGCTTGACGAAGGACTCATGCTGCTTTTCCAGCGCGGCGCGGCCGATGAAGTCGCCCTTCTCGGCGGCAAAGCTGACGGCAAACTTGGACAGGGGAACGGCGAAAATGGGGATCACGCTGCCGTCAGGGGCAGTGCCCATCTCGTGGCCGTACAGGGGCAGCGCGGCTTCCAGACGCAGGGTGTCGCGGGCCCCCAGACCGGCGGGACGTGCGCCCAGCTCGACGAGACGATTCCACAGCCATGCCGCGTCTTTGCTGGGGACATAGACCTCATAGCCCAAAGGCTCGCCGGTGTAGCCGGTCTTGGCCACGCGGGCGGTGTGACCCTCCAGCGTGACGGTGCCCAGCGCGTTCTTCATGGGTTCGGTCAGCTGTGCGCCGCCGGCCATCTGGGTCAGCATTTCCTTGCACTTGGGGCCCTGTACCGCGATGGCGGCCACCTTGCCGGTGATGTTCTCGATCTGGCAGTCGAAGCCCTTCAGCGCCTCATACAGATGGGCCAGATCCTTGTCGGTGTTGGCGGCGTTCACCACCAGCAGATAACTGTCCTCCTCGAAGAGATACAGATAGGCGTCGTCCACCGCGCCGCCGTCGTTGTCGGGAATGATGCAGTACTGGGCCATGTTCAGATCCAGTGCGCTGACGTTGCTGGACAGCACATGCTGCAAAAACGCCTTGCGTTCCGGCCCGGTGATCTTCAACCGGCCCATGTGGGACACGTCGAACAGGCTGCACACCTGACGGGTGTACAGATGCTCGGCAATGATGCCGCTGGGGTACTGGATGGGCATTTCCCATTCGCCGAAGTCCACCAGCTCCGCGCCGGCGGCCACATGGATGTCGTACAGCTGGGTACGCTTCAGTTCGCTCATTTGCTTTTTCCTCCTTAAATGTTCCGTTTTGGGCAGCAAAAAAGGCACAAAGCAGCCTGTTCAGCCAGCTTTGTGCCCCCGTTGAGTTACCTGAGAGATTCCCCCTCCCGCTGGGGCGGGAAGAGTTGCACCTTCGGTGGTCGGGTGTCGCCGCCCGGCCTTTTCGGAGTATCGTCCGGAACCGGTCCTTCTGCCTGAGAGCTTCTGCGTTCCCCTTCGGCGCCGCCTGCGGCGATCTCTCCCGATCCCATCGTCCGATGTATCCCTTTTCAGTTGTCTTACCTTGATTTTTCGGTAGCTTCAATGTAGCACAGGGTGTGTTTCGTGTCAATCACCCTTTTGCGCCGCAGGAAAATTTTCGGTCTTTCCGCCAAAGCTTTCCCGCCTTGCTTGGGCGATATGCCCAAGCTTACTCCGCCAGCAGGGCCTCCGCCTCTGCCAGCGACGGCATGGCCGGGATCGCGCCCCGCCGTGTGATGCACACCGCCGCCGTGGCGCAGCCCCACCGGCCGCACTCCGCTGCTTCGTCGATGGTCAGCTGCTCCGGCGCTTTGTCCAGCGCCAGCATCCGGTGCAGGAAGCCGCCCCAGAAGGCGTCGCCCGCGCCGGTGGTATCCACCGCGTTCACGGCAAAGCCGGGTACATGCCGCATGCCCGATGCCGTGGCTACCAGCGCGCCCTCGGCGCCCAGCGTCACCGCCGCGCATTTCACGCCCTGCGCCAGCAGCACCGCTGCCGCCGCGGCAGGGTCGGACTCGTCGGTCAGCAGCGCCGTCTCCTCGTCCGACAGCTTCATCACGTCCACATAGGGCGCCATGCTGCGCATGTGCCGCGCCGCGGTCTCCGCGTCCGGCCACAGGGCGGCGCGGTAGTTGGGATCATAGGAGATCACCGCTCCGGCGGCTTTCGCCCGCTCCACCGCGGCGAAGGTGGCGCTGCGGGCCGGTTCGTCCGTCAGGGACAGGGAGCCCACATGCAGCACCCGGCAGCTGTCCAGCACGGCGGCGTTCAGCTCCTCCGGCCGCAGGCAGGTGTCCGCGCCGGGCTTCCGGGCGAAGGAAAAGCTCCGCTCTCCGTTCTCGTTCAGCGCCACGAAGGCCAGCGTGGTGAACACATCCGGCGCCATCACCAGTCCCGACACGTCAATGCCCGCGTCCAGCAGCGTCTGCCGCAGGAACTGGCCGTGCATGTCGTCGCCCACCTTGCCCAGAAAGGCGGTCATCCGCCCGAACCGGGCTGCCGCCGTCAGCACATTGGCGGGCGCGCCGCCGGGATTGCGCTCGAAAAGCCGCATGCCGCTGGGCGACACGCCGCTGTCGGTAAAGTCGATCAACAGCTCGCCCAGGGCCGCGATATCGTACCGGGCGCTCATTCCGCCGCCTCCGGATACTCATTGCACAGCAGGCGGAAGGGCGGCTCGTCCTCCTCGATGGCCGGGAAGCGGCCCACGGGAGGATTGAACCGGTTGTCGGTGTTGTCGTCATTGCACTGGCTGACCTCGCCAATGAGGATGTTGCCGGTGCCCGGCTCTACCTCGAAATCGTGATAGAGGTAGGGCTGGATGGAGATGCTCATGCCCGGCTCCAGCCGCAGCTGGGTTCCGGCGGGCACCGTGCGGGTGACGCCGTCCATGTGGACGGTCACGTCGCTGTCCCGGTCGATCTCCTCGTCGGGCAGGGAGTTATACACCCGGATCAGCAGCGTGCCGCCGCCCCGGTTGATGATGTCCTCCATCTTGTGCCAGTGGAAGTGGTTGGGGGAATACTGCCCCTCCTTGAGGAACAGCAGCTTTTCCGCGTAGGTCTTGGGATACCGGTCCGCCATGGCCAGATTTCCGTTGCGCAGGGTGATGAGGGAGAAGCCCACCTTATCAAAATCCCCCAGACCGTAGTCGGTGATGTCCCAGCCCAGCATATTGTGGCGGATCTCGTCATACTCGTGGCCCTTATTGGCCCATTCCTCCGGCGTAAAGCGGCAGAAGGGCGGCAGGGAGAACCGGTATTCCTTCACCATGGCCTCCAGCTCCCGCAGGGCGCGATTGATTTCCGAACGTTTCATCTGTGGCTCCTCCCCGTATTGATAGATATGATAGGGTGCTTATACCGATACCTTCCGGACGCCGCTGTTGGATTTCAGGAATGTCAGCGCCTCGTCGTGGGTGATGGGCGGCTCCAGTCTGACGGTGATCTCCATACGGAGGTATCCCTCGTCCCGGCTGAGGCTGCTGTCCACCACCTGTCCGTGGTGGGCTTGCAGCAGGGCGTCGAACTGCGCCTGTAATTCCGGGGTGTCCTCCATCTCCACCAGGATCTCCTGCGTGGTCAGGGCGTCGGCCCCCACCGGGAAGCGATGCAGGATGATCTGGATGGCCACCAGAATGGCCGCCTCGATCAGGCCCAGCCAGTACATGCCCGCGCCCACCGCCATGCCGATGGCGGCGGTGCCCCACATGCCCGCCGCCGTGGTCAGGCCGCGGATGGAGTTGCCGTTTTTGAAGATCACGCCCGCGCCCAGGAAGGAAATGCCGCTGACCACCTGCGCGGCGATGCGGGCCGGGTCCGCGCCCCGCAGTCCGTCGGCGCCGATGGCCGTATCCACAAAGGCATATTTGGACAGTATCATGAACAGGGCGGAGGTGCAGGCGATGATGCAGTGGGTGCGGACGCCCGCCTCCTTCTGCCGCTTGCTGCGCTCCAGTCCCACCAGCGCGCCCAGCGCCGCCGACAGCAACAGCCGTATCAGAAATTCCAGATTATCAAACAGTGTCAGTGTGCTCTCCGGCAGATAAGTGCTCAATCCTGCCAACATGGAACATCGTCTCCTTTCACGCAAGCTTTCAAGCGATGTGATACGTTATTTTACCACGCCTGCGCGGGATTGCAACAGTAACTTTTTGCGGCTATGGTCATTTTGCCATATGAGACGCAAAATTTTTGTAAGATGTGCAAAAATCACCGAAAACGTTTCCACTTTCTCGGTGTGAATTGTTGACAAATCGGAAAACCATGACTATAATGACACTATTCAGGCGGGCTAATGTTGCGCGCCTTGAAAAATTTACATGGAGGATCATTTGTTATGAAGAAGTTTCTTGCGCTTCTGCTTGCCCTGGTGATGGCTTTTAGTCTTGTCGCCTGTGGCGGCGACAAGACTCCTGCTGACGATCAGCAGGGCGACAACAACGGCGATTCTCAGTATCCTGAGTACTTCGCCGGCATGGAGGATCTGATCGCCGCGGCACAGGCCGAGGGCGAGCTGACCGTCTACGGTTCCTGCGAGGAAGAGTACCTGACCGCTGCCTGCCAGCACTTTGAGGAGCTGTTCGGCATCAAGGTCAACGCACAGCGTCTTTCCACCGGCGAGGTGCAGGCCAAGATCGAGGAGGAGAACGGCAATCCCTCCGCTGACGTGTGGTTCGGCGGCACCACCGATCCGTACAACGTCTGCGCTGCCGAAGGTCTGCTGGAGCCCTATGCGGCCACCAACGCCTCTCACCTGATTGACGACATGTACAAGGATGCTGACGGCAACTGGTACGGCATTTACAAGGGCATTCTGGGCTTCATGGTCAACACCGACGAGCTGACCCGTATGGGGCTGGAAGCTCCCCAGGATTGGACCGACCTGCTGAAGGACGAGTACAAGGGCCTGGTCTGGCTGTCCAACTACAACACCGCCGGCACCGCTAAGCTGGTGGTCAACACCATGATCCAGAAGTACGGCCACGACGAGGGCATCAAGTATCTGGTCGACCTGGACAAGAACATCGAGGTCTACACCAAGTCCGGCTCCGGCCCCAGCAAGAATGTGGGCACCGGCGAGTGCGTGATCGGCATCGGCTTCCTGCATGATGGCATCACCCAGATCGTGGACAACGGCTACACCAACGTGAGCCTGATCATCCCCTCCAGCGGCACCTCCTTCGAGGTGGGCGCTACCGCCATCTTCAAGGGCGCTGCCCACTCCAACGCCGCCAAGCTGTGGATCGAGTACGCTCTGTCCCCTGAGTGCGTTGAGCTGGCTGCCCAGAACGGTTCCTATCAGTTCCTGGTCATCGACAACGCCGAGCAGCCCTCTCAGGCTTCCGAGTTCGGTCTGGATCCCAACAACGTCATGGCTTATGACTTTGAGGACGCCAAGGCCAACACCACCACCTATGTGGAGGAAGTCATGAAGGCTCTGGCCGATAACGGCGCCAACACCGAGGATACCGGCCGTTTCCAGACCGAGTGATCTGACTGACGGTTTATAACGGTTTTCTTACCCAGCAACCTTTACGGGGCGGCGGCATGTGCCGCCGCCCCGTTTTTCCTGTTTTCAATTTTAACTTACCATTCCTTTCGGGATGAGAAAGGAGCTGTCTATGGCAAGGACCCAAAGCGCGGCGCTGGACCGGAAAAAGCTGATGGCCGATCCCATCATGGTGACCACCATCGTCGTGCTGATCGCATTTCTGACTTTGTTTATCCTCTACCCGCTGGCCATTCTGCTGGTGGATAGTTTTGTGGGAGACGGCACCTTCGGCGTGTCCATCTTCCAGCGCATTTTCGCCATGCCGACCTTTACCAGAGCCATCACCAACACGCTGAAGGTGGGCTTCCTGGTAGGCATTCTGTCTGCCCTGATCGGCTTGCTGTTCGCCTATGTGGAGGTCTATGTCCGCATGGGCAAATTCGTGGGCGGACTGTTCAAGGTAGTTTCCATGCTGCCGGTGGTCTCCCCGCCCTTCGTGCTGTCGCTGTCCATGATCATGCTGTTCGGCAAGGCGGGCATCATCACCCGCTTTCTGCTGGGCATCTATGACAACAGCGTGTACGGCTTCTGGGGCATCGTCATCGTCCAGACGCTGACCTTCTTCCCCGTGTGCTATATGATGCTGAAGGGCCTGCTGAAGAACATTGATCCCTCGTTGGAGGAGGCCGCCCGCGACATGGGAGCCTCCCGCTGGAAGGTGTTCACCAGCGTGACGCTGCCCCTGATGCTGCCGGGTCTTGGCAACGCGTTTCTGGTGACGTTCATCGAATCCATCGCCGACTTCGCCAACCCCATGATCATCGG
>ENA-UOJG01003023-UOJG01003023.1-human-gut-metagenome-genome-assembly--contig:-C47-NODE-3023-length-12739-cov-22.973668_pt1 | contig 12739 bp, 15 predicted proteins | sample MGYA00242340_ERZ723887 | MGnify/ENA metagenome assembly ERZ723887 | reverse complement strand
TCGATTGGAAGTCGAGAGGGTTCACACCCTCTCGAGCTCTCCCGGGGCTGTTCTGGTGGAGATTTTGGTTTCCGACGAAGCGGGCTATTCTTTTGTGGACGTTGTTTCCGACGACACGGGGCGTGGGGTGCTCCGCTCCCCTACACCCCCTTGGGGGACGGGTGCGAGAGGGCTGCGCGCCCTCTCGTGTTCTCCGCGGTGGGGGACGAACGGAGATTTTTTGGATGGGAAAGGGGGAGTCTTAGTTGTTGCGCTGGTAAAGATTTTTAATGGAGGAATACAGCGGTTATTTCATCTGCCGCAGGAAAATGCCGACCGCGGCGGCGAGGGAGAGGGCGGCGTAGGCGGCGACCCAGAGGAGGTGGGCGGGAAGGGCGGCGGGGGTGCCTGCGAAGAGGGCGCGCTGGATTTCGACAGCGTGCATGAACGGGAGGGCGGAGGCGATTTTCTCGAACGCGCCGCCGACGAGGGTCAGGTCGAACCATGCGCCGGAGAGCCATGCGGAGAGGTTTGTGAGCAGCGCGCCGCAGATGCCGCCGACCTGTTTTACGGTGAACAGGCTGCCGCACAGCAGGCCCAGCGCGATGAAGAACAGCGCGGCGGGCAGGTTCAGCAGGACAGCGTACAGGATGGAGATCGAGACCGGCAGGCCGAGAACGACGGCCAGCAGGTAGCACACGATCGTCTGCGCCATGGCGATGGGGATCATGGGCAGGATATAGCCGAAGATAAAGTCCGTCGCCTTCATGGGGGTGGTATACAGGCGCTCGAGGAACGCGGTTTCGCGGTCGCGCGCCACGAGGGTGGCGGAGAACAGCGTCATGAACGACAGGCCGAACACCGAGACGCCGGGCGCAAGGCTTTTGATTTCGAAAATCGGCACGGGAACGTTGGCCTGAATAGCGCTCATCAGCAGAATCAGCGCCACGGGGAAGCCGAGGCCGAAGGCGAGGTTCAGCGGGTCGCGCAGGATGTCTTTTGTGGTGCGCCGGGCGAAGGACAGCATTCTCATTTCGACGCCCCCCTTACGATGGCGATAAACGCGTCTTCAAATTTTTCCTGTCCGGTCTGAGCCTTCAGCGCGCCGGGCGTGCCCAGCGCCAGCAGGCGGCCGTCCTTCATCACGCCAACGCGGTCGGAGAGCGCTTCGGCTTCTTCCATATAATGGGTGGTCAGGATGATGGTGGCGTGCCCCTTCATGTCGCGGATCACGTCCCACAGCTCGCTTCGGGCGATTACGTCCAGCCCCAGCGTGGGCTCGTCGAGGAACAGGATTTCGGGGTCGCTCACCAGCGCCATGGCGATGCTGAGCCGGCGCTGCCAGCCGCCCGACAGCTTTCCGGCGCGGCGGGAAAGCACCTCGTTTAAATGGAAGCGCTCTGAAAGCGCGCGCACCTTTTCGTCGGTTTCCGCCCTGGAAAGGCCGTGCATGCCGCACATCAGGCGCAGGTTTTCCTCCGCCGTCAGGTTGGCGGCGACGGCGGTTTCCTGCGGGGAAACGCCGATTTTTTCCTTCACATGCATCGGCTCGCGCACGATGCTCGCGCCGGAGAGCGTCGCGTCGCCCTCCGTGGGCTTCGTCAGGCAGCAGAGCATGCGGATGGTGGTGGTCTTTCCGGCGCCGTTCACGCCGAGCAGCGCGAAAAGCTCGCCCTTTTCCACGCGGATGTTCAGGTGATCCACGGCCGTCAGCGCGCCGTAGCGCCTGGTAAGACCGTTTGTTTCAATGGCGGGTGCGGTCATTTCCGGTTTTCCTTTCTGGCCCAGCGCCGGGTCATGGCTCCATAAACGTCGGTCAGCGCGCGGCTGACGTCCTCGTCGCTCCAGTCCAAAAACGAAGTGGCGATCATCGTGGCGATGCCGTGCACAAACAGCCACATTTCGGTGTGGAACCGCGCGGCTTCCGCTTCGGTCATGCCGGTGTTTTTGCTTATCAGCTGAAGCAGCGGCTTCACATCGTCGTTCGTGGCGCTCAGCTGCTCCTCGCGGGAGCGCTCGCGCATGAACAGAAGCTTGAAAAGCTCCCGCTCGTCCCGGGCGAAGCGAATGTACGCCATGCCGCTGGCCTTGTAGGGTGCATATTCGCCCTTCGTCATCTCCGCGGCGATGAAGCGGCTGTACTTCTCGAAGGCCGCCGCCAGCACCGCGCGCTGCAGCTCCTCCATGTTTTCAAACAGGCCGAAAATCGGCTTGGCCGACGAGCCCAGCTTCGCCGCCAGCGCCCGCGCCGTGACGGCCTTCGCCCCGCCCTCGGCGGTCAGCGCCAGCGCGGCGTGGACGATCTCCTCGCGGGTGAATCGAAATTTCGGAGGCATAGTCTCCCTCCTTTGAGGAATTATTTGTTGCGCATCACGTGTTTCTTATTATAGGCGGCCGGGCGTTCCATGTCAACCCGCGCAGGGTTAATTCTCGCGGAAGCGGTTGACACGTGTGTTACAATGGAGATGGGAAATTTTACATAAAAGGTGGTTGAAGCGATGCGGCTGGTGCGCGATAAGAACTTCTACCGGACGATTTTCCGCATTTCCCTGCCCACGGCGTTTTCCTCGCTGGTGAGCTTTCTGGTGGTCGTGGCCGACGACATCATGGTGTCCAGCATCACGAACGGCGTGACCGAGGGCTACGGCAAGATCGCACAGGCGGCGGTCTCGCAGGTGAACGCGCTCACGGCGTTTTTCACCGCGACGCTTCTGGGGCTGGTCAGCGGCTCGAGCGTTCTGATTTCCCAGTACTGGGGCAAGAAGGACATGCCGCGCATCAAGCGGCTTTTCTCCATTGTGTTCGCGGTGTCGATGGCGGTCACGCTGCTGTTCGTGCTGGCGGCGCGGCTGTTCCCGGAGCCGGTTATTCGTCTGGTGCTGCGCGCCGGAGACGAGAGCGCCGCAGAGGCGACGCGGCTGGCGCTGGCCTACTTCGCCATTGTGTGCTTCAGCTGGATTCCCTACGCCGTCACCAACTCGCTCACCGGCATGCTGCGCTCGGTGGAGGTTGTGCGGGTGACGCTGTATGTGTCCGTCGCGTCGCTGGTGATGAACATTTCGCTCAACTACGTGCTGATCTTCGGCAAGCTCGGCCTTCCGGCGATGGGCGTGGAGGGCGCGGCGCTGGCGACGGTGCTGACGCGCGTGATTGAGATGCTGATTGTGGCGTTTTACACCTTCCGGGTTCAGAAGGTCGTGGACGTGCGCCCGCGCGACTTCTTCACCTTTGACCGCGCGCTGGCGCACGATTACGCCCGCTACGGGCTGCCGGTGGGACTGACCGACATGCAATGGTCGTTCATCGGGCTTCTGAAGGCCGCGATCATCGGGCGGCTGACGACGTACTTCATCGCCGCCAACGCCATTACCAGCGCCATGATGAACCTGGGCACGATGTTCACCTTCGCCCTCGCGGGCGGCGCGTGCGTGATGCTGGGCAAGGCCGTCGGCCGCGGCGATTACGACACCGCGCGGGAATACTCGCGCACGATTCAGGTGATGTTCGCGCTGATCGGCGTGTGCATGGCGGCGGTCGTGTACCTGCTGCGCGCGCCGTTCACCCGGCTGTACGGCTCCGCGCAGGACGCGCAGGTGTTCTCCCTCGCCACGCAGATGATCGCAATCGGGGCGGTCACGCTGATCGGCACCAGCTACCATGCGTCCTGCTTCGTGGGCATCAACCGCGGCGCGGGCGACAGCCGCTTCGTCGCCGCCGTGGATATGATCTGCGGCTGGCTCGTCGTGCTGCCCGCCATGCTGATCGCCGTGCACTTCAACTGGCCGCTGCCCGTCGTGTTCCTCATGACCCGTATCGACCAGTGCTTCAAATGGCTCATCGCCTTCCTCCGCCTGCGCGGGGATAAGTGGATTAAGAACGTCACGCGGGCGTGAGGGCGTTGACCGCAAGCCCGCGGCGCGTGTTTTCCACGAGGACAAATGCCTCTGAAATTGGATGATACAGCAAAGGCGACAATCACACACTCTTTTAAAGAAAAAGAATGTGTGATTGTCGCCTTTTTCATACGGTGATGGACGCGATTGAAACCTACTTATGATACCGTTCCCCGGCGACGATGCGGGCGGCGCGGTAGAGCTGCTCCAGCAGGATCACGCGCATCAGGGGGTGGGGGAAGGTCATTTTGGAGAAGGACAGGCGCGTATCGGCGCGGGCGGCGACCTCGGGGGAGAGGCCGAGCGAGCCGCCGATGACGAACACGGTGCGGCGGCCGTCCTGCGCCCATTTCGCCGTTTCGGCGGCCAGCGCTTCGCTGGAGAGGGACGCGCCGTCGATGCACAGCGCCACCACGCGATCCTGCGGGCGCAGGCGGGCGAGCAGCGCGCGTCCCTCCTTTTCCATCACCTGCGCGTTCAGCGCGGGGGAGGGTTTGGCCGGCTCGGGCTCGTCCGGCACCTCGATGACTTCGTATTTTCCATAGCGGGTCAGGCGCTTCAGGTATTCGGCGCAGCCGTCCTTCTGCCATTTTTCCTTGAGCGCGCCCACGCACAGGATCGCTGCGTTCATTGCGGAACCTCCGAGAAAAACAGATTTAAGGCATCACCGCACAATTCGGCGGCGCGTCGGGCGATGTCTTTTCCGCCATCTGCGGCATGCAAATTCCTCGATTTACCTCCAGTAAACCTTCGAAATTTGCATTTGCATCGGACGAAAAATCCATTCGCCGGCCGACCACCTCATTTGTGAGGTGTTGCCTTATTGCAGGAAGCCGGAAATGCGGAACAGGTCGATGACGTACCAGACGGACGCGACGATGATTCCTGAGATTTGCACGACGAGTTCGCTCATGCGCACCGGGCGCTCCGGGCAGGGCGGCACGCCGAAGGTCTTTCGGCCGTCGCGCAGGCGCAGGGCGCGGAAGCGGCGCATGAGGAACATCAGGATGGAGCCGAACAGCAGCGCGCCGAGCAGGAAGGGAAGCAGCGAAAGCGCGCCGGTATAGGCGGCGGCTTCCGCGTCGGTCTCGACGGTGCGCGCCCAGTAGGACGCGATCAGCAGCGTGGAGTTGAACACGGTGTGGAACACCATGCCCGCGAACAGCGAGCCGGACGAGATGACGATGCACGCCAGCAGCACGCCGCAGATGAATTCGCTGGGAATGCCCAGCAGGTTGCCGTGCAGAAGCGTGAACAGCAGCGAAACGGTGGTGACGGCGCGCAGCGAGCCGCGCTCCTCCCACGCGCTGAGCATCAGGCCGCGAAACAGCAGCTCCTCACATATGCCGGGCAGCACAGCGGACAGGATCACCGCGGAGGCCAGTCCGCGAACGGTTGTGGGCACGGCCACGCCGGAGGCGGGAATCGTGCCGCCCATGCACTGAATGAGGATGAACCAGAGCTGGCTCACGCAGTTGATGAACAGTACGGCGACCGCCGCCGTCAGCACCGAAAGCGCGGCGACGCGTCCCTTCAGCGGCTCAATGCGCAGGTGCGAAGCGATTCCGGGGTCGCGCCGCGCGTACAGCATCACGGGCAGCGCGACGAACAGAATATAGTACAGAAACTGCGTAAGCTGGGACTGCGCGCCCGCGTCCACGCCGCCGAACAGCCGCCCGGCCAGAAACACGAACGGCCACGCGACGTATTCGCCGACCAGCTTCCCCATGCCCGCCAGCAGAAACAGAAAGCTCGCCGCGAACACGCTCGGTTTGCGCCCGTTGCCGTTTTCGGAGTCGGGCAGGGTAAAATTCGTATCCATTGGCGGTTTACGCCCTCCTTATCAGATCAAAGCCGTCCCGCACGGCGAACATCCCGCTGGCGTGGTCGCGGGAGGCGACGGTCAGCTCCGCGTCGGTGCCCACCTTCACGCCGGCCTCCGTCAGCGCCAGCCGCACGGTTTCCAGCGCCAGCTCCGGGAAGTTGTTTTCCCTGCTCAGGTGCCCCAGAATCAGGCTGCGCACGCCGCTTTCCACAAGGCGGCAGGCCGCGCGCCCCGCGTCCTCGTTGGACAGGTGTCCCTTCGTGCCGAGGATGCGCGTTTTGAGCGCGTAGGGATAGCGCCCCGCCTTGAGCATGCCGGGATCGTAGTTGGATTCCAGCAGCACGAGCTCGCAGCCGCTCACGGCCTTCAGCCAGCCCTCGCGCAGGCAGCCGATGTCGGTGGCGATGGCGGCGCGCAGGCGGCCGCAGGTGAACGCGTAGCCGCAGGGGTCGGCCGCGTCGTGCGGCAGCGGAAACGGGCTTATGTCCAAATCTCCGATGTAGAAATCCTGCCCGGACTCGATGACGCGTATGTTCTTCGCGCTCACCGCGCCCAGCTTTTCCGCCATGGCGCTCCACGTGCCCTCGGTGGCGTAGATGGGAAGGTCGAATTTGCGGGACAGTATGCCCGCGCCGGCCACGTGGTCGCTGTGCTCGTGCGTGATCAGAATCGCGCTGAGCGCGGCGGGATCGATGCCGGTCGCCTTCATTTCGGAAACCACGCGCGCGCAGCTCACGCCCGCGTCCACAAGGATGCCCGTCCGTCCGGCGCCGACATACACGGCGTTGCCGCTCGAACCGGAGAAAAGGGGGCTTAAAAGAAGTTCCATTGGCGTCGTTTCAATCCTTTGTATGCCTGATTAGGCAACGCCGCACAAATGAGGTGGTCGGCCGGCGAATGGATTTTTCGTCAGATGCAAATGCAAATTTCGAAGGTTTACTGGAGGTAAATCGAGAAATTTGCATGCCGCAGATGGGGAAAAGACATCGCCTGACGCGCCGCCGAATTGTGCGGTGGTGCCTTAAAGTCCCGTCAGATCGAACGGGGGCGTATATTTGCTGTCGGCGGCCTCCAGCTCCTGAACGAAGCCGTCCTCCAGTCCCAGATCGAGCATGTAATCGACCGCTTCGTCGTATTCGTCCTGCGTGATCGGCCGGTTGATTTCCGGGTAGTCACAGGCGCGGCCCATGGGAACGTACTGCGCCATCAGGCTGACGTACGCGCCGTCAAAGCGCTCGCGGATGACGTCCAGCACGCGGCGGGTGTTTTCCAGCTGCCCGGGCAGGATGAGGTGGCGGATGATCGTGCCGCGCACAATCGCGCCGTTTTCGTCCAGCTCCACGGGGCCGGTCTGCCGCAGCATTTCGGTGATGGCGGGTATGGCGAACTCGGCGTAGTCGGCCGCGCCGCTGTATTTTCCGGCGGGCCCGGAAAGCGCGTATTTGAAGTCCGGCAGGTAGACGTTTACCTTGCCCTCAAGCAGCCGAATCGATTCCGCGCGCTCGTAGCCGCTGGAATTCCAGATCACCGGCACGCCCGGCGCGTCCTCCAGCGATTCCAGCGCCGCCGGCAGGAAGTGCGTGGCGGACACAAGGTTGATGTTGGCCGCGCCCTGGTCGATCAGATCCTGATAGATTTCCTTCAGCCGCGCGACCGAAACGCGCTTTCCGAAGCCGTCGTGGCTGATGCCGTAGTTCTGGCAGAACGCGCATTTCAGCTGACAGCCGGAGAAGAACACCGCGCCGCTGCCCGAGCCCGGCACGCTGATGACCGGCTCCTCGTCAAAATGCAGCGCCGCGCGCGCCAGCACCGGAAGCGTGCCCATGCCGCAAACGCCGCCGCCCGCGTCCTCCGTCCGTTCCGCGCCGCACATGCGCGGGCAAAGCCTGCAAATCATTGGCAAACGCCCTCTTTTCCTGCCTGTCTAACCGTATAATCGTATCCCCTTTTTCGCGGTTTGTCAACACGATTCGTGCTAAGCATTTCTGGTTTCGCGCACGCCATCATTGTTACATTTTCAGAACCCTGTTGATTTTTTCGCTCGGAACGCATATACTATAGATGTACACACGATTTGTACACACGAAAGGAGTGATTTTCATGATGACGACTCGTGTTTTTAAGAATGGCAACAGTCAGGCGATTCGCATCCCGCAGGAGCTGCGAACCGAAGAAAACGAATATTGCATCAACAAGATCGGCGAAATCTTCATCGCATACCCCGCGAAGGATCCGTGGGCGCCGGTTCGTCAGGTGATCGGCACATTCTCCGAGGACTTTATAGCGGACAGAAACCAGCCCTCATGGGATTCTGTGCCCCCGCGGGTGGAATTCTGATGTACCTTCTGGATACCAACATCTGCATCTACTTCATGAAGAATCAATATCCGCTGCTTTCGCAGAAAATCCTCTCGCACAACCCCTCCGAGCTGCGGCTATCTGCCATTACGGTGTTTGAGCTGGAATACGGAGCCGAGAAAAGCAGCTGGGGCAATCGCACCAGAGAAAAGCTCGCCATGTTTTTAGCGCCGTTCAACATCCTGCCGTTCTCGCAGGAGGACGCTGCTTTCGCGGGAAGGCTGCGCGGCTATCTCGAAAAGCAGGGCACGCCCATCGGGCCATACGACGTTCAGATCGCGGCGCAGGCGCTGTCCGGAGGGTATACGCTGATCACCCACAACGTCGGCGAGTTCAGCCGGGTGCCCAATCTCAGGCTGGAAGACTGGGTTCCATGATCGCGTCCGCACGCCTTGCCGCGCGGGGGAAAACATGATATACTGGCGGTAACTGGAAAAAACTGCCTGTGCGGGGAGGATATGCGCATGACCATGAGAAAGCCCCTGGACGCGGAAGCGATGTATCGAACGATTCTTTCAAACCCGGAGAAGCTGCCCGTGCAGTTCACGCTGGACGGGCGCGCGCGGGAGGGGCTTGAAGCGGAGGTCTTCCGGCGCGGCGCGGAGAAGGAAACGCGCGCGGATGGCGTAAGTCAGGCGGAGATTTGCTTTGAACTGCGCGGCGAAAAGCCCCTGACCGCGCGGCTGCTTCTGGAATGGGACGAGACCTTCGGCGCGCTGGCGTGGACGGTGTATTTTGAGAACCGCGGCGAGACAGAGAGTCCCGTGATCGCGGACGTGGACGCGCTGAACCTGTTTGTCTCCGGAGCAAACCCGGTTTTGAAGGGCATTCTGGGCGACCATGTGAACAGCTACGCGCCCTATGAAAGGAAGCTCTCCGAGGAACCGGCGCGCTTCTTCTGCGATTCCGGACGGCCGACGCACGAGTTCTTCCCGTATTTCAATCTGGAAATCGGGGACGGCGGCTGCTTTGTGATTCTCGGCTGGGCGGGCACGTGGGAGGCCGCGTTTGAGAGCGAGCGCGGCGGCGCGCGGATCATCGGCCGCGGCACGAACGGGCTGAGGACGTACCTTCTGCCCGGCGAGGTCGTTCGCACGGCGCGCATGCTGCTGCTTCCCTACGCGGGGCGCAGCGAGGACGACGCGATGAACCTGTGGCGGCGCTATTATGTGGCGCGCGTGCTGCCCAGGGAAGCGGACGGGCGGCCGCTTTCGCCGTTCAGCACCACCTGCCTGAGCTGCGACACCGGGCTGCCGAACTCCGACGGCAGCATTTCCGAGCGCTATTCCACGTGGAGGCCGTCCATGGAGAAGATCGTCTCCGAGGGCATTCACGTGGATTACCGCTGGTTTGATGCGGGCTGGTACATGGACGCGGACGGCGGCACCGTGCCCTCCGACTGGTGGGGCACGATCGGCACGTGGACGCTCGACCCCGTGAAATGGCCGGGCGGCAGCTTCCGCGAGTCCACCGACTACGCGCGCGCCAACGACATGAAAACGCTGATGTGGTTTGAGCCGGAGCGCACCACGCATGTGGACAGCATGTGCCGCTGGTGGAGCTATAAGAAGGAATGGGCGCTGGAGGGCGGCGGCAACGACATCGGCCAGCGCGAATGTCTGGAATGGACGCTTAACAAAATCCTTTCCACGCTCGAAAAGGGCGGCGTGGAGATGTACCGCGAGGACAACAACTTCAACGCGCGCCCCTGCTGGAAGGCGCTGGACGCGCGGATGGGCGAGAACCGGCAGGGAATCACCGAAAACAAAGCCGTGATGGCGCACTACGAGATGTGGGATCGCATCATCGCGTTCACGAAGGCGCACGGCGGCGCTTCGTTCGTGGATTCGTGCGCGTCGGGCGGCGGACGGAACGACCTCGAATCCATGCGGCGCGCGGTTCCGCTTCTGAGAAGCGATTCCGACCGCACGACCACGGCGCTGCGCCTTTCGATGACCACCGCCTTCGATCGCTGGATTCCGTTCTGCGGCTCCGCCTGCACCGAGCAGAAGGGGCAGCTTGACCCGGACGGCCGGCGCGACAAGTACATCCTGCGCGCGTCCTACCTGCCCGTGCTCAACCTGAACGCGCAGTGGACGCAGGATGCGAACACCGATTTCGAGCAGATTCGCTGGGCGCTGAACGAGTGGAGCCGCGTGAAGCCGTATCTTCTGAAGGACTTCTATCGGCTCACGCCGTGGCATCCGCTTTCGTTCACCGAGGGCTGGACGGCGTTCGCCTACCACGACCCCGAAACGCACAAGGCCGTGCTTCAGGCGTTCCGCATGGAAAACGCGGAGGACGAGACGATCGCTGTGCGCCTGCCGTTTATCGATCCGGACGCGGAATACGACGTGGAAAACGCCGACGACGGCGCGGTAACCCGCCGGAAGGGCAGCGAGCTTTCGAACCTCACGCTCCGCGCGGGCGAAAAGCGCACGGCGATTCTGTGGTTCCTGTCGAAGGTATAGGAGGGATTTTCATGCTGGGTGCGATCATTGGCGACATTGCGGGCTCGGTATACGAGTTTCATCCGCATAAATCGAAGGATTTCCCGCTCTTCTCGGAGAAGTCCGCGTTCACGGACGACACGGTGATGACGCTGGCGGTGGCCGAAGCGCTGATGAACGGCGGCGCGGAGGAGGACTACATTGCTTCCATGCAAAGGTGGGGGCGGCGCTATCCCGACGGCGGCTATGGCGGAAGATTCTTCGGCTGGCTGTTTCAGAAGGAACCGCAGCCGTACAACAGCTTCGGAAACGGCTCTGCCATGCGCGTGTCGCCCGTGGCGTGGTTCTACGATTCGCTGGAAGCGGTCGAGAACGCCGCGGCGGTCAGCGCGCGCGTGACCCACAATCACCCGGAGGGCGTAAAGGGCGCGCAGGCGACGGCGGCCGCGGTGTTTCTGGCGCGCACGGGGCATGGGAAAGGCGAGGTGCGAAACTATCTTTCCGCGCGCTTCGGCTACGACCTCAGCCGCACTTGCGATGAGATTCGCCCCGGCTGTCATTTTGACGAGACGTGTCAGGGCAGCGTTCCGGAGGCGATTATCGCGTGGCTGGACAGCGACGGCTTTGAGGACGCGATTCGAAACGCCGTCTCGCTGGGCGGCGACAGCGACACGCAGGCGGCCGTCGCCGGAGCCATCGCACAGGCCGAATACGGCATCCCGCCCGAAATCGCCCGGGAAGCCTACCGGCGCCTTGACGTGCCGCTTCAGGCGCTCGCGGACGACTTCTTCCTTCGCGTGATGAAGCCCAAATACAGGAGGTGAAGCCGCATGCGTGGAGTTTTGGTTAAAGGTTCCGCGAGGGCATTGACGGATGGGAGATATTCTTATATAATATGTGATTGCGCATCCTTGCCCTGAGGTACCTGTTCAGGGCCGCAAGTCCATAAGGAGGTGAGTAAGCAAATGAACCAATACGAAGTCATGTACGTCATCGACACCGCTCTTGAAGAGCAGGCGCGTAGTGAGCTCATCAACCGCTTCTCCAACCTCGTCGCCCAGAATGGCGGCACGGTTGATCGCGTAGACGAGTGGGGCAAGCGCCGTCTGGCGTATGCCATCAACTACAAGACCGAGGGTTATTATGTACTGATGTACATCACTGCGCCCGCGGATCTTCCCCGTGAGCTCGAGCGTAACTTCAGAATCGCAGACGCCGTTCTCCGTTCCCTCGTGATCCGTTTTGAGGGCCCGATTCCCGCCAAGCGCGAGCCGCTGAAGCCCTTCGTAGCGCGTGAAGCCGCACCCGCGGCCGAGGCGCCCGTCGAAGCCGCTGCCGCTCCCGCCGCCGAGGCTGCCGCTCCCGCGGAAGCCCCTGCCGAGGAAGCTGATTCCGAAGCCCCCAAGGCTGAAATCGAGTAACAATCAGGCCGGAACCGAAAGCAGGTGCTTGTTATGAACAAAGCGTTTCTCATCGGAAACCTGACCCGTGATCCCGAAATGCGCACCACCGCGAGCGGAACGTCGGTTTGCACGTTCTCCATCGCGGTCAACCGCCGGTTTGCCAACCAGCAGGGTGTGCGTGAAGCGGATTTTATCAACATCGTTGCCTGGCGTCAGCTGGCCGACCTTTGCGGCCGCTACCTGTCCAAGGGCCGCAAGTGCGCGGTCGTTGGCAGCATTCAGACCCGTACCTATGATGCGCAGGACGGATCGAAGCGCCATGTAACCGAGGTCGTCGCGGATGAGGTGGAATTCCTTGGCGGCCCGAACGATGGCGGACGTCCCCGCACGGACGATATTCCGCTGCCGCCGGAGCCCTCGGAGGGCGTGGGTCAGCCCCGCTCCGCCGAAATGCAGGAAGTGGATGACGACGAGCTCCCGTTCTAATATCATCGCTTTCTTACGCTATTAAAGGAGGATTAGGCATGTCTGAAGATAGAGGCGATCGCGCTCGCCGTCCCCGCGGCCGCAAGCCGCGCAGGAAGGTTTGCACGTTCTGCGTAGACAAGATCCAGCATATCGATTACAAAGATATCGCTCGCCTGCGCCGCTTTACCAGCGAGCGCGGCAAGATTCTGCCCCGGCGCATGTCCGGAACCTGTGCGAAGCATCAGCGTCAGCTGTCCACCGCGATCAAACGCGCGCGTCAGATTGCGCTTCTGCCGTACACCACGGACTAAGGCATCACCGCACAATTCGGCGGCGCGTCGGGCGAAGTCTTTTCCGCCATCT
>ENA-UOJG01003022-UOJG01003022.1-human-gut-metagenome-genome-assembly--contig:-C47-NODE-3022-length-12740-cov-3.380844_pt1 | contig 12740 bp, 17 predicted proteins | sample MGYA00242340_ERZ723887 | MGnify/ENA metagenome assembly ERZ723887 | reverse complement strand
CCAGCCTTCGTCCGGGGGAAAAGCTCTATGAGGAACTGTTGATGGACGAGGAAGGCCTCAGCGGAACCGAGAATGCGCTGATACACATCGGAAGACCGATTGCCATTCAGGAAGACTTTTTTGAGCGGCTTGAAAATCTGCGCCAAACCCTGTCTAAGGAAGACGGCGTGGATGTGCGGGCGGAGATCAAAGTCTTGGTACCGACCTATCATCCCAAGATTTGAGTGTGTATATAGTAAAAAGGAAAAAAACAGGAACCGTAAACAGACGGTTTTCGAGAAAAGTTGACATTTTCGGTTGCGGCAGGCGAGAGCCTGCCGCTTCACTTTTGTGAACAAAGAACGCATTTTGCACAAATTATGAACAATTTTTTGAACAAAACGCAGAAAATCGGCTTTGGGAAACAAACTGTTTGTAAAGGAATTGACAAAATTGTAAAAATGCCGTATAATACAGGCGTGCAGGTTTTCCGAACCCTCCGGCTGTCAGGAGCGGAGAGGAAAACCGCCTCAAAACCCTTGCACCGGGAAGCGTGCAGAAAAAAATGAAAAGGAGAAAATACAATGAGCAAAAAAATTTTTGCAATGTTCTTGGCGATTGTCCTGGTTCTCGGAACGTTGCCGGTTTTGGCCATTAGCTCGGCGGCAGAAGCCACCAAGACGAATGTGGCCCTTGGAAAGACCGCAACTGCCGGGAATGGTAACACTTTTGCCAGCATTACCGACGGAGCTACTTCGGGGCTTGCAGACATCGGATACTGGACAAAAGACGGCTCCACCACCGAGGCTGCCGGCTTGGACGGCACCTGCTATGTAGAGATCGATCTGGGTGAAAACTTTGATGTCTACGAGCTGAGAGTGGTGAACTATGTGGACGACTCACCCAGATATTATCAGTGGGAAGCCTATGCCACCACCGATAATACTCTGGCTATCGCAGAATGGACCAAGATCGGCGAAAAGACCGACACGGCCGTTTCCACGGCAGAAGGCACGACCGTGGCTTTTGATGCCACCGCCATGCGGTACATCCGGGTGTACGGAACCTTCCACAGCGCCAATGTAGGCTACCATTTTGCAGAAATCTTTGCTTATGCAGATGTGGAATCGACCTTTGAAGGCGACTCCGGTGCCGTATCCGACACCATCAACTGGGCTATCGACTCCGGTTACAACCTGACCATTACCGGTACCGGCGCAATGCCCGACTATGCTGCCGAAACCGACAGACCTTGGAATGCCTACAAGGCACTTGCCAAGACCATCACCGTTGGTGAGGGCGTTACTTCTGTTGGTAAACTGTCCTTCTCTCATTTTACCGGTCTGGAAAGCATTTCGCTTAGCGATACCGTTACCACTCTGGGCTATGACTGCTTTGCATACGACGGCACCGTTCCCTATCTGAGAATGTCCAAGAATGTAACGGTCATCAAGCAGGGTACAGTTTGGTCCACAACCTTTACCACCATTTCCTGCTACTACGATTGGAAACTATTCCAGATGAACCTGACCGAGTTGGGCGACTACAACAGCGCTTACGGCAACGCAACCTGGGTGGATGCAGTGGAAACTGCTAAAGTGGAGCCTGCCTCCGGTGCAGCGAACGACACCATCAACTGGGCCATCGATGCAAGCGGAAATCTGACCATCACCGGTACCGGCGATATGCCCGACTATGCTGCCGAAACCGACAGACCTTGGAATGCCTACAAGGCACTTGCCAAGACCATTTCCATCGGCGAGGGCATTACCGCTGTTGGTAGACAGTCCTTCTCTCATTTTACCGGTCTGGAAAGCATTTCGCTCAGCGACACCGTTACCACTCTGGTGAATGACTGCTTTGCATATTGCGGTACCATCCCCTATCTGAGAATGTCCAAGAATGTAACCGTGATCAAGCAGGGTACCGTTTATCAAACCACGATCACCACAATCTCCTGTTACTACGATTGGAATGCGTTCCAGTTGAACCTGACCGAAATAGGCAACTACAATACCGCTTACGGCAATGCTACCTGGGTGGATGCGGTCGTGTCTTTGGAAGGCAAAGAAGTGATGCCCTGCACCAAATATAATGGTATCGTTTTTGAAAACTGGGGAGGCGAAACGCAGGTTTTGCTTTGCCCGAAAATCAACGGAATATTTGAACTCAACAAGTTCAAAGCAGCTGTTTGGACGCTGACCTTTGAAGGAGACGATGGCTCCAGCAAGACCGTAAATCTGAAAGTCTCCAGTTTTTCCGGCGCTAACGGCACTACCGGCTTGGGAATTCTCCGGTTCCAGCCCTGTGTGGAAGCCGAACCGGAAAACCGTTTCGTCCCGGTGAAGGGTGTGACCTACACGGTGACCTTTGATGTGACGATTGACGGCACGGCATATACAAATAGATTGGCCGACTGTAGCATGGATGTTGAACCGGTCACCCATACCTTCTATAAGATTACCTGGATGGTGGACGGCGTGGTAGCGGCAGTGAACCACTGCATGGAAGGAAAAATCCCGACCGTTCCTGAAGGCTTGTTTGAGGAATACGACGAGGACGGCTACCATGTAATGGGCGCCGCAGAGGATCCGGTTCCGGCAACTGCCGATGCGACCTATAATGTGGTCTCTCAGAGAGTCGGTCTGACTGTAAAACCCTGGAATGCCGGTTATGAAAACTGGGCCGGCGGAACCGGCGGAACGCAGTTCCAATTGTTGCTCTGCCCTGATGATTACACCGGAGCCGATCTGGGCCTCATTTCCAATGATGCTTGGAAAAACTACACCTTCGTTCTGACCATCAACGGCACGGATTACGCCATCAATCCTTCGTCTGCATATTCTCCCGGTCTGCTCCGCTTTGAGACCATGCTGGCAGAAGATAAATTTACTCCCGTTGCCGGCACCATTTACACGATCTATATGACGATTTACAATCTGGACGGCACGGTGGCCTACAGAACCACCACTCCGGCAGAAGTGGCCTTCCCCGATGGCTTTGTTCCTGCCTATACCTGCGTGGGCGAGCACACCTATGGTGAGTGGGTCGTGGTAACATATCCCACAACCACCAAAGAGGGTGAGCGGAAGCACACCTGCACGGTTTGCGGACATGAAGAGCCCGAAGCCATTGCCGTGATTCAGGTGGGCGATGCAAACGGCGACGGGACCATCAGCATTGCGGATATCACGGCCATTCTGGACTATCTGTCTGTTACCGAAGAGGAGCAGGCACAGATGATCGCCGACAGAACGGTGGTTGAGGACGCACTGGATGCGGACGGAAGCGGAAGCATTTCGATCGCGGATGTTACAGCTGTCTTGGAGATCATTGCAGGCAGTGCAGCTGAAGGATAAGAAAGAAACCAACAGTTCTGAATAGGCCAAGGAAGTCCGTAGGCAGTCAGCTTTGGCGCAGGACGGGCCTGCAAACCGAAAAGAGCTCGCCATCGTGCGCAGCTTGGAAGCAGAGTTTTGCGGCAAGATGACCCGTTCGGATTCTGTCGGGATTTCCGTGGCGTCAGTGTAAAAAGAAGATTTTCCGGCCTTCCGGAGCAGGAAGGCCGGAAAGAAAAGCTCTTTTGAGAAGAAAAGTTGACTGTTTTCTGCAGATAGAAGAGAAAAGTTGACGGTTTTTACTCTTTTGGCAAGAAATAAAAAAAGAGTATTGACAAATTTTCAAAATGTGATATACTACAGTTGGTGTTTTAAAAGAGGGAGAATTCTCCCCAAAAAATCAGAAAAAAGAGAGGTTCAATCATGAAAAAGCGCATTTTATCATTCGCGTTGGCGGCTTTCATGGTGGTTTCCGTCCTGTCTCTTTTGGGAATCGGTTCTTTCGCAGCTGAAAGCACCGGTCTGAAAATCACAGTAGGAAACAGCTATGCACAAGCCGGAACCACAGCTTATGTGGATGTATTTGTTTCTGCCGACTCCTTTGCCGGCAACTACAATTATCTGAGAGCTTGGCAGATTCGCTTCACTTCCTCTAATCCGGGTGTGGCAATTCTCCCTTCTGCAGAGCAGAATGGCTATTATGTCAGTGGCGGCACTGCTTATGGCGGTTCCAATGTATCCATGATGGGCGCATTCATCACTGCAGATGCCGGTTACAATGCCGGCACGAACGAGCAGATTCTTTCCAAGGGCGGCATGAAGATCGCTACTGTTGCTTTTGATATTCCGTCAGATGCAACCGGCGAGATCACCATCGGCGTTAACGGTGAGTGGAACGATTCCAACGGCATCAGTCTTTCTACCCTGTTGTTTGAAAAGGAAGTTGGAACGAACAAGAACCTGGTTGAGGAAGCTACCTATGAGTCCGGAACCATTACCATCGTAGAAGAGGAAATTGGTGGCGCGGCTCCTAAAAAAACAGGTACCGGTGAGAAGTATATCGTTGGCGAGGGTCTGAGAGTTGGAAAAATTACTGCTTTAAAGAAGTTGAGTGGTACATTTTCGACAATAATCATTCCTTCTTCGGTTACATCAATTTCTACTGCCGGTCTGTCAAGTAGTACCATGGATGCGATTGTCCTGAAAAATGTGAACATGGATGCTACAACTGTTAGTGCGGTTATGGATGTTATTCCTCCTGTCATTTACTATTACAGACCTGCAAATGGTATTGTTGGCACCGAAGCATACATTAAGTCTTGGATTACAGAGAATGAAGCTGAAGGAGTTATCGAAGCTAAAAACGGCCTGCAGGCTTCTGCTTCCGCAAAGGTGAACGGCAATGCCGTTACGGTGCTTGGCTATATCGCTCCTGATGACCTAGACTTTTCCAATGTGACCGTGGAAGTGGAGTTTGAAGGTGTCAAGACCAAGTCTTACACCACTACCGCGGTGTACACCACCCTGGCCGGTGTTGCTACCACCTCTTCTGTTGTGAATGCTACTACCGGCGAAGAGCTGATCGACGGTACCTACCTGACCGGTTTGACCGTGAAGGGCGTACCTGCCGGCACATACACTCTGAAGGTTACTCTGTATGCAACCGCTTTGAGCACCAACGGTGCCGATGAGGTTGTTTGTAGCGAGACCGTAACGATCACAAATGTGACCGTTGCCTGATTGTAAAAGGAGGATGAAAGAATGGAAAACAAGGCTTATGTTGCTCCCGAAGCAATCGTAGTTGAATTTGAAGAGTCCGATTTGTTGTCCCTGTCCAATGGTGCTTCCGGTAATCCCGGCGAAGTGGATTGGTAATTCTGACTTTTCAAAACTGCCGCAGACCATGGTCTGCGGCAGTTTTTTTAGTGGAAGCCCCACTTCGGAGATTCTGTAAGGCTCGCTTCACTGTGGATTTAAGGCCCGAAAGCATTTTTTTGAAAAAACCGTTTTCGGAGCTACACCGGGAAGGTTTACATCGCAAAAAAATTCATAACTTCGATGACCGCTTTTCGGGAAAAGCCTCGGCTTCAAAACTTCCCGGAGAGGTTGCTTCACTGGAAAGTAAAGGGCGCTGTGGGCTCTTTATTTCTTATTCCCTATGCTTTTGTCTCCTGTGCCATTCTGCTTTTTTGACTATCGGCGTAAGACAAAAAAGGGCTGTAAAAAACTCGATGTTTTTACAGCCCCTCAAAAATGCCAGTGGAGATTCCGGGATTTTTAATGGGATCTTGATCGGTTATGCCCTTCGTTTTGTGGAAATTTCGGTGGATGTTGCGGCAAAATGACGGCAGAAAGCCGCCAAGAACCATGTTGTTGGGGATGTTAAAAATTCCGAAAGGTTTTTAACATCCCCTTTGAGGAGCGCTCAAAAAGCGGTAATGCTCTTCAGCGCTTCCAAACAGTCCCTGCAAATCAATTTCCCTTTATAATAGGTGACCTCATCGCCGTTTCCGCAAAAAATACAGCAGGGAGAATATTTCTTCAGAATGATCTTGTCATTTTCTACGAAGATTTCCAAAGGATCCTTTGTGCTGATTTGAAGCGTCTCCCGCAATTCCTTCGGCAAAACCACTCTGCCCAAAGAATCAATAGGGCGGACAATACCGGTAGACTTCATGATGTAAAACCTGCCTTTTCAGATATTCAGGCCGAAACAGTGTTCTTTCGCCACTCCCCGACTCACACTTACAAAATAGCACACATTTTTCGTCTTGTCAAGAGCAAATAGAGACAGAAGTTGCAGAATTTCTATATATTAACAAATTTATCGTATTTTAACTTGTAAACAAATTGTAAATTTGATTTTTTTTGCCTTATTTTTTAAAAAAGCACTTGAATTTTCAACGAGACTATGATACAATCGAAAGGCTTGATGTGCGATGAAGCGAAAGGTTGCTGCAGAGAATGCAGGGAATTTTCGTGGAGTATGTCCGTAGAACGGGCGAAAAAGAGTATTGCGAATTCTTTTGCCGAAAGCTGGATGCCGGAATTTTCGGTCTAACCCAACCGCAGAGTTCCGGATTTCTTAAGGGGTCCTTGTGAAACACCCGGCAAAGTGTAAAAGGATTGGCAGGTATCCCGCCCCATTTATTCAAAAAATAAGGAGGCAAACAACAGTGGCAGCAGTACAGAATGTGAGAATCAGACTGAAGAGTTACGATCACACCTTGGTAGAGCAGGCGGCAGAGAAGATCGTGGAGACCGCCAAGAGAAATGGCGCAACCGTTTCGGGCCCCATTCCGCTTCCCACCGAGAGGGAGGTTGTGACGATTCTGCGTGCAGTACACAAGTACAAGGACAGCAGAGAGCAGTTTGAGACCAAAACCCACAAGAGACTGATTGATCTGGTGAAACCTGAAGACAAGGTCATCGAAGCGATCATGTCTCTGGAACTTCCCGCAGGCGTTGAAATTTCGGTAAAGTCTTAATCAAGCAGACGGATCCGGCACCTGTCGGAGTTTTATGTCAAGTCGGTAGAAATCCCCTTCCTTTACCCGGGGAAGACGGTTGAACCACCGACCAATAACTAAAACATAGGAGGAAAAAATCTATGAAGAAGGGTATTATCGGTAAAAAGATCGGCATGACGCAGATCTTTGACGAAAAGGGCAATGCCATTCCCGTAACGGTGATTGAGGCAGGCCCCTGCGTGGTTTCCCAGGTAAAGACCAAGGAAACCGACGGCTATGAAGCGATCCAGCTGGGATTTGTGGATGTGGCTGAGAAGAAGGCGACCAAGCCCCAGGCAGGTCACTTCAAGAAATATGGCGGCACAACCAAGAAGTATCTGAAGGAGTTCCGTTTGGAGGACATTTCCGGATATAAGACAGGCGATACCGTCACCGCCGACATTTTTGCGGCAGGTGAAAAGGTCGATGTTACCGGAACCACCAAGGGACGCGGATACAGCGGTTGCGTCAAGAGATGGGGTCAGCATATTCTGCGTATGACCCACGGCACCGGCCCGATCCACCGTCAGCCCGGTTCTATGGGTGCAAACTCTTCCCCGTCCAGAATCTTCAAGAACAAGCACATGCCCGGTCAGTACGGGAACGAACAGATTACTGTTCTGAATCTGGAAGTGGCAAAGATCGATACCGGCCTGAACCTGATTGCTCTGAAGGGCGCTGTGCCCGGCGGCAAAGGCTCGGTCGTGTTCATCCGGAATACTGTGAAAGCATAAGCGGAAGGAGGAAACACAATGCCTAATTTGAAAGTATTGAATATGGCGGGTGCAGAAGTCGGCACGATCGAGCTGTCCGACGAAGTATTCGGCGCAGAAGTAAACGGCGCTGTTCTTCACTCCGCTGTCAGAGCATATCTGATGAATCAGCGGCAGGGTACACAGTCTACCCTGACCAGAACCGAGGTTTCCGGCGGCGGCAAGAAGCCCTGGAGACAGAAGGGAACCGGCAGAGCAAGACAGGGTTCCACCCGTGCTCCTCAGTGGACCCACGGCGGAGTGGCGCTTGGACCCAAGCCCAGAACCTACCGCATCTCTCTGAACAAAAAGACCAAGAAGGTGGCCATGAAGAGCGCACTTTCCGCAAAGGTCGCCGCAGGCGAAATGATCGTCTTAGACGCAATCACAGCCAACGAGTACAAGACCAAAGCGATGGTCAATATGCTCTCTGCTGTAGGCGCCAACGGCAAGACCCTGGTGGTTTTGGATTCTGTGGATGAGAAGGTTATCAAGAGCTTTGCCAACATCCCCGGCACCAAGACGGCACAAACCAACACCATCAATGTGTATGACATTCTCAATTGCACCAGCTTTGTGGTGGTGAAGGATGCTGCCAAGAAGATCGAGGAGGTATATGCACAATGAAAACTTCTTACGATATTATTGTAAGACCTGTGATTACCGAAGATTCCATGGCAAGAGTCCCCTCCAAGTGCTATACCTTTGAAGTGGCCAAGAGTGCGACCAAGGCAGAAATTGCCAAGGCTGTGGAAGAGCTGTTCAAAGGCACGAAGGTTGCCAGCGTCAACACGATCAGCATGAAGAAAAAGCCCAAGAGAGTCGGCGTTCATTTCGGATACACCTCCGAGTGGAAAAAGGCAATCGTAACCCTGACTGCCGATTCCAAGACCATCGAGTTCTTTGATGGCATGATGTAAGGAAGGAGTGAATCAGAATGGCAACGAAAGCTTATAAGCCCACGACCCCCGGTCGCAGAGGTATGACGGTTCCTTCTTTTGATGAGGTTACCAAATTCTCTCCTGAGAAAAAGCTGTTAAGCAATTTGAAAAAGCATGCCGGAAGAAACAACTACGGCAGAATCACCGTTCGTCATCACGGCGGCGGAAACAAGGTGAAGTACAGACTGATCGACTTCAAGCGCTCCACAGAAGGGGTCGCAAAGGTTATCGGTGTGGAGTACGATCCCAACAGAACGGCCTATATCGCACTGGTCGAGTATGAAAACGGCACCAGAAGCTACATTCTGGCTCCTGCGGGACTGACCGACGGCGCAACTGTGGAAAGCAGCGCAACCGCCGACATCATTCCCGGAAACACCCTGCCGGTAGCGAATATTCCGGTCGGTACGCTCATCAACAACATTGAGCTGTACCCCGGCAAAGGCGGACAGCTGGTCAGAAGCGCCGGCACGGCCGCACAGCTGATGGCCAAGGAAAACGGTTCTGCACAGATCCGTCTGCCCTCCGGCGAAGTCCGGTTGATCCGTTTGGATTGCAAGGCGACCATCGGTCAGATCGGCAACATCGAGCATGATACAGTGAAGGTCGGTAAAGCCGGTAAGACCCGTCACAAGGGCATTCGTCCCACAGTGCGCGGTTCGGTCATGAACCCCTGCGATCACCCCCACGGCGGTGGTGAAGGTAAGTCCCCCATCGGTCATCCCGGACCTGTTACTCCTTGGGGTAAGCCTGCTATGGGTTACAAGACCCGTAACAAGAAGGCCAGAACCGAGAAGAACATTGTAAAGCACAGAAACGGCAAATAATAAAGGAGGCAGCAAATTATGAGCAGAAGCCTGAAAAAAGGCCCGTTCGTCGAAGCCAAGCTGTTTAACCGCATCGTGGCGATGAACGAGGCAGGCGAAAAAAGAGTTCTGAAGACCTGGTCCAGAGCTTCCACAATATTCCCTGAATTTGTGGGCCACACCATTGCCGTTCATGACGGTAAGAAGCACATTCCGGTGTATATCACTGAGGACATGGTCGGACATAAGCTGGGCGAATTCGCCTTGACCAGAACCTTCAAAGGCCACGCAGGTTCCAAAACATCCAATAACGGAAAATAATGAAAGATTCGCTATAAGCGACGGGAGGCAATATTTATGCAGGCAAAAGCTATTCTTAAATATGCTCGGATCTCTCCTCGCAAGGTGTCTATCGTTTTGGATCTCATTCGCGGCAAGTCGGTTGACGAGGCGAAAGGTATCCTGAAGAACACCCGTAAGGCAGCGTCCGAATATCTGATTAAATTGCTGGATTCCGCAGTTGCAAACGCAGAGAACAATTTCTCGATGAATAAGGACAATCTGTATGTGTCCGAGTGCTATGTTTGCCCGGGACCCACCCTCAAGAGAATGATGCCCAGAGCCAGAGGCTCGGCAGACCGCATTCTCAAGAGAACCAGCCACATGACCATCGTCGTGGCTGAAAAAGACTAAAGAAGGAGGTTCAAACAGTTCATGGGTCAGAAAGTAAATCCCCACGGCTTAAGAGTGGGCGTGATTAAAAACTGGGATTCAAGATGGTTCGCCAGCGACGAGACCTTCGGCGCCAACCTTGTTTCCGACTATAAGATCAGAAAATTTCTGAAGACCAAGCTCTATGAAGCCGGTATCCCCAAGATTGAGATCGAGCGGACTGCAGACAGAGTGAAGGTATTTATCCATTGCGCCAAGCCCGGTCTTGTGATCGGAAAGGGCGGCGTGGAAATTGAGAATCTGCGCAAGGAGCTGGAGGCACTGGTGAAGAAGCCGGTGGCCGTCAATGTAATCGAAGTGCGGGTTCCCGATATGAATGCACAGTTGGTTGCTGAGAATATCGCATTGCAACTGGAAAAGAGAACCTCTTTCCGCCGCGCCATGAAGCAGGCGATCCTGCGTACCATGCGTTTGGGCGCAAAGGGCATCAAGGTGACTGTGGGCGGCCGTTTGGGCGGAGCAGAAATTGCCCGTACCGAGCACTACCACGAAGGAACCATTCCGCTGCAGACACTGCGTGCGGACATCGACTACGGTTTTGCAGAAGCACATACGACCTACGGAAAGATCGGTGTGAAGGTGTGGATCTTCAAGGGCGAGGTTCTGCCCGATGTGAAGAAGCACTTCACCACGATCAAGCCGACGGAGCAGGCTCCTGCCAGAAATGACCGCCGCGACCGGAAGCCCGGTGACCGTCGGTTCGGTGACAAGCGGCCCGCAGGGGACCGCCGCTTCGGCGACAGACGCCCCGGACAGGGCGGCCAGAACGGGGAGCGCCGCTTTGGCGACAGACGCCCTCAGGGCGAGCGCAAGCCGTTCAACAAGGAAGGGGGCGCTAAGTAATGTTAATGCCCAAGAGAGTAAAATTCAGACGCGTTCAGCGCGGCCGTCTGAAGGGTAAGGCAACCAGAGGCAACACCATTTCCAACGGTTCCTTCGGTTTGGTGGCTCTGGAGCCGGCATGGATCACCAGCAATCAGATCGAGGCTGCCCGTATTGCAATGACCCGTTATATCAAGCGTGGCGGTCAGGTCTGGATCAAGATTTTCCCCGACAAGCCCATCACCGAGAAGCCGGCTGAAACCCGAATGGGTTCCGGTAAAGGTTCTCCCGAATACTGGGTTGCTGTCGTAAAGCCCGGAAGAGTTCTTTTTGAAATTGCCGGCGTTCCCGAGGAGACTGCAAGAGAGGCTATGCGTCTCGCTATGCACAAGCTCCCCATCAAGTGCAAGTTTGTAGCTAAGGAAGAGGAGGCGAGCAACTAATGAAGGCTTCAGAAATCAGAGATATGACTGCACAGGAGCTGGAAAACAAGCTCGTTGACCTTAAGAAAGAGCTTTTCGCTCTTCGCTTCCAGCACACTGTAAACCAGCTTGACAATCCCGCAAGATTAAAGGCTGTTAAGAAGGACATTGCCCGCATCAAGACCATTATGCGTGAGCAGTCCAATGCTCAGTAAGTGAAGGGAGGACATTATAATGGCTGAAAGAAATCTTAGAAAAACAAGAGTAGGCAAGGTAGTTTCCAATAAGATGGATAAGACTATCGTTGTTGCAATTCAGGATAATGTAAAGCACCCCCTTTACAAGAAGATCATCAAGAGAACCATTAAGCTCAAGGCTCACGACGAGCAGAATGTCTGCAACATCGGTGACAGAGTTGAGATCATGGAGACTCGTCCTCTTTCTAAGGATAAGAGATGGAGACTTGTTGAGGTTATCGAAAAGGCTAAGTAATCTTTGCTTGAAATTTGTCTAAAATGCCAAGGGGTAATTTTGCCCTGCGGTATTGACAAATGCCTTGCGGTATGTTATAATCTTAATGTTGCCGTTACAGGTCGGATGTAACATTTACTACGAAACACACGGCAGCGTTGAGACGATATAATTTATTTAATGTGATCAATCGGTATCAGGCAGGTCAAAACCTGCCTAATGCCGTATTTCACTGTTAAGGAAGGAGTTAATGCGCTGTGATACAGATGCAGACTTATTTAAAGGTCGCTGATAACACAGGTGCCAAGGAGCTTATGTGCATCAGAGTTCTGGGCGGCACACGCAGAAGATATGCTAATATCGGCGATGTAGTTGTTGCTTCCGTTAAAAAAGCAACACCAGGCGGCGTTGTTAAGAAGGGCGACGTTGTTAAGGCAGTAATCGTTCGTTCCGCAAAGGGTCTCCGCAGAGAAGACGGAACTTACATCCGTTTTGATGAGAACGCAGCAGTTATCATCAAGGAGGACAAGAACCCCAAGGGAACACGTATTTTCGGACCTGTTGCTCGTGAGCTCCGTGATAAGGACTTTACAAAGATCCTTTCTCTGGCTCCCGAAGTACTTTAATGGAGGTGCCGAGTTATGAATAAGTTACACGTTAAAACCGGCGATACTGTTGTTATCCTTTCCGGTAAGGACAAGGGCAAGCAGGGCAAGGTTCTTGAGGTTTCCCCCAAGGAGCAGAAGGTTATCGTTGAAGGTCTCAATATCGTTACCAAGCATGTTAAGCCCCGTCAGATGGGCCAGCAGGGCGGCATCGTAAAGTGCGAAGCTCCCCTTTATGCCTGCAAGGTTATGGCTGTTTGCCCTCACTGCGGCAAGCCTACCAGACTTGGTCACAAGATCGAAGCTGACGGCAGCAAGTCCAGAGTTTGCAAGAATGCAGACTGCGGCAAATCTTATTGATGA
>ENA-UOJG01003021-UOJG01003021.1-human-gut-metagenome-genome-assembly--contig:-C47-NODE-3021-length-12753-cov-13.505513_pt1 | contig 12753 bp, 10 predicted proteins | sample MGYA00242340_ERZ723887 | MGnify/ENA metagenome assembly ERZ723887 | reverse complement strand
CGGAGGTCAGAAGCCGCGCCGGAGACTCCCATCTCGGCCATGTGTTCACCGGCGATCCGGAGTCGCCCAACGGCGTGCGCTACTGCATCAACAGTGCAGCCCTGCGCTTCGTCCCCTATGAAAAAATGGAGTCTGAGGGCTACGGATACCTGCTGTACCTGTTCGATGAATAGGACGCAAGCGGTCGGCAATGCTCATGCAAGACACGATCAGTGCATCACAGCATATACACGGATAAAGAGCGCCTTTGAATCATTGCATTTGTGGCTTGTGGTCTGCGACGATGAATGCGCGCTGCTGCTCCAGAAAAAGGACCTGAGGGCCGGGAACGCAGACAGATTCCTCTCTGACATCATTTCAAAAATGAACACAGGAACAGATGCATCCGGCTGAACACGGCAGCTATGTGACATTACCAGCCCGTTTGCCCCAGTGGGACTTCAACTATGGTCCAGCTATCGACGGAAGTACACAAATGAGCGATTTCCAGAAGGATGATTGGAGGCAGATGAATAAGCGAGGGATAGCTTTTATAGTGGTAGATATCAGGGCTGTTGTCAGCAAAATGTAGGAACAAGAGGCCGATCGGGAGGCAACGAACATGGGAGTTGAAGCAGCATTTTATACCCGCCTAAGAAAGGTCCAGCAGGCATTCAACCACTGAGAACACACCATCTGATACCTCCCCCTGTTCAGAGCTTCTGAACAGCCATCCATGTCGAAAGCGGAGAGACTGCGATACAGCAATCTCTCCGCTTTTTTGTCGTGATCTCCTGCTTTGAGCGGAGAGGCCGAACCTGCACGACAATGAAAAAACATGGCTCCAAGCCGGGACAGGCGGTTTTTATGAGGTATCCTCACATCTGCGGCACTGTCGACGCTGTCCAAAGGCAGCCCACACTCATCCCTCTAAGTACGGGCATCGGATGCCCTGACTTTTTGCGGCCTTTTGAGGATATGCCTCCCCCGCCCACCACTAACCTCGAATATCCTTATGCCCACAGCGATATCGCTGTGGGCTTTTTCGCGCCCTTTGGGCAGCCTCGCTGCCGTAGCCCTCCTGTGTTCTGAAATTTGCATCCAACAGATTTCAGAATATGGAGGAACCAAAAATGTATGACAGACGGAGCATCTACGCACTGAACAAGAAAAACCCAAACGCCATTGTACTTCCAGACGCCAATGGAAATCTGATCTGCCTGACCTGTGCTGATTTCACCGATGAAGCAGAGTTTCGCCGTTGGAAGAGGTGGTCGGACCAGGACTTTCACGCAGAGGACAAAAGCGATGTGGAGGAAAGCGACCACACCACATCTATGGACATGGTTCCGGAAGCCGCCCTTGCTGTTCCCAATGAGGAGGCTTTGGCAGAGGAAAGGCAGGTCAGAGAAGATCAGGCTCGTTGTGCGAAGGCGGCGGTTTCTGGGATCAGAGGCATACTGACTGGGGCACAGTTTTACAGACTCCGGCAGTATTGCATCGAAGGGAAAACAGAGAGCGAAATCGCCGAAGCAGAAGGCGTCACACAGCAGGCTGTGTCTAAATCGCTGGTCTCCGCTTTGAAAAAATCGAGAGAATTTTTGAAAAGGGGTCCAAAAATGGTTGTGAAAAAGCCTGAAAAAAGATGATTAGTGAAGGGACAAGTATCCCCCATCTTCTGAACCTTGAAAAACACCGCCCAGGCGGTCATATCCGGTGACTGGAATACCTTTGCTGACGGCGCGAGCGTCAGACCGGGTGCGCGAGGACCACCTGTGCGGAGCATTCTCCGCATATTAGGACGGCCAATAGAAGGTGCAGAGCGATACCCACCCAGGTCAAATGCAGCTTTGGCAGGCTGCTTCGCCATGACCCCGTCAGCTTACAATGATACTCCTGTACGCAGCTTCGAGAGAACCTCGGAGGGGTGAAACTCCCGTGACGCGCGCCAGCGCGGTTCCAGCCGCCGCCCTTGCCTGGGGAAGTAGTGTCGAATACAGGCAGCAACGCAAGAGCAAGAAGGCCGCTCCGCAGGGAGCAGTTCCGCCCCGTTACGGAGCGGCCTTTTCCGCTTTGCGGCAGAAGTATGGGGATCGTCCACCTCCTCTTTCTTTTTCCCGCCATCCATTCTCTTCTCTCTTTCATTCCTCTGAACGGCCTGCATTCAACCTCCCTCCTTACTGCCGGGTCTCCACCAAGGAGGAGGATCAGGCAAACAGCTACGAGGCGCAAAAGGAATACTACACCGACAAGATCATGTCCAACCCCGTGTGGACCATGGCGGGCATCTTCGCCGACAAGGGCATCACCGGCACCTCGGTGAAAAAGCGCGAGGACTTCATGCGCATGATCCGCCACTGCCGCCAGAGGAAGATAGACGTCGTCCTCACCAAATCGGTATCCCGCTTCGCCCGCAACACGGTGGACTGCCTCTACTACACACGGGCGCTCAAGGAGCTGGGCATCGCCGTCATCTTTGAAAAGGAGAACATCAATTCGCTGGAGGAGGACAGCGAGCTGCGCATCACGCTCTCCGGCGCCTTCGCACAGTCTGAGAGCGAATCCATCTCCGCCAATGTCACATGGGGCAAACGCCGCGCCATGGAGAGCGGAAAGGCGACCATCCAGTACAAATACCTCTACGGCTACCGCAGGGGCGCGGACGATAAGCCGGAGATCATCCCGGAGGAGGCGGAGGTCGTCCGCTGGATCTACGAGCGATACCTCGCCGGGGCCAGTACACGGATGCTGCGGGACGAGCTGCATGAGCAGGGCGTGATATACTCCGAAAAGTCACCGCAATGGACGCTGCCTCATATCAAGAGCATCCTGCGGAATGAGAAATACTGCGGCGATGTGCTGATGCAGAAGACCTTTCAGCAGGATGTCATCAACCGCAAGGTCATCAAAAACACGGGGCAGCTCCCCATGTACCTCATAGAGAACCACCACGAGGGCATCATCAGCCGCGAGAAGTACAACGCGGTGCAGGCGGAGATGGCGCGGCGCAAGGCGGCAAAAAGCCCCTCCAAGAGAGCCTCCACCGGTCTTGCCGCCTACACCAGCCGCTACGCCCTCTCAGACCGTCTGGTGTGCGGCGAGTGCGGAACGCTGTACCGCCGCTGCACATGGACGCGCCCCGATGGAAAGCGCGTCGTGTGGCGCTGTGTGAGCCGCCTGGACTACGGCAAGAAATACTGCCACAGCTCGCCCACGCTGGACGAGGCGCCGCTCCAGCAGGCGATCATAGCCGCCCTCAACACCGTCCTGCCGGACTTGGATGGCCGCATCCGCCAAATCACGGAGGCGTTGGAGGCGGAGGTCATCCCGTTCCCCGGCAGCGGCATGAGCCTTGGCGACATCGACCGCAGGCTGGCGGAACTGGAGGTGCAGTTCCAAAGACTGCTGGAAAAGGCGGCGGATGATCCCATCGCCTATGGGGATCAGTTCAAGGAGATACTGGATGAGCAGACCGCGCTAAAGGAGCTGCGGGCCTCCATCCTTGCCGAGAATAAGGAGCACGCCGAAGCGGATCGGCGTATCAGGGATGCTGCGGGGATGCTGGAAAACGCCGTGCCCCACATCACGGAATGGGACGAAGCTGCCATCCGGCAGCTGGTGGCGCAGGTGAAGGTGCTGTCCAGGAACGAGATCAGCGTGACACTCAAGAGCGGCATCGAGATCCGCCGGAGCATATCAAACTAAGATAGGAGATGGAAAAATGGTACTTGTGACCGGTGACTGCCACGGAAATTTTGCAAGGTTTGAGCAAAAACACTTCTCGGAACAAGCTAACATGACGAAGGATGACACGGTCATCATCGCAGGAGACTTCGGCGGCGTGTGGTTTGGTGACAGCCGCGACGATGAAACGCTGGACTGGCTGGAACGCCTGCCCTTCACGCTTGCCTTCGTCTGCGGTAACCACGAAAACTATGACGCACTGGAAAGATACCCCGTGGACGAGTGGCACGGAGGCAGGGTACACCGCATTCGCCCTCATGGGCAGCCGCCACAACGAGGCGGATCGGCTCACGGATTTCTTGCAGGAGGTGCAGGAAAGAGCAAAATATCACTACTGGCTGTTCGGCCACTACCACGACAACCGAGCCATTGATGAAAAGCACATCCTGCTGTGGGAGCAGATCGTGCGGATCATCTGAAGCAGGTCAAAGCAGAGGAAAACACGGTGACACCGCCGTGCTTTTCTCTGCTTTGAGCGTTGATCAGGCGCACCGCGCCGGAAAGGAGAAAGCCCATGAATATCCGTAAACCCACAGACTACAGCACCATGTTTGCCGCGCTGGACGCCGCTGTTGCGGCGCAGCTCCCGCAGATGGAGCTGTACTGCGAGATTGGCAGAGTGGTCAGCGGCAGGGGCGAAAAAGGCGCCGCTGTCGCGGCGTCGGAATACCTGCAAGCGGCCTATCCCGCAGCCGACGGCTTCTCTCCCCGCAATGTGCGCCGGATGCGGGACTTCTACCGGATGTACGGCGATACGCCGGAGTTGCTGGCAGCGGCAATGCGTCTGAACTGGACACAAAATGTGGTCATCATGGAGGCGGAATTGACCATGGACGAGAGGTGCTGGTACATTCGGAAGGCCGCCGAAAGCGGTTTATCCAAAACGGAGCTGCTGCGGATGATTGAGAGAGCCGAACATTCGGAAATTGCTCTTGGCGAAAGCGTAGATACCTGCTATACTGTAGAAAATGATGAGTTTTCGGAGAAGAATCGGTATGAAGAATATCCTGTTTATCTGCCATGGGAATATCTGCCGCAGCCCCATGGCCGAGTTCGTGATGAAGGACTTGGTGAAGAAGGCTGGGCTGGCGTCACAATTCCATATCGAATCGGCGGCCACCAGCCGGGAGGAGATCGGCAACCCGGTCTATCCTCCGGCGCGGCGCAAGCTGGCGGAGCATGGAATCTCCTGCAACGGCCATGCGGCGCGCCAGCTCACCAATCAGGACTACGACAAGTACGACCTGCTGATTGGCATGGACAGCGCGAACCTGCGGAATATGTACCGCATCTGCGGCGGCGATTTTGCCGGCAAACTGCACCTCCTGATGGACTACACCGACCGCCCCGGCGATGTTGCCGACCCGTGGTACACCGGCGATTTCGAGGCGACTTGGCGTGATGTGCTGGCGGGGTGTCAGGGATTGCTGAATGAGTTGGCACACGATAAAGTCTGAACGGAGGTGCGAGCCGATGAATGGAAAAATTGTTGTAAACGGTGCTGAGATCACGGTCACTACCATCGAAGATAAGGATTATATATCTCTGACAGATATGCTCAAAGCCAAAGACGGTGACTTTTTATCTCCGACTGGCTGAGAAACCGGAACACGGTTGAGTTCCTTGGAATTTGGGAGCAGATACACAACCCCAATTTTAATTATGGCGAATTCGCCACAATTAGAAGTCAGGCTGGCTTGAACAGCTATAAGCTCAGCGTAAAGGAATGGGTGGAAAAAACCAACGCAATTAGTCTCAGAGCCAAAGCCGGGCGGTACGGCGGGACATACGCATATAAGGACATCGCCTTTGAGTTCGGTATGTGGATCAGCCCCGAATTCAAGATCTACCTCATCAAAGAGTTTGAGCGGCTCAAGTCCGAGGAGTTGAAGCAGCTTGGCTGGGACATCAAGCGCAACCTCGCCAAGATCAATTATCGCATCCACACGGACGCTATCAAGGAAAATCTGATCCCGCCAGAGCTGTCTGCGCGGCAGATTTCTCTGGTCTATGCCAACGAAGCTGATGTGCTGAATATGGCACTGTTTGGTATGACGGCCAAAGAGTGGCGCGATGCCCATCCGGAGCTCAAAGGAAACATCCGCGACTATGCCAACGTTTCGCAGCTTGTGTGCTTGTCCAATCTGGAGAACCTGAATGCGGTGTTCATCAACGAAGGAATCCCGCAGGCGGAGCGTCTGGCAAAGCTCAACGCCATTGCCATCAGCCAGATGAAGATCCTGACTGAGGATCACAGGCTACTGCAGCTTGAGGAACACAAGTAAGATCCTTGAAGCACTTCTCCGTACCACTTGCATGTGACCATGATATACTAAAGAATATATATTTTCTGGAATTTCATTTTTAGATGGGGGTGCTTTTTATGTTGAAAGAAATATGCGGTATCAAACTATGTGGAGCAAATTTTGAAAATCCAACAAGACTCGATATGTTTAATCCGATAGACGGTGGCACTCAAAAAACAATAAAAGGCACTTTACTATATGGGCGAAATGGGTCTGGCAAGAGTACAATTGCACGCGGGTTTCGTAAAATTATTGGGGAGAAAGACCAACCAATTAATTATGCTTCAGTTTTGGATAAGAACGGCTCCCCCATTGTTTTGACAGAATCTGAGAAAAAGAAAATTTTTATTTTTGACGAAGATTATGTGGATAAAAATGTAAAATTGCAAGAGGACCATTTAGATACTATTGTCATGCTTGGCAAGCAGGCTGATTTAACCGAACAAATAGCAAAAGCGGAAATCGATTGTGAAATTGCAAGAGCCGAGGCTGATAAGCAGCAAAAAATATATGTAGCATATCAAGACCACACCAATGAAAAATCTCCTAAATACTATATCAATCAACTCCGTTTTGCTTTGCAGGGAGATGATAATTGGGCTGGTCGTGATAAAGTGGTACGCAACGGACGGCAAAATTCACCTGTCAGAGATGACACCTATGAGCAATTCTTGCGGGCAAAACCGACAAAATCGCGAGATGAGCTTGTTGTAGACTTTGCAAACGGAGTAAATGAATTAAAGACTGCGAGAGAAGGCAGAACCAATATAAATCCTCCCGCACCGAACATTCCAGATGATTTTTCAATGTACGATGATACGGAAGTCCGAAACAACCTATTTAAGAAGATAGAACGGCCAATACTGTCTGACCGAGAGCGTTATTTGCTCCAATTGGTTCAGAGGGGAAAAAGTCCGGATTTAATTGCACAGAAAGCACATTTAGAAAGAGAGGATACATCTTTTTGTCCCTACTGTTTTCAGAAATTGACTGCTGAATATAAATCTGATTTGATTCAAAGCATAGAACGGGTTTTGAGTAATGTAGTAAAAGAACATCAGCAATCGTTACGAGACATGATGCACGGAGAGATGTCAATTGATTTATCACCCTTCGCTGCACTAAAAGGATATGGACAGTGTGTAGACCTTGTAAGAGAAATCGATAGCGCTGTTCATGCAAATAATGATTTGTTGCAGGGGAAAATTGATAACCCATATGAAGTATCGGAGGGCGATCTAACAGAAATACAACCTCTAATGAGTCAGCTGGGAGAGGCGCTTGCCGACTTGGAGAAAGAACGTCTTGAATACAATTGCTTAACAAAAAGAACAGAACCAATCATTACGAAGTTGAATCAAATCAATAGCCAAATTGCTTATTATGATGTTCAAAAACTTGCGGCGCAATATAAAACACAGGCCACAGAATGCGATGAGGCTAAAAGGCGTTACGAACAAGCACAGGCTGTGCTTATTGAAAAACAAACTGTTGTTAGAGATCTTGAGGCAAAAAGAAAGAATCTAACATTGGCTCTCGATGTAATCAATAATGCGATGAAGTACATCTTCTTTGCGGAGGATAGACTGAAAATTGAATATGATAACTCTACTTACAAATTGAAATCACATGGACATAGTGTAAAACCGTGCGATATTTCGGTTGGCGAACGGAACATTATGGGACTTTGCTATTTCTTTGCCAGCATTATGGAAGGGCAAGAAGAGAATGCTGCCTACACAGCGGAGAACATCCTAATTATTGATGATCCTGTTTCGAGTTTTGATATCGAAAATCGAGTGGGTATCCTGTCATTTTTGAAATATAAACTAAGCTTATTTCTTGAAGGTAACGAGGCATCTAAGGCGGTGATAATGACACATGATCTGATGACATTCTATGATGTACATAAGATATTTGAGGAAATCGTGGCTAAATGCAAAGCCAAGGGATATGCACTCACTCCAAAATTCAATGAATTTGAACTTCGGATGCAAATGCTTGAGCCATTTCAGTATAAAAAGCGTCAGGAATATACAGAAATGATGCGCATTATGTACACTTATGGGCAAAACAGAGCTACTGATCAGGAAATGGTTATTGGAAATATAATGCGGCAAGTGCTTGAGGCGTTTTCAACATTCGAATATAAGCAAGGAATTCAAGCCGTATCAACTGACGAGAAGATCCTCGGCCTGATGGGAAACAGAAAATACCAAGCATATTTCAGAAATTTAATGTATCGTTTAGTTTTAAATGGTGGAAGCCATAAAGAAGAACAGGTGCGGGCGATGAGTGATTTGAACTTCTTCAGCCACATTTCCGATGCAGAAAAGCGAAGGACGGCAAGAGATATCCTGTGTTTTATCTATCTCTTGAATAAGCAACATTTGCTCGCACATTTAGCGGAAGTAGATCCGACTGCCAGTAATGTGTTAGATGTATGGTGTGAAGAAATAGAAGCACGTGCAGCAGTAATATAACAAGAATACATTTGTTTTTCCGATAAAGCAAAGAAATCTACAGTGGCATGGCATGACAAAGGGCAAGTCCTTATAGGACTTGCCTTTTTTTATTGCCGGGGTCTTTCCGTTGCACGGAACTGTACATCTTCCGCTATCCTTTCCTCCTACTCGCAGAAGGACTTATTCCTTACTACATTGCAGGAGGTTCCAATATGACCGAAGAAAACTACAATTATCGCACTAGTCAAACCCTGCTTCGCAATCAATTTCCCGGAAAAGGAAAGTTAAAAATCCCTGTCATTCCCATGTTTCAAGAGAACCCCGGAGACTTTGATGATCTCTTGTTGATTGGTTTTGACAAAACTCATCCGGAGGATCAGAATCATCTTGACCGTATGGTTCATTTCTTCCTGTATGACTATCGCTTTGAACGAGTCTGGAAGAATCCGGACAGCGACATTGAAAAACTCTCCCGATACCGTGCGGTACTGTCTCCGGATTTCAGCATGTATCTGGAAATGGCGCCTGTTATGCAGCTTTACAATGTATTTCGTAATCGCTGGTGCGGCGCCTATTGGGCCTCCAAGGGAATCCGTGTTATTCCCACGGTAAACTGGGGTGATGAATCCACCTTTGATTTCTGCTTTGAGGGGATCGAAAAAGGCAGCGTTGTTGCGGTCTCCACCTATATGGCATCTGAGCATGATAACCGCTGCGACCAGAAAGAATGGTTCATGGCTGGCTACAATGAAATGCTTCGGCGTATTGAGCCGGAGAAAATTATTTGCTACAACACGCCCTTTCTTGAAATGCAGGGGAACATTGTGTATGTGGACTATGAGCGCAGCTCGTGGAGATATATGAGCTATGAGAGAAATTACAAGTCAGAAGATCTCGACGCTTTCAAAATCGGCGAGACATATCGACCTGAATGTGATACAATAGAGCCATACTTGATCGGCGGCACTTATAAGGGCGGCGGCAGCGCCTATGGTGGAAAGTGGAAGCCCTCTAAGCCGGATGATGAACGTTTTTTAGGTGAACCCGGCAGCATCAACCGCACAGCTGATCGTAACGGGGATTTAAGAGAAACTAAGATTGGCGCAGACGGTAGGGCAGTCAAGGAACGGCATTACTCAAATCACGGCAATCCCAAACAGCACTCTATTCCTCACGATCATAACATTGTATGGGAAGGTAACCGACCAAACTGGAGCAAAGCAGAAAACTATTGGGGCGGAGATATTCCTGATTTCAAGTCATATTGGAGGTGTGGCATGCCCTATCGCATTTTAAAATCCAAAAACTCATTGGAAGATAACCGTTTTAAATCGATCAGCGATTTTAAGTGGTGTATGAAATGTGGCGGAGAAGTAGAAATTGAATGGAACGGCATTCATTATGGCATTATTCGATATGGAACAGATGACAAAATCACAATTTATGTTTGGAATTGTCCCGAGACGGAATGCTGCTTTAACACCGCTGATGATGCACTTGAGTACATGGTCGGTTCCGATCGTCTGCGTGATGTGATTACGCAGGTCACTGTGCTTGACCGTTCAATTTAGGATGAATACCTCTTGCCGACTGCCAGCAAACCGTTGATATATCTGTGTTTTCTGAAATCCTATAATTACACTCCGACCAACGAAAAATCTTGAAATCGTATGATTTCAAGACTTTTTTGCAACTTTTTACAGCGAAATGCGTAGTGCGTATCGATGGCAACAGCAACGATGATGATTTTGACACATTAAACCAATATAGCAAAACATGAAAAATCCCGAAAGATCATCTTCCGGGATTTTTTGTCAGCCGCTGAGTTCGCGGCTCTCGTTCTGAATGAGCCAGCCTGCCGCGGCGACAGACCAACTCTCTTATCGGTTCACGAGCAGCTTTTTCATGCCGCGTTCCAGACCGTCGACCGTCAGCGGGTACATGTCCACGACTTTGGCAATGTGGCCGTAACTTTCGCCCCAGTAGCCGCCCCAGCGGGGCGGCTCTTCCGGATTGAGCCAGATGAGGTGATCGTAGTGTTCGCGGAAGCGCTTGATCTGGTCAAGCCCCGACCACTTCACCTCGCCGGCACGGAAGTCGTAGCGCTTTTCCATCAGTTCGTACATATCCATCAGCGCATCGCCGACCAGAATGACCTTGTAATCGTTGCCGAAGTTTTGCAGGATCCAATCCGTCGCCACCGCGTGCTCGCGGTACATGCGCGGGTCGGTATAAACATTTGAATAGATGCAGTTATGAAAATAGTAAACGTGCAGCTCTTTGAAGTGGTTTGACTGCCGCGCCGCCTGAAAGAGCATGGAGCAGAGGTTCGAATAATAGTCCATTGAGCCGCCGGAATCCATCAGCATCAGTACCTTGACGGTGTTCTTGCGCGGGCGCTTGTAGCAGACGGAGAGCGTGCCGGCGTTGTCGCAGGTCTCACGAATGGTTTCGTCCACGTCGAATTCCGTTCGGGCCTCCTGTGTCTGCGCGGAATACTGCCGCAGCAGGCGAAAGGCCATCTGAAACTGGCGAATATCGAGCACATTGTCCTTGCGAAAGTCGCGGAATTTGCGCTCGCCCGCCACCTGAAAGGCACGGCGGTACATGCTCTGCCCGCCCACGCGAATGCCCTGCGGGCTGTGGCCGCTGTTGCCGAAATTCGAGTAGCCATTCGTGCCGATCCAGTACGAGCCGCCGTTGTGCTCCTCGGTCTGCTCTTTGAGGCGCTCTTCGAACATTTTGAGGATCTCCTCGATGCTCTTTTCCTCATAGCCCTGCGTGCGCAGGAACTTGCGGAATTCCTCCATCACGGCGGCGGGGTTGTTGAGCCAGTCCATCAGTTCTTCCGGCAGTTCGTCCTCATAGGGGATACCGTCGAAGTATTCCAGAAAGATCTGATCGAATTTGTCGTAATCCGCCTCGGATTTGACAAGCACCGCACGGCAGAGCTCGTAGAAGCCTGTAAGCGAATCGTGCTGCAAGTTCAGCATCAATCCCTCAACGAGCGTCATCCACTCGTTCAGGCTGACAGGAAAGCCGTGCGCGCGCAGCAGATAAAAAAATCCAGTAAACATGGCGATTTTATCTTCTCAACCGGCGCTGCACGGTGGAGATGTCCTTATCCTTTTTGAGCAGCACCCCGATGAACGGGATCTCCCTTGCGATTTTCGAAACATCTACACCGGAGAGCTGAAGCGCGCGGATCCAGTCGACAAGCTCGGAGGTCGAGGGCTTTTTCTCCACCGCGTCGATGGAGCGGATCGCGTAGAATGCCTGCATCGCCTGCGTGAGAAGCGTCTCATCGACGTGATCAAAGTGGACGCGGATGATCTTTTCCATCTGCTGCTGATCGGGAAATTCGATATAGTGGAAGATACAGCGGCGCAGGAAGGCATCGGGCAGTTCCTTTTCCGCGTTTGAGGTGATGATGACGATGGGGCGGTGCTTGGCCTTAACGGTCTCCTTTGTCTCGGGAATGTAGAACTCCATCTTGTCAAGCTCCCAGAGCAGGTCATTCGGGAATTCAAGGTCGGCCTTGTCCACCTCGTCGATCAGCAGCACGACCTGCTCGTCGGCGGAGAACGCCTCGCCGAGCTTGCCGAGCTTGATGTATTTGGCAATATCGTCCACACCGGACGCGCCGAACTGGCTGTCATACAGGCGCTGCACCACGTCGTAGACGTACAGACCGTCCTGCGCCTTGGTCGTAGACTTGACGCTCCAGATGATGAGTTTTTTGCCCAGCGCCTCGGCCACGGCCTCGGCGAGCATCGTTTTGCCTGTGCCCGGCTCACCTTTGATGAGCAGCGGCTTTTTGAGCGCCATGGCGATGTTTACCGCGTTCATCAGCTCCGGGCTTGCAACGTAATTCTGGCTGCCTTTAAAAGTGTTTTCCATTGTGTAGCTCCTTGCAAGATAATCAAAATCAGTATTATTGTACTCGCGTCATATCGCCCTGTCAAACCTGTTGTTTTGAACGGTTCAAATAGATGGTTCAAAATTTTTCTGGAAATTTGAAATTCTGTAGGTTTGTCAAACATATTGGACAGTGACCTGGGCGGGAGACATCCAGCGGAGAGGCCTCATGGGTAAGTTGTTGGAACGACGGTTGTGGACGGCAAGCTGCTTTGCAAAGTCATCCAAGGAATAGAACGAGCGGCAAGAGTAGAAGCGTTTCTGATCCTCGCGGTGGCTACGCTCGACCATGCCCGCAGCTTCCGCAGGAAGTCCGCGGAGGAATAAGTAGATTGCTCCGG
>ENA-UOJG01003020-UOJG01003020.1-human-gut-metagenome-genome-assembly--contig:-C47-NODE-3020-length-12754-cov-5.362627_pt1 | contig 12754 bp, 10 predicted proteins | sample MGYA00242340_ERZ723887 | MGnify/ENA metagenome assembly ERZ723887 | reverse complement strand
GATTTGAAAAAGTAAACATAAGGACATGAACGAAGGGCTCATAACCCGAAGGTCGATAGTTCGAGTCTATCCCCCGCAACCAAAGAAATAATGCTTACAGTTTCAATGACTGTGAGTATTTTTTTATGCATTAAAAATGGTTGCGATAATGCTTTAAAATAGCACTCTTATGTCAAATTGGGGAATAATTGGGAAGTATTTTAACTTTTTGCTTCCTCAAAAGACTATGTATATCAGTAAAAAACATGGGAATTTATAAATTGTTTTTTACTGATTTTCCTCCGACAAAGTAATTTTGTGATTTATTGAAAAAAGTAGTTTTTAGTTTGGTATTAATAAATTTTGTAATACATTTCCTGCACTTTTATTGTGGGAAATGATAGGATGCACATAAAAATTAAATGTTGTAGTAATTTGTGCATGACCTAGTCTTGCAGCAACAACTGCTACATCTATATTTTGCGATATAAGCAAAGTAGCATTTGTATGCCTTAAACCGTGAAAATTAATTACAGGTAGTCCAATTTCTTTAACAAACTTGACAAACCATTTACTAATAGTAGATGGGTGCATAGGCTTACCATCTGACTGAACAAATAACCTATCTGAATTCGTCCATAATTCGCCGTAAATTGATTTTTGCATTTCATACCATAATCTATATTCCTCAAGCAAAGAAACAACGAAATCAGGAATTGCAACATCTCTTATTGAGCTTTCAGTTTTAGGTGTTTTAGTAAACACTCCATTGTCTGCTAAATATTGACTTGACTTATTAATACTAACGATTCCATTTGTAAAGTCAATATCAGACCATTCTAGTCCCATAAGTTCACCAAGTCTTACGCCAGTAAATAATGTTAAAGTTATTGCTGTTTTATATTTAATGTCATCTACAGATAGTTCATTAAGATTTGAAAGGAGAACTTTACATTGTTCATCATCATAATATCTTCTTTTTGGCTTTTTACTTTTAGGCGGTTGAACTCTTTCACAAGGATTGAAAAATAACAATTGCCAATATACAGCTCTATGAAGCATTGCACGAATTAATCTGTGGTGCTCTAATATAGTTTTTTGAGATAAAGGTTTTAATGTTCTATAACCATTGTTACATTTAACACGCCTTATTTGTGTATCTTTATCTAACATATCATAGAATTTCATTATATCAGTAGGCTTAATTTTATCTAGTTTAAAATGCCCAAGGTAAGGTAGTATTCTAGATTCTAACATTCCTAAATATCTTCTATAGGTAGAAGGCGCTAATTCTTTAGAACCGTAATCTCTTTTCCAGATCTCGGTAAATTCTTTAAATGTTATAGACTTACCCTCAATAACTGTTCCTTGTTCTACTTCAGCAACAAACTTTGCAAGTTCAATTTTAGCTTGTGCTTTAGTTCCGTGAACTGTTTTAGTATGACGTATAGGCTTTCCATCTAAATTAAAACCATGGCAAACTATTTTTGCCTCTTTTTTCAATACTCCCGGCCATTACTCTGTTTCACCTCCTTTCGAGTTAGTTAATTGGTAGGGAGAATACAATTGTTAACTGACAATATAATATCACAACTGTTAACAAAATACAAGAGTTAGCTATTAAATATATTGGCTTTGGAATTATATGTAAATAAAATGTAGAAAAATGTCGAAAAGAAAAAATGTTGGATTTGTTGGTAATACTGGAATATTAGCAGAAAAAATGATATAATGTGACAAAGTAATAGGAGGATGTAATGAACGAAGAACAAGAAAAAGAATTATTGAATATATTAACAAATTTACCATCTGAGAGTTCATGGTTGGATTATAAATTATTTCCTTATGATAATGATCATAAAGCAGAATTTATAAAAGATGTATGTTCTTTTTTGAATTGTACTGATAGCTATGGAAAAGATAAATTTATAGTAATTGGTGTGGTGGATAAAGAAAAATATAAAAAAGGAATAGAAAAAAAACGTATGGATGATGATAAATATTATCAAGATTTATGTGAAATGATTCAACCAAGACCACATGTTGAAACAGGTATATATAAATTTGAAGAAAAATATTTTGGATATATCTTAATAAGTAAGGACAATATGGAGAGGGTATATTCTATAATAAAGGATTATCCCGATGAAACAGTAACAAAAGAAGAAGAAAAAAATGATATTAAGAAAAAAGTATATGCATCGACAGCTTATATTAGAAAAGGAAGTGTTAAGTATTTACTCAATGAATATGACAGGAGAAGAATTTATGAACAAGATCAACAAATAAAAAATATTGAAAATAAAAAGGTCTTTTCATATAGTACAACACAAGTAGATGACGAATTTAAAGAGGTTCTAAAAAATTGTGCTTTATTTGGAACTTGGAATGATAAAAATGAAAATGAAAGGGAAATTATTAGTAGAGTAATAGGTAAAGATTATAATGTTTGGATAAAAACAATGAAAAGACTATTATCACAAAAATCTGAATATGTTTCTTATAAGAATAATTGTTGGAAGATAGAAAAGAAAGAAGAATTAATAGAAAGATATTGTGATGATTATTTTGACAATGATATTGAAAATTTTAGAAAAGTAACAATAGAAATGCTAAAAGAAGAAGATCCAAGATTTGACTTAGAACCAGATAAAAGAATGATGAGTTCAATACTTGGTAAGAAGATGTTATATTCAAAAGCAATAAAAAAATCATCATTAGAAACATTTTCATATATGAAGTCCATATTATATAAGTTTTCTAATTGTGAACAAGAATTAAAAAAATCTTTTTGGAGTATAGATAGAGAGATTTTAGAAAATGCAAGTTGGAAGTTGTATGCAACGTTAGATGATTTACTTATGATATTAGCAGAGATTGATGGAAAAGAATATTTAAGGCAAATAAATAATTTAATAAGAGATAAAGATAATATAAAAAAATTATTTGAAGAAAAAGAAGAGAGAATTACAATTACAAATTATACTTCAGGATTATATTGGAGTCTTCAAATACTAGTATGGGATTCTAATAATTTAATGAATGTATTTGAAATATATTGCAAATTGGAAAAATATGATAAAAACATTGTCGAAGAAATGACTAGAATTATTCTTCCATGGTATCCACAAACTCAAGCAAATTTTACATTAAGAAAAGCAGTTGTTATTATGACATTGAACGAATACCCAAAAATTGGATGGAAACTACTAATGAAACTTATGCCAAATGTTGAGAGAACTAGTTCTTCAATATGTAAACCAAAATGGAATGGATTAGTGGAAGAAGTAGAGGTAACAAATGGAGAATTGTATAAAGAATATAATGAATATGTAAAATTAGCAATCGATTATTCTAAAAATAATATAAATAGAATTAAAGATTTAGTTAATATAATGGAGGATGTGCCAAAAGAAATATTCGATGAAATATATAACAAAGTTACTTCTATTGATGTAATTAATATGAAAGATGAGGAAAAATATATAATCTGGGATGAGATAGAGAAAATAATAGCAAAACATAAAAAATTTTCAAAATCAGATTGGGCATTACCTTCAGAGGCAGTTAATAAACTTGAAGAAATGTCTAAAAAAGTAAAGCCAATATCTTATAAGATATATTTAAAAAGAATATTTAATAAAGAATATTGGAATCTTTATGACAGCGAACAAGAAACCTTTGAAGATATGGAAAAAAGAATATTAAATGATCAAATAAAGGCTGTTGAATTATTATTAACAGATGGGATTGAGGAAGTGATAAAATTTTCATATACAGTTAAAGATCCATTTAAAGTTGGATTTGCATTAGCAAATATAATAATTGATAAAGAAAGTGAAAAAAAGATAATAAAGTTATTAAACAATAAACAAAGTGAAATAGCAGAGGGATATGTGAAGTCAAAAGTTATAAATGAAAAAAATACCTGGATAGATGAATTAGATGTATCTATTTTATCAATTGCAGGAAAAGTAAGATTTTTAATGCAATTGCAAGAAACTCAAGAAACATGGAAATTTGTAACGAAATGGCTTGGAGAAGATGAACTTGAATACTGGAAAAATGCAGATATTAGAGTTATAAGAGATGATAGTAGTTACGATTATGTAATCAGAAAATTGATTGAAGCTGATAGACCAGTAAAGGCACTTGAATTAATTAATATGGCATTATTTGAAAAAAAACAATTTTCTAGAGAATTATCAATAATAGTATTAAAAAATTGTTTAAAAAAACAGGAATATATAAATTATATAGATATATATGATATAAAAAAGTTAATTAAGGATTTGCAAGATAATGATTATGCTGAGGATGAATTATTTGGGATAGAATGGTCTTATCTACCTATTTTAAGTGAGTATGATGATTATAGACCAATAACAATAGAAAGAAAACTAAGCGAAGAACCACAAATATTTAATGATGTATTATGTCTTATTTATAAAGCTCATAAAGATAAGAAGAATAATCAAAATGATAATGAAAAGTTAGCTAGTAATGCATATAGATTATTAAATATTTGGAGATTAGTACCAGGATATGATAAAGATGGAAAGATGAATAAAAGTAAGTTGAATAAATGGTTTAATAATGCGATAAAGATTGCAAAAGAAAATGATAGATTAGAAGTTGCATTAATGTCAATAGGACATGTTTTTTATTATACTAAAGAAGATCCAGATGGATTTTGGATTGACAGAAATGTAGCTGAAATTTTAAATAAAGATGAAAATGAAGAAGTTAGAAAAGGATATTCAACCCAAGCATTTAATGCTTTAGGTGTTGTTAATGTGGATAAAGAAGGAACAGTATGGCTTAATCAAGAGAAAAAATGGAAAAAGAGGGCAGAACTCTGCCAAATGGACTATTTTAGATTTGCTAATACTCTTAGAGAGTTAGCAAATACTTATCATGAACATGCTGAATATGAAAAGCAACATTATAGTGATTTTTACTAAATAAGCATAGACATTTTTTAAGTCTATGCTTATTTAGTTTTCACTAACCATCTATCAAACTCATCATAACTTTTTTTACCAGATTTAATATCACTAATAAATTCTTTAGCTTCTTTTTTCCATTTTTCATAGTTAGTTTTGTAGCATTCAATATCTGGATTTCTTTTTACAGCCATAGCTTTTTTAGCATATATTTGTCTGTATTTACCATATACAGGTTCTTCATTTTCTTTTCTTTTTTGAGATGTTTTAATTCCATATTCTTTACAAGTGATATCTTCTGCATACTTACTATTGCAATATAAAGTATTGTTTTTATTAGAAAAAAAGTATTTTCCACAAACTTGACATCTTTTTATACAATCAATATCATTTAATACTATATGATAAAGAACAATATAAAAATATGCAGATAAATTATTAGTTTTAAAATAATATTTATTGCCAACTATTTTTTCACCATTAGGATCATTTTTTGTCATAATGTTTATTAAAAAATTTTCATCAGATAAAGGATTAGAAATACCTTTTTGAATTTCACCCAAAAGTTCATTCATAAATTCTTCATCTGTAAAAGAAAAGTTTAAAGAATAATCGCAAATATAATCTTTAGATATTTCTTTTAAGTCTTTATTAATATTTTGAAAGATATAAAATCTTTGAGCATTACTTAAATTGTTTATTTTTTTTTCTCTGTTATTATTAAAGATATAATCAACGAAATTTCTAAATAATAATTGTACTTTTATTAAAGAACCTTTTTCAGTTTCATAAAAAGATTCTGCACATTGTTTTAATAACTCTTTATTGGCAATATGAATAGGCTTGTTAGTACCAATATTGATGATATTTTTGTCAAAACCTTTAAAAATTTTAATCAATTGTTCTTCAGGTATTTTATCTAAATATATAAAGAAAAATGTACAGAAGAATTTAAAGAAATCATCAAAATTATTAAAGTCTAAGTTTAAAAATTCTATTAAATTTTCACCCAACGCCATTTTTCTATATTCATAATTTAATGTTAAGTCTAAATCTATTGTTTCTATATTGCGCACAAATAGTAGATTTTCTGGAATAGGTGGAACATTTTTATCAATTAATGAAAGAAATATTTCGTTAAAAGAATCATCTTTCCTTTTAACTTTAGTTTTTTTGTATAATTTATCTACAAGCTTTTCTTTATTTTTGGCAGATAAATTAACTTTATTTGTATCAAATATAACAGAAAAAAATCTAGTTATTTCAACTGGATTATTTTTGTTATATAAATTTAATTCTATATAGTATTTATTAGAATTTTGCATTTTACTTCCTCCGTGTTAACAGTAAAACTGGGTTATGGTAGTGATTTTTGTTGTTATCAATTCTCAAAAACTTTCATAAAAAATCTTGTACTTGTTAACTGAAATTAGTATAATTCAATTGTTAACAAAAGTCAATAGGTACCATTGAATAAAGAAAGGAGGATTCAATATTGGACTTAAAAACAGTAGAAAGAACAACACTAACCATGAAAGAAGCAGCAGAATATTTAGGAATTAGTTATTGGCTTGCTAATCAGTTAGTAAGAAGAAAACAAATACCTTGTTCAAAAATTGGAGGCAAGTTTTTGTTTAGAGTACAAGCATTAGATGAATATTTAACTAAAAAAGAAAAAGATTCAATGGCTAATTAACTGAAAGAAAGGTGAAAGGAGGTATGGCAGAGGTATCATGGATTAAACTTAGTACAAATATTTTTTCAAACAGGAAAGTTGCATTATTACTGAATGAACGTGATGGGGATACGTACTTCAGAATATGGATACAATTGTTAACTATTGCAGGACAATGCAATTCAAATGGAAAATTGATTATAGGGGAGAATAGTCCATTAAATGTGCAACAATTATCAAAAATTTTAGGAAAATCTGCTAAAAAAGTTGGAGAAATATTAAATAAGTTTATAGATTTGAGGATGATAATTTTTGAAAATAACTGCTATGAAATAAGAAATTGGGGAAAGTATCAAAGTGCAGACAAATTAGAAGAAATACGAAAAAATAATAGAGAACGACAAAGAAAATTTCGTGAAAAAAGTAAAATGCAAGCTAACGTTACAGAAATGTTAGAGTAACACTATAGATAAGAAAAGAAAAAAAGTAGATAAGATTTATTACTAACTGAAAGAAAAAAATATAAGTTAAGTAATAAAAAAAGCTAGTATAAGCCGTCAAACTAAATACTAACTTTAATCAAATTTTATAATAATATTTTAATTCAAAATCTTAAAAAAGTAAAGAAAAAATTAATAGAAGGAGGAATTTAATGAGTGAGAAAACTAAAAAAGAGCCAATAACATATTCAAGATATGGAGATTATTTAATACCAAATTTAATATTGGATAATGGAAAAGTTAGACCTAAAATTGGAAGATATGGAAGGCTAAGATTAAAATTTTTAAAAGAAGAAATGAAACCAGTTTATACAAAAATGTTAATGGAAGATACACTAACAGATTATTTATTAGAAGTAGATGCTAGAGCAACAGATATGGAAAATATGTTGATAAACGAGATGAAAAAATATCAAAACATTGATGAAAAATTAAAAGAAGAAGATCAAATGAAGTGGGTTGGAGCAATGAATATGATAGCATATTCAGCAAGAGAAATGGTACTTGGAAAATGTATAAACACTTATAATATTTAATAAAAGAAGCGCTTGAATTAATAAAAAATTCAGGCACTTTTTTTAATAGCCATATAATAAAATTGTGAAAAGAGAGTATGTCTAATGTCTAGCCAGCACTGAATTTGTACTCCCATACAAATTCTAATGTGGGATATCCCAAACCCTTTAATAAATAATAAATTTTAATGAATAGTAGTTTAAACATTGAGAAAAATGTGGAAATATGATATAGTATGTTTGAATAAGTGGAGGTAAGCATGGAAACAGTAAGACCTTTTGTAAAGTGGGCGGGAGGAAAAGGAAGCTTAATATCACAATTAACTAACTTTTATCCTTACCAATTAAAAGATGGAATAATAACTAAATATGTTGAGCCTTTCGTTGGTGGAGGGGCTGTTTTAATAAACATATTACAAAAGTATGAGGTTAAAGAAGCTTATGCTTTTGATATAAATATAGATTTAATAAATTGCTATAATGTAATTAAAAGTGATGTGGATGAACTTATTAAAAAATTAAAGAAAATGGAAGATGAATTTTTAAATTTAGATTCTGATGAAAGAGAAAAATATTTTTATGATATTAGAAAAGAATATAATTCATATAAAATATTAGAAGGAGAGTTAAGTACAAAAAGAGCAGCTGAGTTTATATTTCTAAATAGGACATGTTTTAATGGATTGTACAGAGTAAATAAAAAAGGTGAGTTTAATGTTCCTTTTGGTAAGTATAAAAATCCGAGAATATGTGATTCAAACAATTTATCTAATCTTTCAATCCTATTGCAAAGTGTAATATTTAAATGTGGTGATTATAAAGAGAGTTCTAAATATGTAGATAGTGCAACATTTGTTTATTTTGATCCGCCATATAGACCATTATCAGCTTCGTCCGGATTTACTTCATATACAAAGGAAGATTTTAATGATGAAAATCAAAAAGAGTTAGCAAGTTACTATCGTGAATTAAATAGTAAAGATGCTAAATTAATGTTAAGTAATTCTAATCCTAAAAATACAAAAAAAGATGACGATTTCTTTGAAGAAATATATACAGGATTTAATATAAATGAAATATTAGCTAGAAGAATGATAAATGCAGATTGCACAGGAAGAGGCGCAATTTCAGAATTGCTGATAACAAACTATGAGGAGACTTAATAATGTACAAAGGTAAGGTTTATTTTGAAGATAAAAAATTCAAATTAATAAAAGACGATACATTTAAAGCATTAAAAAAATTTCAAGAAAAATCATTTGATATGATATTTGCAGATCCACCATATTTTCTTTCAAATAACGGTATAACTTGTAATAGCGGAAAAATGGTAAGTGTAAATAAAGGCGAATGGGATAAGTCATTAGATGTTGAATCAAAGCATTCCTTTAATAGAAAGTGGATTAATGAGTGTTATAGAGTTTTAAAAGATGATGGTACTATTTGGATAAGTGGAACATTGCATAACATATATTCAATAGGAATGGCTCTGGAAGAGGAAGAATTTAAAATAATAAATAATATAACTTGGCAAAAAACTAATCCACCGCCAAATCTTGCTTGTAAAGCTTTTACTCATTCAACAGAAACTATTATTTGGGCAAGAAAAAATTTAAAGAAATCAAAATATACATTTAATTATAATCTTATGAAAGAGTTAAATGACAATAAACAAATGAAGGATGTTTGGAGTACATCTTTAACCAAGCCATCTGAAAAGAAATGTGGCAAACATCCTACACAAAAACCATTAAAAATATTAGAGAGAATAATTTTAGCTTCAACAAATGAAAATGATATTATACTAGATCCTTTTTGTGGCAGTAGTACAACAGGGATTGCTGCAACAAAATTAAATAGAAAATTTATAGGAATAGATAATGAAAAGGAATATTTAGATTTATCAATTAGAAGATTTCAAGAAATGAAGGAGGATAAGCTATGAAAAGAAATTTTGCAGAATGGTTGTTAACTTTTACAGATAGTATAGCAAATTATAGATATTATATAGACTTTGAAACAATTTATAAGAATGCAGAGATTTATAAAATAGAACTAAATATGTTAAATTCGTTAATCGGAAGTAAAAATATAGAGAGAGATTTTGAAAAATTAGTTAATAAGTATCCAGAAGTAATTAAATGTATTCCTACATTATTAGCAGTTAGACAATCTGAAATAATTGTTTTAGATGATGATGGTAATAAATTTGAATATAGTTTTAAGAAAATGAATTATAATGTAGAGCAATACATAGTGTTTATGAGAGAAACAGGTCTATTCGAATTATTAGAAAAACATTTAATTAATAATTTATATGATTATGTATTAGGTGTTGAATGTGGTTTAAATTCAAATGCAAGAAAAAATCGTGGAGGACATTTAATGGAAGATTCAGTTGAGAAATTTATTCAAAAAGCAGGATTCAAAAAAGGCGAAACATATTTCAAGGAAATGTATTTACAAGATATAGAAGAAAAATGGAAATTAGATATGTCTTTCATTAGTAATCAAAATCAAGCTACAAAGAGATTTGATTTTGTTATAAAAACAGATAAATGTATCTATGGTATAGAAACTAACTTCTATGCTTCAGGTGGGTCTAAATTAAACGAAACAGCAAGAAGTTATAAAATGATAGCAGAAGAAGCAGAAAAAGTAGTAGGATTCGAATTTGTTTGGTTTACTGATGGAATGGGATGGATATCTGCTAGAAATAATTTAAAAGAAACTTTTGATAACATGGAACATATATACAATATTGTAGATATGAAAAATGGAATAATGAAAGAAATATTTAAATAAATGTAATTAGAGGTGGAACAATGATTAAAAAATTAAGTTTTATACATTATAGAAAATTAAAAAATATAGAAATAGATTTTTCGAAAGGTGTAAACATTATTTCAGGAACAAATGGAACATGTAAGACATCAATTTTACATTTGATTAGTAATTCTTTTCAAGAGCCAACAGGAATAAATTGCATGAAATCTATAAGAAGTTTAAACAATTGTACAAATCCAAAGATTGAAACACTTACAAAAGGGGATAAAATCTATGCTAATCCTGCAATAGGAACTGTTGGAATATTATATAGTGCAGAGTATTATGATGGAGTAAAGTTGGATTTTAGAAGAAAAAATGATAAACCATTAGAATTGGAAAAGAAAAGATTCAGAATTATTCCTAAGTATTCTCAAGGAACAAATGAGAGGCTGCCAGTTGCACCTGTTATTTATTTAGGACTATCAAGATTAATGTCTTCAGGAGAAATCGATGACAGCGATTTTACAAAAAAAAGAGACAGTTTACCAAAAGAATATCATGTTGAAATAGCGAAATTATATAAAGAACTTACTAAACAAGAAATAGATACGAATTCATATAAAACTATGCAATATGAAAAAATAAAAACCAGAGCTGATTTTACAACTACAGAAGAAGGAATTGATTCAAATACTATATCAGATGGACAAGATAATATACATATTATATTAACTGCATTAGTATGCTTAAAATATTATTTTGATGAAACTGGTAAAGAAAGTATTTTATTAATAGATGAAGCTGATTCAACATTACATCCAGATTTACAACTAAAATTACTGAAACTATTTAAAAGATTTAGTAATAATTATAATATTCAAATTACTTTTACAACTCATAGTTTAGATTTTTTAGAGGAAGGAATAAAAAAAGAAGAGTATAACGTAATTTATTTAGATGACGATATTGAAAAAGTGAAGGTATTAAAAGATGATAAATTGGATATATATAATATAAAGACTAGATTGTATTCAAAATCTATGGAGGACATGTTGAGAGATAAATATATACCAGTTTATACTGAAGATAAAGAAGCTAGATTATTTTTAGAAATGATTTTAAATTATTTTTCAGATAAAAAAGAGGAGTTTTCTAGAATACGTAATTATTTTTATTTAGCAGATTCGTATTTAGGATGTGATAATCTATGCAAACTATTTAAAGATAAGGTATGTCAAAAACAATTTTTAAATTGCATAGGAATTGTAGATGGTGATACAAAATTAGATGAAAAAGATATAAATAATAACTTATTGAAATTACCAGGAAATACAAGTGTTGAAAGATTGGTGTTTGACTACTCAAATAAATTATATAAGGAAAATATTGAAGATTTTTGGGATAATGATACTGTATCGGAAATGGGATTTATTAGAGTTTATTATAGAGATCATATAAAAACTGATATTGATGAAATAAACACTAAATTGAGGAGTACAGATAAAAAAGAAAGAGAATTAAATAAAGCTTGCTTTAATAAAGATAATAATTATAATTTCTTTAAACTTGTTCTTAAATATTGGATTAATAATCCAGAAAATCAAGAAGAACTAGAGTATTTGTATAGTGGAATATGCACTTTATATATAAAAACATCAGAAATGAATGGGATAAATAGAAAACTATTAAAAAAAATTGATGAAAATACTGGCCAAGTATAAAATTTTATGCTATTATTAGTATAAATAAGGAGGAACATATGATAAATACACCATCACCATTAAGATATCCTGGTGGAAAAACAGTACTTTACGAAAAAGTAAAAAATATTATCAATCAAAATATAAGTGGTAAATGTACTTATATAGAACCTTTTGCGGGTGGATGTGGCTTAGCATTAAAACTATTATTTAATAGTAATGTGGAAAAAGTAATCATAAATGATTATGATTATGCAATATATTGTATTTGGGATAGTATTTTAAATAATAATGAACAATATGTAGAAAAAATCAATAATATAAATATAGATATAGAAGAATGGAATAGACAGCGCTATATATATGAAAATAAACAAAATTATTCTAAAATAGATATAGCAATTGCAACTTTATTCTTAAATAGAACAAATATATCCGGTGTTATAAAGGGTGGACCTATAGGCGGGATTAATCAAAATGGAAAATATAAGATTGATTGTAGATTTAATAAAAAAGCACTTATCAATAAAATACAAAAGATATATAATTATAAGGATAAGATAGAACTGTATAATATGGAAGCAAATGAATTTATTAAAAAAATTATAACAAAAAGAGAGGAGAATACATTTATTTATTTAGACCCACCATATTTTCAAAAAGGACCTAT
>ENA-UOJG01003019-UOJG01003019.1-human-gut-metagenome-genome-assembly--contig:-C47-NODE-3019-length-12757-cov-4.931271_pt1 | contig 12757 bp, 8 predicted proteins | sample MGYA00242340_ERZ723887 | MGnify/ENA metagenome assembly ERZ723887 | reverse complement strand
CACCAATTGCCTTCTTCAGACCAATCTCCTTGGTACGCTCGGTTACAGATACCAGCATGATATTCATAACACCAATACCTCCAACCAGAAGAGAAATACTTGCGATCCAGATCAGCTGGGAGTTGGTGCTCTCACTTAAATCCTGAAGATCCTTTACCCGCTGCATAACATCATCAGCTTTGTACTTGAAGCCGCTGCTTCCACTGCCAGTGCTGCTGATAGATTTATTCAGGATTTTCGCCACAGCTGAACCTGTTTCACTCATGTTGTCCGTGCTGTCTACTTTGACGATCGCATTCTCAGGCTCATCAAATTTGTAAGAAATCGGCCAGCATTTATTTGGAATCATTACGGTTCCAATTACATTTTCATAATAGCTGTCGAAATCACTCGGTGTATCCATGTTGGGCAGGCTGTCAGCCGACTGGCGTACAACTCCTACAACTGTATAGGGTTCAGAACCGATCTCAATGATTTTTCCCACCGGATTCGCTCCCGGAAACATGGTATCAGCAGCATAGCTGTCCACCAGTGCCACCTTGCGGAAATTATCATAGTCAGCCTGTACAAATCCCCTTCCGGAACGAACCTGATAACCGCAGGTATTCAGATAATTGGTATCAATACCATAGACCTTGCCGCCGGAAAAACTGCTGTTCTCATAGTAAACACTGCTGTTGTAATCTGTTCTGCTGTAGAAAAATGTTGCATTCTCCACATGATCTGTTTTTAATACTTCATCCTTCAGGCTCTGACTTAGGATCGGTGTAGAGCCGGAAGAACTGCCATCATAATAATCCACACTGTAAGCACTGTCTCCCTGTGACAAAGTTACATTTACCGTGTTATTTCCAGAACCGATCAGGTTATCCTTAATCTGCTCACTCGTTCCCTTAATCGTGGAAACAATGGCAATAATAGATGCAATACCGATAATAATACCCAGCATTGTGAGGAAAGATCTCATCTTGTGTGACCAGATTCCCTGGAATGCCAGACGTATATTTTCAAACATGAAATCCCTCCTTAACCAAGACCGCCATATGATGTGGAGTCATATCCCATAAACGTATCCAGCGATCCTTCCTTTGTCTTCATACCTTCTTTGATGGATTTCGAATAAGGGAATGCAATCTTGTCATCCATGGATAAGCCGCCGCTTACCAATACATAAGCACCACCGTTTACATTCTCTTTTACCTTAACGATCTGTTTCTTCAGCACGCCATTGTCATCCTTATACACATAGCTTACGCCGTCTTCCGTACGGACAAAAGCCTTGGAAAGAACAATGCCGTCAGTACTCTGCGCCTGCTGTTCCAGCTGGATATCCACCCAGTCTCCAACACTTACCTGCACGGTGTCATCTGTGATCTTGGCAGTAAAATTATAAGAAGAAACATTTGGATTGCTGTCTCCATAGTAATAATAGGAGCTGTCTCCATCAACTGCATAATCGGAAACCTGGATCACCTCAGCCTCAAAATTCATATATCCATTCTCACCATAAGAATTGCAGTTCAAAATTGTGCCTTCCTTCACCTGGTCAAGCATAAGTTCCCCTACAGTTCCCTGTACGTAATAGCCGTCTTTGCTCTTAACAATCATAAAGGAATCAGATTCTGAATTGGTACCTGTAGCTGCATCTCCCACAGTGGTTACAATACCATCCAGCTTACTGGTGATCATCTGTCTGTCAGCTTTCTTCTGAAGCTTACTGATACTGATCTCACTCTCCTGCACATCCAGTTCCAGACTGGCAATCCGGTTCTTCTGGATCTTAATGGCCTCTGAACGGGACAGGGAAGAGCTTCCGCCACCACTGCCTCCATCACCAGGAATATCCGGCTCGTCATCTCCATTATCATACTGCATAGCCCCGTCAAGGGTAAAATCCATTTCCGCAAAACGGTCAACCGGATTGCTGAGCATATTTCCATCGACCAGATAGTATCCGGTACAGGATCCTTTTCTGTTGGTATAATCAGCAATGGTATCCTTCTGATGGAATTCCAGCAGATACCAGTATCCGCCCGAATGAAGAAGAATGGTTCCGTCAGCATTATAGCCAGCCATCTTGTTCAGAAAAGCCCCGGTTACATTTACCTTGCCTTTTGCACTGGAACAAAGATACAGATAAGGATCTTCTTCGGTTCCTGTTCCTTGGTAAGGTTCTGTATCATAATCCAGAGTCAGGTAAAAAGGTTCCTCTCCATCTACAAATCCGTCATTTCCAATGGTAGCATTATTCTGTGAGGAACCAGAATTGCTTCCATCTGAAAATCCTCCCTGATTCGTGTCTGAAATATCACTGCTAAACCCATCACTGGAAGGTTCATCATAAAATCCGGAAGCAGTACCCGGATCGCCGGTGCTATCCTCTGAATCATCTCCGGAATCAGCTTCTGTATCAACAGAAATATCTCCTGTGTCACCGCTTGTCATTTCATCTGCAGAACCAATATCTCCGCTTCCCGTTTCCTGGGTATCTGCAGAAGTAATTTCCCCATTTCCACCTGCCTGATCGTCTGCAAATCCATCTGTCACAGCAGCCAGAAGCATTGGCTGCAAAACAGCTGCCAGATAATGATCAGAAGCAGTTACTGCGGAAGACAGTTCATCATCTCCCATAGAATCTGAGCTGTCATCTTCTGTAGAATCCTTTCCTGAATCAATCAGATTGTCTGCGGAGGAAGAATCGGAATCAAGAATCGGTCCGCCATTTTGCAGGCTGGCAAGTCTTTTCTTTGCAGCAGCAAGATCCTGCTGCTGCTTCTGAAGCTTCAGCTTGGCAATATTCAGTTCCATTTCCACAAGAGTCATATCAAAGGATATCAGCTTGTCTCCCGGCTTTACCTCATCCCCTTTGCTCACATAAACTTCCTGGATGATCATGTCTTTCTCTACGGAAATCCTCTGTGTTGCATTGGCATATACAGTTCCACTCAATGTAGCATCGGAATCATATCTCTCACCTGCCAGATCACTGACGCTTGCCACCAGCACTTCCTTCTGGCTTCCTTTCCGTACATACAGCAGTCCGCCGCCAATACCGGTTCCTACAAGGGCTGTGACTACCACACCTATTATAATTTTCTTCGCTTTTCCCATAGGATCACCTCTTTTCCTGAAGCTCACCGTCACGGATCATAACTACCCGCTTGGCATGTGCTGCAATATCCGGATCATGAGTGATCATAAGAACAGAAACACCTTCATCATTCAGCTTCTGGAAAAGCTCCATAACCTGTCTGCCAGACTTACTGTCCAGTGCACCAGTAGGCTCATCAGCCAAAAGAAGTCTTGGATTATTTACAATGGCACGGGCGATGGCAACTCGCTGCATCTGTCCCCCTGAGAGCTGATTGGGTCTGAAATCCACACGGTCTGCAAGCCCCACCCGGTCAAGTGCTGCAAAAGCGCGCTCGCGTCGCTCCTTCTTCGGCACATGAGCATAGTTCAGCGGCATTTCCACATTGGAAATAGCAGACTGCCTCGGAAGAAGATGAAAACTCTGAAATACAAATCCAATCTTGTTCAGACGGATATCTGACATCTCATTCTCAGAACATTTGCTGATGTCCTGCCCATCCAGGAAAAAAGTTCCCTTGGTTGCCTGATCCAGACAACCGATTATATTCATCAATGTAGATTTACCAGAACCAGAAGGGCCCATGATGGCTACATATTCGCCCTCTTCCATGGAAAAGTTTACGTCCTTCAATACGGGGACAATCATTTTTCCCTGCTGGTAATCTTTATAAATCCCCTTCAGTTCAAGTATCATCCTGCGGCCTCCGTATCATCAGAACCATACTGTCCAGGCTCATCAATGCTCTCATCAGTAAAATCTTCTGAATCATCCTCTGTAAAATCTTCATCTGAGAAATCTTCTGAAAAGTCTGTATAATCACCATAAATGGCTGCATCCATGCTTTCATCAGAAACACCTGTCTCAAAGTCCGCACTGGAATAGTCTCCATCCATAGGCTCCATGGTATCCCCGTCTGAGTACTCACTGCCATCCAGATTACTTTCCATATCAACAGCCTCCAGCTCCTCATCTGTCATCTCAGATACGTCCTTTGTCCGCATTCCCTCTGCCAGGCTGTCTGATGGGAACGCAATACTGTCATCTTCTGTAAGGCCATCTGCGATCTCATATTCTGAAAGATCATCATCATGCTGTCCAAGAACAACGGAGCGCTTCTCCAGCCTTCCCTTGGAATCTACAGCCCACACATATGGGTTTTCTGTATCCGCGTCCACAATATAATAATCTCCCAGCCAGATACCCTTCTTCTGCTCTTCCTGTCCCTCATCCATTTCTATGTATACATGCTGTCCTAACATAAGTCCCTCTGATGAATCCAGAGTTACATAGAAAGGATAGGTACTGGAACTTGTAGTATCATCACCGCTGGACATTCCAAAATAGGAATTACTGCTACTGCTGTTCGTAGAATTCTGCTCGTCCACAGCCCCCATAGTTCCATGCCAGATCTGATTCTCATCCACTCTGGAACGCACAATAACTGCAGAGCCTGGAACAACCGTATTACGATTCTGCTCATTTACCTGCCCCTTAATACGGTAAGCACCTGTACTGAGAATGGTGATAAAAGAATTATCAGAAGAATCACTTCCGGAATCAGCTCCCATGCTGTCATCCAGAGTATCTCCATCATCGCTTCCCAGCTTACTGGTATCAATTTTCTGGATGACTCCGTCGATTTCGCTTCGTACTTCTGTATTGGTGGTAGCTGCCTGCAGCTTATCAATCTCTGCCTGCTTGCTCACCTGGTCATATTCGTTCTTCTTCAGATTCATCTTATTCGTCTCAATCTCAATGGTATAAGAAAGCTGGCTGTTCTTATTGGCTTTCTTTTTCTCTTTCTCAAGAGTGGAAATCTGTTCATTAAGGCTGAGCGCTTCATTCTTCAACCGGTCAAGAGCCAGCTGGGCTTCCTTCAGGCTGTCCTGGATACTGCTCAGGTCGTATTCAAAAAGCAGCTGTCCCTTCTTTACCTCATCTCCAACCTTCACCTTTACTTCGGTAACAGTTCGATTGTTCTCAATATTTACCTTTACCGTCTCCTGAGGCTCTACCACGCCTGCGAACCGGTTCAGCACTCCGGAATCTTCTCCAAGAAGAGTGCTGATCTTAGTCACATATGCAACTTCACCAGAAGCCGCTGCAGAATCCCCATAATTTTCTTTATAGTAATACCAGCCACCGGCACCAGCTGCTCCAGCAAGAATGATCAGCCCTCCGATGACAAAACCTTTTTTCTTCATGGTTACCTCCTATACGATAACTCAATGGTTTTTCAATATCTTTTGCAATTATAACAGATATATCTCCACATCTGTCATCTGCATTTACCCTGTTTATAATAACAGATTCAGCCTCAAAAGAAAAGCATTCTAAGCTGATAATGCATTTTTCACAATTTATTCACTCTTTTTTTAGAAATATCGTCTAAATTTTAGGCATTTTTGACTTTTATGAAAAAAAATGGTATAATAAAAAAGTTTTATAAACATTTTACGTAATAATTTGAAAGGAAAGAACTCTGTATGAAGTCAGTCAGATTTCTGCTTCCTCTTCTTTTGCTTCTCTGCACTTTTTCACTATGCGGCTGTACCAGCAAGGAGGAGAAAAAAATCGAGGACGCAGTAAAACAGGAACTGGATCAGCTAAAGGATCTGGATTCCATTACCACACAGAAATACATCTCCTACCAGGAGCTTTTCCCCGGTGAACCCGAAGATATCACTATTTCTTCTGATATTGAAGAAGTCTTTTCTCTCTTTTTCCAGGATTTTGATTATAAAATTCTGGATGTTAACGTAGACAAGGACAAACAATCCGCACAGGCGAATCTCAGGCTGGTCACTCTGGATGCCCATGCGCTTGCTGAAGATTTTTCCAAGGCGCAGCTGAAGCATGAAATTTCCCAGTCCGCTTCCTCTGAAGAAGCCACGGAACAGACCATTTCCCTTGAAGAGCGCTACACGCTTCTGAATGAACTGCTTAAGAGTAATGATTACCAGACTGTGGAGCGTAACTGTACCATCTCCTTAGATGCCTCAGATAAAGACGGCGAAACCAGTTGGGAGATCCGGCGCACCAATACACTGGAAAATGACCTTGTCGGCGGTCTTATGAACGATCTCACAGACCCGGATATTTTATCACCGGAAGACACAATCTTAGTTTATCTGAATACCCTGAAAAATATGTCTGCAGAGGAACTGGGCAATTATTTAAATGCAGATTCCATTATCAGCACAGAAGATCCTGCAAAGATCAGCCTGGCAGAAGCACTGGTAAAACAGGTTCACTCCACCTTTGATTATTCTATTGGGGAAACCACTGTTTCCGGCTATACAGCCACAGTTACAGCCAATATTACCACCTTTGACAGCGATGCTATTCTGGAAAATTATCAGAAGGAGCTGGATACCTATCTTGCCTCTGTGGATGCTGTTATCGACGGTGCCCAAAAACGATATGAAAAGTCCTACAGTCTGCTTCTTGAATATATTGAAGAAAATACAGCTACTAAAACAGTGGAAACAACTTTCACACTGATCAACGACGGTGCTTCCTGGAAACTGGAAGACGCAGGAACGGTGTTTGGACAGGCATTGTTTGGAACTTTAAGTTCCAGCCCGGTAGAAGACAAGCAGGAAACCAACGGATGATATAGTTAAAATTTACGCCTCTGCAAACTTGTGCAAGGGCGTTTTTATTTGTGCTGACAGCGAACCCAAAGTCCATGCCTGCCAGAGCGTGACAACATTCTTCCATAAGAAAAATCCCACCCATTTTTGCAGGCAGGATTTTTCAGTCAGCTTATTCCAAGTTATAAGCTAAGTTATCTCTTGTTGTATTTCTTTTCTTATTCCTCAGTCTCTGGAGCAGCTTCTTTCTCAACTTCAAGTCCCAGCTCGTCCAGCTGTGCTTCGCTTACGCGCTGCGGTGCCTGAGTCATCAGACAGGATGCATCTTTTACCTTCGGGAATGCAATTACGTCACGAATACTGTCAACCTTGGCAATGAGCATAACCAGACGGTCAAGACCATAAGCCAGTCCGGCGTGAGGCGGAACTCCGTATTTGAATGCATCCAGAAGGAATCCGAACTGCTCATGGGCAGCTTCCGGAGTAAATCCAAGCTCTTTAAACATTCTCTCCTGAATATCATCCTGATGGATACGAACACTGCCGCCGCCGATCTCGTTACCATTCAGTACAATATCGTAAGCCTTCGCACGAACAGCGCCCGGATCTGTGTCGAGAAGCGGGATATCCTCATCCATCGGCATTGTAAATGGATGGTGCATAGCTGTGAAACGGTTTTCTTCCTCGCTCCACTCAAGAAGCGGGAACTCCGTTACCCATACGAAGCGGTAGTCGTTCTTGTCAAGAAGATCCATCTGTTTTGCAAGCTCCAGACGAAGTGCGCCAAGAACATCATAAACCAGTTTCTTCTTATCCGCTGCAAACAGAAGCAGGTCACCTGCTTTACCGTCCATAGCAGCTACAAGAGCATCCATCTCCTCATCTGTCATAAACTTGGCAAAGGAAGACTTTCTGGTGCCATCTTCTGCGATTGCAATGTATGCAAGACCTTTTGCACCATATCCCTTGGCAAACTCTACTAACTTGTCAATTTTCTTACGAGGCATGCTGCCCTGGCCTTCTGCGTTGATACCACGAACGCTTCCACCAGCTTCAAGAGCACCTGTGAATACGGAGAATCCACAGTTCTTCACAATATCGCTTACATCATGAAGCTCCATGCCAAATCTCATATCCGGTTTATCAGAACCGAAACGATCCATTGCTTCTTGCCATGTGATTCTCTCGATTGGAAGTTTCACATCGATACCAAGAACCTCTTTGAACAGGTAGGAAAGATATCTCTCATTTACATCGATTACATCATCTACATCTACGAAAGAAAGCTCCATATCGATCTGTGTGAACTCCGGCTGACGGTCAGCACGAAGATCCTCATCACGGAAGCATCTTGCAATCTGGATGTATCTGTCATATCCGGAACACATCAGAAGCTGTTTGTACAGCTGCGGTGACTGCGGCAGACCATAGAAGCAGCCAGGATGTACACGGGATGGCACCAGATAATCTCTTGCACCTTCAGGAGTACTCTTTCCAAGCATAGGAGTCTCAATCTCCAGGAATCCCTCGTTTGTGAAAAAGGATCTTGTCAGCTGCATTACACGGCTCTTCAGGATCAGGTTTCTCTGAAGATCCGGACGTCTTAAGTCAAGGTAACGGTATTTCAGACGTACATCCTCTTTTGTTTTGCTGTTCTCCTCAACCGGGAATGGCGGAACTTCTGCCTCGGAAAGAACACGGAGAGATTTTGCTCTCACTTCGATCTCACCTGTTGCAAGATTCTCATTTACTGCACCACCACGTTTCTCAACGGTTCCGGTAACTGCGATCACAAACTCACTTCTCAGCTTGCCGGCTTTGGCAAAGCCTTCCTCATCAATGGAACCATTTTCAAAGATCAGCTGCATAATACCACTGCGGTCACGTAAATCTACGAAAATGATTCCTCCTTTATCTCTTGCTTTCTGAACCCATCCCATAAGTGTTACTTCGCTGCCTACCATCTGTGTGGTCACTTCTGCACATCGACAGGTTCTGTGCAGTCCCTGCATACTCTCAGCCATTTTAAGGCGCCTCCTTATTCTATGGGGTTTCCCCCAGCTTTCTCTGATTATGAACCATTCAGCTGTATTGCTTTAAATGATCCATAAAATATCATTGACGGCTGTTTTTCAAAAACAACACGTTAAATCTCTTTATCAGCGTTTAAAGAATTCCACAAATTCCGTATAGCCTTCAGCTGTCATCTGGTCTTTCTGGAATTTCTTATTCTTCTTCATAATAGAGATATTGACTTGAACTCCGGTCTTTCTCTCTTCTTCTGCCTGACGGAAAATCTCAATCAGCTTGTCTGACGGCATATTTTTCTCAATAAGATATGCCTTCTTAGTCTTTGCTGTAGGAATCTGATATCCTCTTTCAAGAAGGAGCATAACAATACGCTCAAATCCAATAGAAAATCCGCATGCACTTGTATTGTTTCCTGTAAATTTACCAATCATCTCATCATAACGTCCGCCGCCGCCAACGCTGCCGCCAAACTCATCCATGGAAATTTCGAAGATCGGACCGGTGTAATAAGACATGCCGCGAACCAGTGTAGGATCAAATGCCATCTTAAAGTCAGCAGTCTTCACAGCTTCCACAGTGGAAATGATCGTCTCAAGATCTGCTGCGATCTGTTCGTCAAGAACATCTGCCAGCTTCTCCTTGCAATATCTTACGCCCTGGATATCTGAGCTGATTTCTTTAAACATTGCAAGATAAGTATCAATGCTTTCTTTTGCAAAGCCTTCCTCTTCCAGTTCTTTCGCTACGCCCTCAAGACCAATCTTATCCATTTTGTCAAGAATGATAAATACAGTATCAAAGCTTTCCTTCGGAAATCCGCTATACTCAGCCATAGCCTTCAGAATACGGCGGTCATTGATACGGATAGTGAAATTATGGAAGTCAAGCTTGCCAAGAAGTGTAGTAGTCGCAAGTACCAGCTCGATTTCTGCCATATAAGTAGGCTCACCTAAAATGTCAATGTCACACTGCATAAACTGACGGAAACGTCCTCTCTGCGGACGATCAGCTCTCCATACATATCCCATCTGAAGTGCCTTAAATGGTCCAGGCAGTTCATTAGAGTTATTTGAATAATATCTGGAAAGAGGTACTGTCAGATCATAGCGAAGACCTGAATCCACAAGATCAGCTTCTTCTTTTGCCTGGTCAAGTTTCAGCTTCTCACCTCTTTTTAAGATTTTGAAAATCAGCTTCTCATTATCACCGCCCTGTTTGCTGCACAGGTTCTCAATGTGCTCCACTCCCGGAGTCTCAATTGAAGTAAATCCAAAGGAACCATATGTCTCACGGATCAGTCCTGTAACGTAGTTACGGACTTCCATCTCCTTTGGTAAAATATCTTTCATGCCGGTAACCGGCTTCTTCTTTAATGCCATGTGTCCTCCTTATTTACCAGCCTGGCTGGCGTGTACTACTCTTTGAAATGCAAGAAATACTTCCAGATCAAAGTTTTTTATTTCATCTATCATCAATTCCATCACAGTATGCTTATCAAAAGCCTTGCGGTAAGACCGCTCCTGACTCAATGCACAGAATACATCGCATACACGAAGAATCCGGGCACCAATGGGAATCTCCTTCCCTGCCAGATTGGACGGATAACCGCTTCCATCGTAATTTTCATGATGATAAAGAATACTCTCAAGAACAAAATCCGAATAGCCCTGGTCTTTCAGTTCCTCATAGCCAAGTGTAGAATGCATGCGGACATATTTCAATTCCTCAATTACCATGGGATTACTTTCCTGCCCGTTGATATAGCTTCTCAGTTTCAGCTTTCCTATGTCGTGAAGCATTCCTGCAATTGCAAGATCGTAACACTGCTCATGAGGAAGTCCAAGCTCCTTACTTAACGCGTACGCCAGATTACTCACTGCGATTCCATGCCTTAACTCTGCTGATAAATCAAATTCCAGAACTCTGTCGGATGTTTCTGACTGTTCACTGGAAAGCTTTTCCAAGAATTTTCCCTCCCTCCTACAACCAGGTTCCAATTCCTGTTCGCTTTCTTTCAATCATCTCATCAATACGGGCAATATAGCTTGTGACATCTTTCACATTCTCCACCCGCTCAATACGTTTGCCATGGTCAAAGACCAGTTTGGAAGAACCGCCTGCTCCAAGAGCAATGATCGGTTGTTTTTCTTCCATAATCAGTATATTGTAAATCCCGGCTTTGTCAACCTTTGCATAGCCTACATTTTCAAAATTTCCCTTCATATTCTTCTGACGGTACAGATAGTAAGGTCCCATTTCCATGGAATATGCAGTCTGCTGTGTCAGATCCATGATCTCCTGGTTATTTTCAAATGTCATCTCCTGATATTTGTCCTTAAACATATTCAGGCGTGCTGCACGCTTCACAGCCAGAGAATGTACGGTAAGGCTGTCCGGGGAAAGCTCTTTTACTTTCTCCAATGTGTATTTCACCTTGGAAATATCCTCTCCAGGCAGTCCTACAATGAGATCCATGTTAATATTGTTATAATTCAGTTCTCTGGCAAGATGGAAAGCTTCTATGGTCTGTGCCACAGTATGACGTCTTCCAATGATTTCCAGAGTATCCTGATTCATGGTCTGTGGGTTAACAGAAATTCTGGTCACAGGAAATTCTTTGATCGTCTCAAGCTTCTCCCTTGTAATACTATCTGGTCTGCCAGCTTCAATGGTAAATTCTACAAGTCCATCAAAGCCAAAGGACTCTCCCAGCTGATCAAGAAGCCTTTTCAGCTGATACGGCTCTAACGTGGTAGGTGTGCCTCCGCCGATATAGATCGTATCCAGCTTGTAGTTCTTCATCATCCTGGCAGTTTCGCGAATTTCCAGACATAAAGCATCCAGATATTCATCTACTCTTTTTGCCCAGAGCTTCAAAGGATAGGAGCTGAAGGAACAATACAGACAGATACTTGGACAAAAGGGAATACCTACGTATAAGCTGTAACCATGTTCATAATCAATATCCTGAAGAAGTGCCCGCTCCCTGTTTGCTATGGTGATGGCAAGAGCCGTTTTCTTTGCGCTTACCAGGTAACGCTCCCGCATTTCCTGTGCGATCTCGGTATTTTTCATACCACTCTCGATCATCCCCATGGCAAGCTTGGCCGGACGGATCCCCGTAAGATTCCCCCATGGAAGGATTCTGCCGGTAAGTTTCACCAGAACATTGTACAGTACATATTTCAGACTGTCCTTGTTGGCTTTGCGAAGCTCATGGGCATCCATGAGTTTCTCATAAGTTTCATGGCTGTAATCCCCGTCTGCCCCCCGGATCACCTCTGCACTGGCAACACCTTTTTGATCCTTCATCTCATATTTTATAACAAAATTGTCATTTTCTTTTTTCACAGTAAAGAAGATATCGTACTCCTCTTCGTCTTTTTCGTAGAGGCTGTGGATATCTCCTTCCGGATAAAATGCTTTTATTAATTCATATATATCATGCTCGAAATCCCTGTCAAGCAGCAGGATTCCTATTTTACACAAATGGATTGTACCTCTTTTCGTAACCGATAGTTGTAGATGTATCATGCCCCGGATAAACATTTGTTTCATCTGGAAGGGCATTTAACAGCTTATGAAGACTCTCCCGGATTTCACGGGAACTGCCGCCTGGAAAATCCGTTCTTCCAACAGAACCACAGAATAATGTATCCCCACTGAACAGAGCCCTTTCGTCTTTCAGATAGTAGCAGCAGCTTCCTTTCGTGTGTCCTGGAGTATGGAGCATCTGAATAGAAAATCCAGCAGCTTCAAATACCTGCATATCCTCCAGGAAAATATCAGGATGTACAGAACATGGTTTATGCATCCGGTCAGTCATATTCACAGAAGGCTCCCGAAGCATTTCTTCTTCCTGGCGGCAGGCATAAACTGGAATCTGATACTCAGCTTTCACAGCCTGTACTGCCATAATGTGGTCAAAATGTCCATGAGTCAGAAGGATTCCTACCGGCTTTGCACCCATATCTTCAACCTTCTGAAAAATTCTCTTAGGTGAATCTGCCGGAACAACTATCAGCGCATCCCCTGT
>ENA-UOJG01003007-UOJG01003007.1-human-gut-metagenome-genome-assembly--contig:-C47-NODE-3007-length-12814-cov-4.345638_pt1 | contig 12814 bp, 8 predicted proteins | sample MGYA00242340_ERZ723887 | MGnify/ENA metagenome assembly ERZ723887 | reverse complement strand
CTCTGCGAACACAAGCAATCATCCTAACAATATCTCTTTTTTCAACGTAAAGGAATAAATATACTTCTCTTTCACCCTGCGCCCAGTCATTCTCTGAAGTGCCTGAGCATAATCCTCCAGCTGGGTGTGATACAGATCAACCAGCTTCTGCTCTTCCCCTCTGCGCACACGATCCGTCTTGTAATCAACCAGCACGATCTCATCCCCTTCCAGAAAATAAGCGTCTATGATTCCCTGCACAAGCACACGTTCCTGTGGATTCCATGCCTCATCTATTTCAGCGGCACTTCTGGAAATGACAAAAGGCTGTTCCCTGAAAAGAAGCCCCGATAATGCAGCGACTTTCATTCTCTGCCCCAGTGCCCCATTTACAAAAGACTGAATATCTGAAATTCTGATACATTCGGCTTCTGCTTCAGACATTTTTTTACTCTGAACCAGTGCGTCGATCTGCTCTTTCAGCTGCTGTGAACTGTCCGTTTTATTGTACTCAAGACATTCCATCACACGATGGTAGGCAGTACCTCTTGCAGAACCTGTGAACGCCTTTTCCGCTTCCTTCTTTTCCTCAATAAATCTTGGAACCAGCGGAACAATGTCTGGTTCGAAATATACAGCTTCTTCAATATCCGTATCTTCATGGTAACTCTTCTTTTTCAGATCCGATACACTGACCTTCACCGGAATATCCTTACGATATTCATAAGGATATACAAATCCAAAGCGCTTTTCCAGTTCCGCTCTGATTTCAGGATCCACGATTTTCTCACAATCCCAGTTATCCAGAATATCGTCTTCCATCTGCCCTGTTTCCTGTTCCACCACTTCAGCCTCCGTTAAAGTCCTCGCTGTGATCCTTTTCACCTGAAACTCTGCCGGATCATCATAAAGCAGATTATCATGGGATGGCAACAATCCAAACTCCTCAAAAAGTTCATCCATGCAGCGGTGCCTTGCAAGCGCAGGCAACACGTAGTCCCAGTAAGTTTTTCCATTCAGCCGCGTTTCTGCCGGAAGAAGCTCCTGGTCATTTTCGCGAAATCTGTATAAAGAAAGCAGCCTTTTTTCCAGATTTCCTATTGTTCCGGTCATGATCAGTTTCTCCTTGGCACGAGTCAGGGCAACGTAAAGCACTCGGATTTCCTCCCCTAGAGTCTCTTCCAGAAGCTTACGGCGAATCACCTGCTTATACAGTGTTGACACGATCATCCGACGGTCTGGCAAAATGGCGTCAGCGCCAAGACCGTAATCCGGATGAATCAAAAGTCTTGCATTCAGATCCTGCATATTGAACTGTTTTCCCATACCTGCAAGGATTACAATCGGAAACTCGAGCCCCTTGCTCTTGTGAATCGTCATGATTTCCACAGAACCTTCTCCTGCGCCAGAAAGATTCACTTCTCCATAATCAACTTCATATTTCTGCAAATGTTCAATATATCGGACAAAATTAAATAAGCCTCTGTAACTGGTTTTCTCATAATCCATTGCCTTTTCCACCAGCATAGCGAGATTGGCACTCCGCTGTGCACCATTTGGCAGGGCTTTTGCATAATTGCCATAGCCGGTTCTGCGGAGAATCTCAAGAATCAGCTCATGGACAGGAGTGTACACCGCAAGATCACGCATTTCATTTAGAAGGACTATAAAACCATGTAATTTGTGGTAAAGAGTTCCTTCCTGCCCCTCATATTCTTCCAGGAAATTCAACACGCTGTCATACAGCATCCCCTTCGGATATTCTTCCCGCAAAACAGCAAGCTCCTGGGTAGTACATCCCACCAGCGGCGACCTCAGCACACCTGTCAAAGGAATATCCTGAAGAGGATTATCGCAGACCTGCAGATAATTCAGAATCGTAACCACCTCAAGTGCGGAAAAATATCCCGTCTTTGAAGCGGCATACACAGGAATTCCGTGGGCAGAAAGTACCTCTGTAAAGGTTTCTGACCAGCCGGAAGCGGTGCGGAGAAGGATTACAATATCTCCGTATTTCGCAGGACGATATTCTTTGGTTTCCTTATCAAGTACCAGCTCTTTTCCCACAATTTCCTTAATTCTGTGGGAAATAGCAAGAGCCTCCAGTTCCCGGGCATCCTTTCCTTCCATCAGATTCTCCAGTTCTTCGGAATCCTTTTCTACCAGAAGAACTTCTGCAGGAAGAAAGCTTTCCTTGTTTCCTTCCGGAAACACAGCTCCAGGATAAAGAGCTGCGGCTTTATCGTAAGCAATTCCACCAAGATCTGTTCCCATAATCTGACGGAAAATAAAGTTTGCACTATCCAATACCTGAGACCGGCTGCGGAAGTTTTTATGAAGATCGATTCGCTGTTCTGTACTGTCCGTTAAACTGTACTGTTCATACTTTTCCATAAAAAGCTCTGGTCTGGCAAGGCGGAACCGGTAAATGCTCTGCTTCACATCACCTACCATGAATATATTTTTTCTTCCATCTGCCCAGCCGGAAACACAGTTGGTAATCATTTCCTGTACCAGATTACTGTCCTGGTACTCATCCACCATGACCTCGTCATATTTCAGGGAAAGTTCACGTGCTGCCGGACTCATGTGATAAATGTACTTGCTCTCTCCAGTCCAATCACCGTCGTTTTCGCCATTTTCTTCCGTTGCATGAACCTTTTGAATCAGGATTTCCAGCGCAAAATGCTCCATGTCCGTAAAGTCCAGAATATTTTTTTCCCGCTTCTTCTCTCCATACATACGGATAAATTCCCTGGTAAGCTCCACCAGCATTTCTACAGGCTCCCGGCAGGTTTCCAGAAGCACTGGAAGTTCCTCCTCCTTTACGGAAAAATACCGTGTTCCAATATCCTTTAAAATATCCTTTGCATTTTCCCGAAGAGATTTTACCTGCTCTTTCAGCGTATCATCTACAGGATCTTTTGGTTTCTTTCTGGAAAGAACGACAAAAGCCGGTTTGCCAAGAAGCTCCCCTGCTCCGTCAAAATCACCGGCGGCGGCTTTCTCTTCTGCTTCACGAATGAGGATGAGATCACTTTGCAGTGCTTCATCATACAGGTATGGTCCTCCTGGCGCATTACAAAAGCTTCTTGCCTGGGTAATCAGTTCCTTTGCCTGGCAAAGATCCTCCGTAATGTTTTTCCATAACAAATTCATCCATTCTGAGGATTTTACAGACTCTAAATCCGTATTTCTATAACTATCTATGCATTCTTCCAGCCAGGTATCCGGATATGGATTGCTCATGGCAGCATTATACAGAGAATAAATCAGTTCTTTAATTCCATCATCTGTTTTGCCTGATGCGTAGCATTCGATAAAATACTTAAACTTTTTGTCATCTTTTATGTAATAGTTCTCCAGAAGCTCCTTCATCACGTCCTCTTTCAGAAGCTTCAATTCTCCCTCTTCTCCTGTCCGATAACCAGGATCCAGACCAATAAGATGGAAATAATTGCGGATCACATAAGCACAGAAGCCATCTATCGTGGTGATCTGCGCCGTATGGATCAAGGTAGTCTGGCGCTGCAGATGCTCATTGTCCGGATTCTCACAGAGAGCATCCTCCAGGGCATTTGCAATTCGTTCCCGCATTTCCCCTGCTGCTGCTCTTGTGAATGTCATGATCAGCAGCCTGTCAATGTCAACGGGATGCTCCGGATCCATCACCTTTTTTAGAATTCGCTGCACAAGCACCGCAGTCTTTCCGGAACCAGCTGCTGCACTTACCAGAATATTCCGGTTTCTTAAATTAATAACCTGCTCCTGCTCTTTCGTCCAGTTCACTGCCATTATTCATCCACCTCCTTCACAAAAGCATCCCACAGCTCTTCATCTGTAAAGTTTTTCAGCCTGCGGAATTCATAGCCTGGAATGTCCATATCAAAACCGCATACGCCGCTGTAAGGACAGTAGGTACAGGCATTTTTCTTTCCCATCATATAAGGGGAAACCTGGGCATCTCCGGTCATAATGGACTGTCTGATATGAGAAATCTTTGTTTTTACATAACGGTTTAAAATATCAAACTGCTCTTTTGAGGCTACAGAAGAATTTTTCCGGAAGCTTCCGTCTTTGTTAAAGGATACGGGAATTGACACAAGGGAACTGTCCATTTTTTGTACCAGTTCTTTATCTTTCAGAACCAGTCCGTTCATCTTTAGTTCCTTCAGCACTTTTTCCTGGACAGTCTCTATATCTGCATCTATTTTTTCCTGAATCATAGGATCCTTGATATTGTAATAAAATACCCCTGCAGGAATCACATCTTTATCCTTATGCTTGTTTTGCTCTACGGTAAGGGCACCGTCCATGTAGATCATCAGCTGCAGCTGCAGACCATGATACAAGGAAACCAGATCAAAAGAAGTATTCCCGGTCTTATAATCAATGACGCGGACATACAGCTTCCCATCATCTGTCTCCATAGTATCCACACGATCGATCCGACCGCCCTGAAAAACAACTTCCACACCTTCCGGCTCAAATTCCCCGGATTTCAGCTGTTTCTGAATTGCCCACACAGTTCTTCGTACCATTCGCTTGGTGCGCTGAATCATATATTCATTGCGTGCACTGCTTTTTAGAATGGTATTGCCATAATCTGCACTTATTTCATCTACCAGGCGGTCTGCCAGCGCATCCCGCTCTTCCTCAGAAAGCTCTGCCAGAGAAAGCTTTTCTTTGTTCACTTCCTTTATCAGAGACTCCAGCACCTTGTGCATAATATTTCCCATATCCATGGCGCGGAATTCATACTCTGCACGCTCCGTAAGTTTGAGACCATACTGGAGAAAATGGGCAAAGGCACAGGCAGAATAACGCTCCAGCCTGGTGGCACTATAGGGCGACACCTCTCCATAGAGAACCTTTGCCACACTTTCACTGATAATATCAGCAGGCTTTCTGGTTCTGGAAGCCTCCACCAGTTTTCTGGCTAAAGTCCTATATTTGGGACTTCTAAGATACCAGCTGTAAAGCTCGCTGTACAAAGGACTTCCCTGTCCCACAGCGCCCTCTCCAAGACCTTTCATGAAGCATTCCAGACTGGTTCCCGGAAGCTCCATGGCGTTCAGACTGAATTCCTCATCACCTGCATTTTTCACCTCCAGTCCGGGATATAGAGCCTGTATACTGTGGATCAGATATGCCGGGCTTATAGGTTCTCCTTTTCCATTTGATAAACTGTAGGAAAGGCACAAATACTCACTTGGCTTTGTCAGATTCAGGTACAGGTAAAAGCGCTGGGTATTCATCAGCTATTTCGGATCTGGTGCAAGCTCCATTCGCTCATCTGCAAAAAATTCTCTGTCCATCTGGGTCAAAATTCCGCCGGAATCTGTATTTTTCGGAATATTTCCCTCGTTTACCCCTACAAAAAACAATGCCTTTATTTCTTTCAGACGGGTTCTTTCCATATCTCCAACAAGAACCTGATCCATACTTGGCGGGATCAGTGCAACCTTCGACTTGGCAAAACCAGTTTCCAGAAGCTGCACAAATTCCGTTCTTGTAATTTCTTCCTCTCCAAGGATCTCTACCATACGGTCAAGAAGCTCCATAACAATTCCGTATATCTGGGCGTATTCTTTTTCCAGAGCTTTTTCCCCTTTTTCTTTAAAGAAAAGCTCCTGTTTCTTCAGTTTTTTCTGTATTTCACAGCTTGCGATAAACTGATATAAACTATAACAATATTCACATACTTTTCTCTTTCCACTGGAAAATCCCTGAGCCAGGATCTCAGCCTCCCTCACAAATATTTCCCGGTATTCGTTCAGGACTTGAATATCCTCCGGGTCCATGGTCCGGTAAACTCTCACCCACTTCTCGGACCACTTTTTGTAACCGTGAATTCCAAGGGCAAGCACATAATTCTCCAGCATATCCACCTGTTCCCTTCCAAGGCCGGACATATCACAGCGCAGATACCGGAAAACACTTTCGTAGGAAAAACCCTTTGTAACCATTTCAAGAGCAGCACGAATATATTCTATAAATGGGTTCATCAGAATGGTGTGCTTCTCATCCAGGAAATACGGGATCCGGGATTCCTCGAATACCTGAGATGCAATACTTTTGTACGCCTCCAGATTTCCGGTAATCACAGCGATTTCTCCGTATTTCAGATTTTTTTCACGGACCAGACGGCGTATTCTCCTGGCTGTCTCTTCCAGTTCTTTTACAGGGGATTCTGCTGCAAATATGCAGATTTCTTCCTGTTTCTTCTCATAGGCAGATCTTCTGTAGCGGAAAAGATGCTTCTCCAGGAAGTCAAGGGAGGTGGAATTTCCAAAGCGGCCCTTTCTCTCATCTTTCAGAAGAACGGGATCATCCAGATTGCTGGTCAGACCAGACAAGGTGTGGATCATTTTCCTGCTCATATAGAACAACTGATGTGGTTTTCCCAGCTGCAAGGGATTTTCTCCGGCATCCATAGTGACAGTTACCAGAACCTTATCGCAGACATTTAAAAGTTCCCGGATCACGTTCATCTGCACCGGAGTAAAACCGGTGAAGCCATCCAGAAGGAGTACGGATTTTTTCAGTTTATCTGAAAAAGGAATGGCTTTTTTCAAAGCGTCCATCACGCCTTCGCCGGTCATATAATGACCTTCCAGATACTGAAGAAATGCCTGATAGAGGACACCCACATCCTGCATTTTCATATGAAGAAGAGAGTCCTCCCCTGTTTTTCCCAGCATGTCCTGCAGTTCTTCCTCCCGGATATCATACTGCATAAATTCTGAAATCAGAGATTTCACTTCGTCCAGATAGCCCGGTTTGTTCATCTGGCTGCCAAGATAGGGCAGATTTTTACGATGCTGCTGCACCAGCTTCTGAAGAACCATACTTTTTCCAGTGTCATCCAGAAGCACTTCCCGAGCACCGCCTGTCTCCTCGAAAATACGATAGGCAAGACGCTGGAAGCTGAGCACATCGATATTCAGGATTCCCTTTCCGGGGTGCATTTCGACTACATTTTTCTGTGTCTGCATAGTGAACTGTTCCGGGACGATAATATAGTACAGGTGCTGTGGATTTTCCATAGATTCCCGGATGATCTGTTCACATGCATAATACGTCTTGCCAATGCCGGAGCTGCCGATGATGAATTGTAGGGACACGTTTTTTCCTCCTTCTGCCAATTGTATGGAATAAAAAAAGCCTGTATCTGATAAAAAATCATTCTGTTTTATATTCTATCATATTTTCCATGCTTTGATAATAGGATAGAATAAGAAGGTTAGAGCCTGGTTTTGCGGCCAGGATTATTTTTTTCATTATCAGTGCGATACAGGAGGCGCAGTCCATGAGTTCGAAAACCAGGATTATCGTGTTACATATGAAGGAAGTGGTATATACCATTGCCTTTCTGATTCTTGCTGTTCTTCTGGGAATCCTGATCTACTTTATGTTCGGGCCTGGAAAAAGCCAGACCACTTCTGCTGCTGGAGAGGGGCTTTATACGCCTGGCGTTTACCGCAGTTCCCTTACTTTGAATAAAAATACTTTTGACGTGGAGGTTACAGTAGATCAAAACAATATCCAGTCTATTGAGCTGGTAAATTTAAGTGAAAGCACCACTGCCATGTTTCCGCTGGTAAAGCCTTCCCTGGAATCACTGGCCAGCCAGATTGTTGACAGCCAGTCCCTGGACGACCTGAAATATTCCACAGACAGAAAATATACGTCACAGCTGCTTATTTCTGCCATTGAAGATGCATTAAAAAAGGCGGAGAACCATGTAAGTTCTCCGCCGGCATAGCAATAAACAAACCTAATTATTTCCTACCTTTACAGCTGTATGCTACGCGAAATACAGCTGCAAAATGCATGGAAAGCGTACCGCACAATCGTTTTATACTTCAAGCTTCTCCAGAGCTTCCATCCATACCGCTGCGCTTGCATCACTTGGCATACGCAGGTCACCTCTTGGAGACAGTGCCACACTACCTACCTTCGGACCGTCAGGAAGACAGGAGCGTTTGAACTGCTGGGCAAAAAATCTGCGGTAGAAGATTTTCAGCCATTTCAGAATCGTAGCCTTGTCATAGGTACCCTCAAAGGTACAGCAGGCAATGCGATAGATCTTATCCGGTTCAAAGCCTGCACGAAGCATATAATACAGATAAAAGTCATGAAGTTCATAAGGACCAACCAGATCTTCTGTTTTCTGCGCAATCTTACCGTCCTTAGGAGGCAGAAGCTCCGGACTTACCGGAGTATCCAGAATATCCAGAAGAACTTCTTCCAGTTCTTTCTCTCCGCAGGTATCTGCATAATAGCGGACAAGATGTCTTACAAGCGTTTTGGGAACAGAGGCATTTACACCATACATGGACATATGGTCTCCATTATAGGTTGCCCATCCAAGAGCAAGCTCGGAAAGGTCACCGGTTCCCACAAGAAGTGCTCCCTCCTGGTTTGCCATATCCATAAGAATCTGCGTACGCTCTCTGGCCTGACAGTTTTCATAGGTTACATCATGAACGGAATCGTCGTGACCGATATCACGGAAATGGATATTTACCGCCTCTTTAATATTGACCTCAGTCAGAGCAGCACCAAGACACTGGCTTAATTTGCAGGCATTCTGGTAAGTTCTGTCTGTGGTACCAAAGCATGGCATGGTAACACAGCGGATATTCTCTGATGGCAGTCCCATCAGCTGGAAAGTACGTGCAATTACAAGCAATGCCAGTGTAGAATCAAGACCTCCGGAAAGTCCAACCATTGCCTTCTGGCAGTGGATGTGGCTCATTCTTTTCTTAAGTCCCATAGCCTGAATGTTCAGAATCTCCTCACAGCGCATATCACGCTCTTCTTTTACAGAAGGTACGAAAGGATAGGGAGCAAACTTCCTGGTAAGAGAGGTCTCTTCCACTTCCACATCAAAAGGTACGATCTGGCAGTCAGCATCATCAGATGCCGGATAGGTGGAAAGTCTTCTTCTCTCATCTGCCAGTCTCTGCACATCAATTTCTCCGTAGATCACAGTGTTCTGGAAGCGCTTCGCCTCTGCCAGCATGGTGCCGTTCTCTGCGATCAGATTCTGTCCGCCAAATACCAGATCCTGGGAGGATTCACCCTCTCCGGCTGTGGCGTAAATATAGCCGCACACCAGTCTGGCAGACTGACCCTTCACCAGATCACGGCGATAGGAATCCTTGCCTACCATCTCATCACTAGCAGAAAGATTGACGATAATATGAGCACCGCCCTGTGCCAGATTTACACTAGGCGGAAGTGGAACCCACAGATCCTCGCAGATTTCCGCGCCAACAGTCAGCTCCGGCAGTCCTTCACATGAGAAAATCAGATTGCTGGCAAAAGGTACGCTTTCCTCCCCAACTGTCACATCTGTCCACACAGCTGCCCCGGAAGCAAAGTGTCTCTGCTCATAGAATTCATTATAGTTTGGAATATGAGTCTTAGGTACAAATCCAAGAATATTTCCGTGGTTCAATGCTGCTGCCACATTGTAGAGCTTGCCGTTCATCCGCATAGGAAGTCCCAAAAAGATCAGCGCATCCACATCCGCAGTCTCCTCTGCAATAGTCAGAAGGCTCTCCCATGCACTGTCCAGTAGTCTTCTCTGAAGGAAAAGATCCTGACAGGTATAGCCTGTGATGCAAAGCTCAGGCAGCACCATCAGCTTGGCATGCTGTGTCTCCATTTCACGGATTACTTCCAGAATTGCCCTGGTATTGGCCTTACAATCAGCAACTGTAACCTGCGGCGTTCCTGCCGCTACTTTAATAAATCCCTGATTCATATCCTAGTCCTCTCTTATCCTACTATTTCCACGCCTTAGAGTGTGTTTGAAAAAGACTTTCTGCAAGATGTGCGTCACAATTTGTGGGAGATTTCGCCCAGATGAGGGCGCCGTAGCGGGCTACGGCAACCGAATTCGGATGAAATATACCGCAATCTGCGCACCAATCACCAGTGCAAACTCTATGACGGAAAATAGTGATTCTGTCTCAATTCAGCTTATTTGCATCTTCTCAGAATTTCTTTCAGCTCTTCTACTGTAAAATTGTAGTTGGTATTACAGAAATGGCAGTTCATCTCGATTGGCTTGCCTTCCTGGATCATTTCGTTTAATTCTTTTCTGCCGATGCTGATCAACGCTTTCGCTACTCGCTCCTTGGAGCAGTTGCAGTGGAAGCGGGTGTCCATCTTCTCGTTAATCTGCATGTCAAAGCCTTCCAACACTTTCTCCAGCAGACTCTCCGGGGTATGTCCTTCCTCTAACAGGTTGGTGACAGAGTTGATCTTCTGTACGTTCTGCTCTAACCTGGAAATCACTTCTTCCTCTGCAAATGGCATCAGCTGTACAATAAACCCACCTGCCTGGCGTACTGTATTATTCTTATTCATCAAGACTCCAAGTCCAACTGCGGACGGTACCTGCTCACTTGTTGCAAAATAATAGGTCAAGTCTTCTGCGATCTCACAGGTCTGAAGCATAACCTGTCCGCTGTATGGCTCTTTTAGCCCCATATCCTTAATCACAGTCAGGAATCCAGGACCAACTGCTCCTGCAACATCCAGCTTACCTTTGGAATTTGCCGGAATGCAGACATCTGGATTTCCTACATAGCCCTTTACATTTCCCTGGGAATCAGCAGTTACCGTAATTCCCTGAAGGGGACCGCCGGCCTTGATCTGAAGAGTCAGAACATCTTTCTCGCCTTTCATCATAGAGCCCATCATGGCTCCTGCAGTAAGAAGTCTTCCAAGCGCTGCCGTAGCCACCGGACTTGTATTATGGTGCTCTCTTGCAGTCTCCACCATCTCAGTGGTCACTGCCGCAAATGCACGGATCTGGTCGTTAGCTGCAGTCGCGCGGATGATATAATCATTCATGTGTATTCTCCAATCTATACTGTTATAATGTTAATCGTAATCCTATAGCTATTTATCTTATTATTATATTATCATTTACCATGTTCCCTTACTACAAAGGTAAGCCTGCCGCTATCTTCCTTCGGTGGCTCCAGTGTATAAGCATCATACACTGCCAGAAGCTCCATTCCCGCTTTTCAAATAAGTTCCTTGATCTTCTCCAAAGAATACGCCCTCTGATAGTGAACCTCCTCATCCTTCTCATAAAGTCCGTCCTCTCTTGGAATAAACAGAGCCAGCTCATACGTATTAATCCCGGTCTCCTCATCATAACTGTTCTCCCAGATAAAGCTTCCCTCATCCCGGTTCTCAGCAATCGAAGTATTCCCGATCATAGTCTGATACTTATAAACCGGATTCATATCAAACAGAAAAAACCCCTGAGGATCCAGATAATTATTTACCAGGGCAAACACATGCTCCAACTCCTCTTCCTCTGTTATGTAATTCAGACTGTCGCACACGCTTACCACAGCCCGTACGGTTCCATAAAGTTCAAACTCCTGCATATCCTGAAGAAGATACAGGATGTCATGCCCGGACTCTACCCGTTTCTCCATGGCCTCTGCCAGCATTTCCCCGGAATTATCCACTCCGATCATGTCATAGCCAGCCTCTGCCAGTATCTCAGTCATGGTTCCTGTGCCGCAGCCAAGATCCAGCACAAGTCCATTGGTGATTCCCTGCGCTTCAAGCTGCTGCTTCAGCCATTGGCCCCAGGTCTGGTAGTCCACATTGTCCTGGAACATATCATATACTCTGGCAAATTCGCCATAAGCCTGAAAATTATCCATATTCCCTCCAACTGTCACGGACACAGCCATCCATCCCGGGTAGCTGTGTCCGTGTAAGTCAACATTCTGCTTTTTCTTTACTCTACAGGCATGTAATATACGTCTGCACCTTCTCCATGCCAGTAATAATCCACATCATTCTGATCGTAAACATCCTCATTATTCACAAAACGATAGGTATTTCCATCAAAATCAACCCAGTTTCCATTTCCATCCGGAGTAATTACAAGGGGATGTCCATCGGAGTTGCGGTAAATAGTTCTGGTCTGGTTGGTATCGGTAAGCTGTTCCTGGGTAAATCCGCCGGAGTTTGTGATTGTTCCATCACTGCTTCCGTCACCTGTGGAAGAAGAATCGGTGCCTGCACTCTGTGTTCCGTCAGTGGAACCATCTGTGCTGCCCTCAGCACTTCCGTCTGCACTGTCAGAAGACTGTACCGGTGCAGCAGCTTTCAAAGAAGACTCTCCTGCAATTCCGAAGGAATCAACTGCAGCCTTAACTCCTGCATAAGAAGCCTCATCCACAACAGATCCGCAGATATTGTAATACTCATCAGAGCTCTTATAAATTTTATGGATCGCATAAACATATCCGCCGCTCTTGGAAGCATCTGTGTACTTCACAGTGTAAGAATAAACGCCTACTCCCTCCACATCACTGGCGGTATAATCCTGGATTTCAAAGTCAGTACCTTCTGCAAGGTCAGAAGCCTGCTCTAATGCCACAGCCAGATCCTGCGTATCCGGAAGCATAGCAGAAGACATGTCCTCTTCTCCCTGTCCATGAAGGATCAGGATCTTACCCTGCTCCGGGGATTCGAAGCTGAGCATATCTGCCTCATCCGCCTTATTAGACCAGGTAGCATCTGGAAGCTTAATGGAGACAGCCCCATTGCTTGATGTATAGGTGCTGTCCTGTACGTCTGGCGCGATGGTTGGCTCCGGAGAAGGTGTAGCGGTTGCTTCCGGAGCAGGTGTCTCAGTTACCACTACCTGTTCTTCTGGCTCGTCTCCGCCAAAACTGCAGCCTGTGGCAGCTGCAGAAACAATTGCTGATATCGTTAAGATAGCTAAAATCTTTTTGTTCTTCATAGTATCCTCCTTATTTCTTTTCATAAGTAAATTTTG
>ENA-UOJG01003005-UOJG01003005.1-human-gut-metagenome-genome-assembly--contig:-C47-NODE-3005-length-12821-cov-4.730143_pt1 | contig 12821 bp, 10 predicted proteins | sample MGYA00242340_ERZ723887 | MGnify/ENA metagenome assembly ERZ723887 | reverse complement strand
GTCTGTCATCAGTTCCGAATGCCGCCCAAGAATGCGGACGGTATATCTGATCTTCGGGAACGTTATGCATATTGACGGGAATGCGAAGCATGGATGCAAGAGTGATAAGATCCGCTCCGACGTGACCGTAAACCGTTACGCCGTGGTTAGCGCCCCAGTTTGCCATTACGCTGTAAACGTCGGTGAATGCGCCCTTGCCTGTAAGTCTCGGACAGAACCATGTCGTCGGCCAAGTCGGGTCTGTTCTCTTGTCGATGACGTTGTGTATTTCATCGGGAAGGCCGGAGGTGTAGCCTTCCGCAATCTGCAATACAGGTCCGATGCCTTCAATAATATTGAAACGAAGCATCGTTACGGGCATTTCCGCTTTGCAACGGAAGTGGCTTGAGAATCCGCCGCCGCGGAAGTATTCATAGTCTGCTCGGCACCAATCGGTTGCTTCAAGACAAGCCGAAACGTCTTTGTCTGTCATCTCCCAGAAAGGTTTCATGCAGTTTTTGCCGTTTTCGTCTCTCGAAGCGCCGCTTCCGTCAAGCGCGGTCGCACCGGAGTTTATAAGATGGATAAATCCGTTAGCCGCAACGCCGTCGGGTCTGTGTCCCGTTACGCGCTCGCAAGCTTCGGGACTCCAATATGTGCGAACGTCGTGGAAGCACGGCGCAGAGTGGCTGACAAGTGTTCCGAGCATCATTGCGATACCGTTGCAAGTGTCGTTTTCGGTTGCAAACGGCGTGGGGGCTTTTCTTCCGTTCCAGTCGAACGTGGAAGCTATAATAGCCTCGGTAAAGTCTGCATTCGGAAGCCAATCCGTCCACTGTCTCTGACCCTGGAAGCCGCCCGCAACAGCATTTCTGCCGAGCGCTTCTTCGTGCCAGCCGAGATCGTCGAGTTTGGTGTTTCCGTAAAGGATATCGCGCATGATTATCGTCATCTTAACGATAAATTCCCAATCCTTGTCTGCGGGAACGACTTTCGATTTTGTAATAACATCGGGGAATGTTTTCGGAGCGTTTTTATCAAAGCCCTCTTTGCAGTTCGCTTTTACCCAAGCAAGCGCCTTTTCATATTCTTCTTTATCGTAAATGCCAACGCTTATTCTGCGGAGGATTTCAACTTCGTCAACCCATTCAGCTCTGATACCGAAGTATTTTTGAAGAACTGATGCGTCGCAGAAACTGCCTGCAATACCCATCGCAACAGCACCGACATTGACATAAGCTTTATTCTTCATCCAGCCGACAACAACCGCACATCTTGCAAAGCGGAGAATCTTTTCCGCAACGTCTGCGGGAACGGAAGTATCGTCTTTGTCCTGTACATCGTGACCGTATATTGAAAATGCGGGGAGTCCGCGCTGTGCATGAGCCGCAAGAACTGCCGCAAGATAAACGGCACCGGGTCTTTCGGTTCCGTTGAAGCCCCAAACCGCCTTTATCGTGTTCGGGTCCATATCAAACGTTTCCGTGCCGTAGCACCAGCAAGGCGTTACCGTAAGCGTGGCAACAACATTTTCCGTCGCAAACTGGTCCGCAACGCGAGCCGCTTCCGCGCCGCCGCCTATCGTTGTGCAACCGACAACGCACTGTACGGGAGTTCCGTCAGGATAACGGAGTGTGTCAGATATGAGTTTTGCGGCGCTTTCCGCCATTGCCATGGTTTGTTTCTCGAGACTTTCGCGAACACCTCCCCAACGACCGTCAATCGCGGGGCGTATACCTATCTTGGGATATAACATAATAATCACCTTTCATGCTTCAAGTTTTAAGGACATCAGATTTTTGATTCTGAAAAAGAGCAGAACCTGCCACACCACACGAAAGTGTGCGTGTGGCAGGTTCGACCTATTTGCCAACTGTTGTTTTTTCGGGAGCAATTAACCTTCGTAAACGAGGTTGTTCTTTATCATTTCGTCAACGTTGGAAGCATCCCACCAAGCGCCTGCGATATCAACTTTTGCGGTAACGGTTTTGCCTTCTGCCGCAAAGATTGCCTGTTCAACAGCCTGGTAACCGATCTGATAGGAGTCCTGAGCAACCGCGCCGATAAGCTTCGGACCGGTGGTCTTCTTCATCCATTCGATCTGTTTGGAGCCTGCGTCAAATCCGCAGAATACGATGTTGTCGTATTTGGTTCCTGCTGCGCCGATTGCGTCGTAAACCTGCTTAACAACGCCTTCGTTGCTCATGAATATTGCTTTTACGTTCTTTTCAAAAAGTGCTTCAAGAGCTGCCTTGTAAGCCTGATCCGCATCGCCGGGTTTAACTTCTTTTTCGATGGTGTACTTGCCTGCGGTTGTGGAATCCGCGTCAGCGAGAGCCTTGAATTTCTCTTCGAATCCGCCCGCGCGGTCAATACCGGTCTGGGTTTCGTCGTGCTGAATGATACCTACAACATAAGTGTCGGTGGAAGCAGCAATGTCAGCTTTGATAGCTTCGAAGAATTTCTCTGCCGCAAGACCCGCAGCAAGTCTGTTGCTCGTTGCAACGGAGGAAACTATTGGGTTCTGTTTTGCGGAATCAAGAGACTCAATGTCTTTTGCCCAGATACCGCTGTCAAACTGAACAACGGGGATTTTCTGAGTGAATGCGTGTTTGAGGCTGTCAACGAATCCTTCGCCTATCGTTCCGAGAACGAGACCTGCGGGATTGTTGTTAAGAGCGGTACTTACCATTTCCATCTGAGACGGAAGGTCTTTTGCGGACTCACTTGCGGGACCCTGGAAAGTAACTTCGTAACCGTACTTTTTGCCTGCGTCTACGGCGCCGGCTTTAACCGACTGCCAGAATGCGTGGGATTCGCCTTTTGCAACAACGGCAATGGTCTTGTTAACGGTTGTTTTTCCGTCACCTTTGGTCGTGTTGCTTGTGTCGCCGCCGCAGCCTGCGAGGAGAGCAACAGTCAACGCCAATACGCAAAGAAGCGGTAAAAACGTTTTTCTGAACTTTTTCATGAGAATGTCCTCCTTGAAATTTGACCCTTTCGGGTATTGTTAATATATTTATGCTTTTTGCTGTTTAATTTTATCAAGTTCGAGTTTATACTCGACTTTTGCCGTCTCTATCTGCTTGCGGATTTCTGCGGACTGTGCGGTTCTTTCGGATTCGGGAAGAGCCTTGTTCGACAGAACTTCGTCAAGTCTGTATTCGAGATGATCTTTGTTTTCGATATAGTTTCTTTTAAGTTTCTGTGCGGGAGTGAGAACCTTGACTTTTGCTGCTCTCTTGTTCTTTATGATGTCCATAAGAACTGCGATTACAACGATGATACCGGTAAGAACGTATGTGACGTATGTTGCGTTTACGTTTACATGGAACTTCGCAAGAACGAAGTTAAGTCCGCTTCTGATTACGACGAGCATTATGCTGCCGATTACAGAACCTGAAACGGATGCTACGCCGCCTGCCGCGCTTGTGCCGCCGATGTATACGCCTGCGATTGCGTCAAGTTCGTATCCGTTACCGGTAGCTGCCGCAACGGTGGTGAACGATGCAGACCAGAAGATTGCCGCGATACCAGCGCCGATACCGCCGATGATGTATGCAAGCATCTTGTATTTGTCGGTGTTGATACCGGAAAGTCTTGTTGCCTCTTCGTTACTGCCTATCGAAAGAATGTATCTGCCGACTTTGTTCTTGTACATCAGGTACATACAGATAAACATGAATCCCACTATCCAGATAAGACCTACCGGGAAAGATTTGTAGTTGGAGAATACTTCATTGAACCAGCTGCCCGTGGGATAGAAGATGTTCGGAACCGCAACTATGATAGCACTCAAACCTCTTGAAAGCATCATTGTGCCGAGCGTTGCGATGAACGCGGGGATTTTCAGTTTTGCGACAAGGAATCCGTTTATAAGCCCGAACAGCGCGCCGATGAGAATCATTACGGGAATCGTTGCCCAAAGCGTAATTATCTGTTTTGTGAAAAGGTGTCCTGCAACAACCGAGGATGCGATACACACGGTGCCTATCGAAAGGTCTATGCCGCCCGTTGCAATTACGAATGTAACACCAAGCGCCAAAATAGCATAAGGTGCAAGGCTCTGCGCCATACTTACGATATTGTATCTGTTAAGGAAATTTGGGTTAAGCAGGTAGAATACGAAGATGAGCACAAAAAGTGCTATCAGGATTATCATATTCTGCATACCTTTTGTTTTTATGTTTCTGCCGAAGTTTATTACCGATCTGCGCATTCTGCGTGATGCGGAGATTTTTACGTTTTCGTTATCCATTTATGTAACCTCCCGTGATCTTGGTGGTTTGATTATTTTATCTGCTTAATTCCGCATCGTTGCGTATTTCATTATCTCTTCCTGTGTGAGACCGTCGTCTATGCTCAAATCTGCTGTTACTCTGCCCTCACACATAACGATAACTCTGTCGGAAAGTCTCTGAATTTCGGAAAGTTCCGAGGAAATCATTATTATGGATTTTCCCTGTGCGGCAAGTTCTTCCATCAAATCGTACATTTCGCTCTTTGCGCCGACATCGATACCTCTTGTCGGTTCGTCAAAGATGAATATGTCCGAATTTTTAAGAAGCCAGCGCGCCACGATAACTTTCTGTTGGTTACCTCCTGAAAGGTTTTTCAGAAGTTGATCCATTGACGGTGTTTTTGTTCTCAATTTTTTGTTGACTTCTTCCGCCGCTTTCTTTGCTTTTGCATCGTTTATCCAACCGAATTTGATGTAATCGTCAAGCGATGCAAGCACCGAGTTCTCCGCAACGGATTTTATAAGAAGCAAACCGTATTGTTTTCTGTCTTCCGAAAGATAGCAGATACCGTGTTTTACCGCAGATTCGGGAGTTCTTATCTTAACCTTTTTACCATTGATGAAAACTTCACCCGAATCAAATTCGTCAGCACCGTAAATAGCTCTCGCAAGTTCCGTGCGTCCCGCGCCCATCAGTCCCGCAAATCCGAGAATCTCGCCTTTACGGAGTTTGAAACTTACGTTTTTTACCATATTGCCGCTATTCATGTTTTTAACTTCAAGAACGGTCGGTGCGTCATTCGGCACATTGCTCTTTGTTTTCGGGTCGGTGTAAACAACTCTGCCGACCATCATTTTTACTATCTCATCTTTGGTCGTGTCTTTTGTTTGAAGAGTTCCGACGTACTCGCCGTCTCTCATAACCGTTACCCTGTCGGAAATTCTGTTTATCTCATCCATTCGGTGAGAGATGTATATCATTCCGATGCCCTTGTCGCGCAGATCATTCATTATTCTGAACAACTCTTCAACTTCGGGCTGCGTGAGTGCCGCCGTCGGCTCGTCAAGAATGAGCAGTTTCGAATCATGGGAAATTGCCTTTGCAATTTCGACCATCTGCTGTTTTCCTACGGTCAGTGTTCCGAGTTTTACCGAGGGGTTGATGTGTATTCCGATTTTTTTGAAAAGGTTTCTTGCATCCTGTTCCATCTTGCGGTCATCAATGTAAACGCCCGCTTTTTTCGGTTCGCGTCCGATGTAAATGTTCTGTGCGACCGTCAGATGGTTCATCATGTTGAGTTCTTGGTGTATGATGCTGATTCCTGCCGCCTGCGATTCCGCGATGTTTGCGAAATTGACCGGCTTGCCGAAATATTCTATCTCACCGGCGTCTCTTGAATGTATACCGCACAGGACTTTCATCAAAGTGGATTTTCCCGCGCCGTTCTCACCCATAAGAGCGTGAACTTCTCCGGAACGCAGTTCAAAGTCAACATGCTTTAATGCGTGTACGCCCGAGAACCGCTTATCTATTCCGGTCATCTTCAAGATAATGTCACCCATACTATGTCACTCTCTTTCCGGTATCATTATCAACAGTTTTGTTCCTCTGTTCGATTACATTCTATCAGTTTTGCACAAAATGCGCAAGACATTTAATTGCCATATTTGCACCGCAAGAAAATCCTATTTTTATCTTGACTTTTGCGTTAACTATTGATATAATAAATATAAATAAAGAATAAGCGATTATTACTTGAATTTTAAAGTACAAAAACAATGACGGTTTATTGACACGGAGGGCAGTTTTTATGGAAGTCATGCACAGATATAACAGCGAAGAACGACAGCATTTTTTGTTGGAAAAGCACTATTCGTTCAAATTAAAACCACGCCTTTTATATGTGGGACTTCTTGACAAACACGGCGGGTGGCGCGAAGTTCCGCATGACCATAAGTTTTTGGAGATAATATTTGTAACCGACGGCAAGGGTACGGTTGCGATCGAAGATAAAGTCTTTGAAGTCAAACGCGGGGACTTGCTTATATACAACGACGATGTTATGCACTTTGAGAAAAGCAATGAGACTGACCCGATGGAAATACTTTTTGTTGCTTATGACAAATTGGAAATCACAGATTTACCCCCGAACTGGTTACTTCCGCCCTCATACGGATATGTTTTTCCTACGGGAGATATGTACGACATATTCTACCGTTATTTTTCGACGCTTGTTAACGAGTTCGACAAAAAAGAACGTTTCTATATGGAGATAGCGCAAAATATTTCAAGAACGCTTCTGATGTACATATTCAGGCTTATAAACAAGACGGAAAATGCAGGAGAATTACTCGCTTCGGGAAAGACTATGGAGATTGCCCTGAAATTTATCGACGAAAATTTCCGTAATGAAATAACGCTTGACACCATCGCGGAAGCCTGTTTTACAAATAAATATTATCTTTCGCACCTTTTTACGCGGGCACAGGGCGTCAGTGTCGGGAAATATATATTGGACACGCGCATAAAAGAGGCAAAGCGACAACTTGAAAATAAAGATTTGACGGTTGCTCAGATTGCCGCAGATGTGGGATTCAATGACTCGAGTTATTTCTGTCGCGTTTTCAAAAAAGAAACGGGACTCACTCCCCTTGCATATCGGAAAAGATCGGTAGTATAATATGTTTATTGCACATTGTTCAATCTTTAACCGTTGACTTTCGGTTATGTTTCCTTTATAATCAGTAATGCTCAGCGGAGGGCAATAACCGTAAATGTTATAGCCGGATAAGATGTCGGGAATACCCGGTATTTTATCCGGCTTTATAATACGGAAAAGGAGAAGAAAATGGAAATCAAACTTTCCGATCATTTTACTTATAAAAAACTGCTCAGATTTGTTCTTCCGTCAATCGTAATGATGGTCTTTACTTCTATTTACTGTGTTGTTGACGGACTGTTCGTTTCGAATTTCGTAGGAAAAACGCCTTTTGCGGCGATAAATTTGATTATGCCGTTTGTTATGATATTCGGCGGCGTAGGATTTATGTTCGGTACGGGCGGAAGCGCACTTGTATCAAAAACGCTCGGTGAAAAACGTCCCGAAAAGGCGAAGCAGTACTTTACGATGATGCTGCTTGTTACTCTTATTGTCGGCATTATCATCTCTGTTATCGGCATTATATTTATGCCGCAGATTGCAGACCTTCTCGGAGCGGAGGGCAGCGAGATGAAAAATGATTGCGTTGTTTACGGCAGAATAGTTATCGGATTCAATACAGCATTCATGCTTCAAAATGTTTTTCAGAGTTTTTTTGTAACTGCGGAAAAGCCAAAACTCGGTCTTGCCGTGACGGTTGCCGCAGGTGTTACAAATATGATTCTCGACGCCGTTTTCATGGTTCCTCTCAATATGGGCGTTGCGGGTGCGGCGATTGCGACGGGTATCAGCCAATGCGTGGGCGGTATCATTCCTTTGATATATTTTCTGCGTCCCAATTCAAGTCTTTTACAAATCACGAAGACCAAAATTGAAATCAAACCCGTATTGCGCGCTTGCGGAAACGGTGCGTCTGAACTTGTTACGACCGTCACTTCTTCTATTGTCGGAATGCTTTACAATTTCCGACTGCTTGAATATTCTGGCGAAAACGGCGTTGCGATTTACGGAGTACTGATGTATGTCGAGTTCATCTTCATCGCAATTTTTATCGGATATTCCGTCGGCTGTGCTCCGATAATAGGCTATCATTACGGTGCGGGCAACAATTCGGAATTGAACAATATGCTGAAAAAGAGTCTGAAACTGATTTTTGGCTGCGGTGTAGGCATGGTCGTTCTCGGACAACTGCTTGCAATTCCGCTTGCGCATTAATTTGTAGGCTATGACAAGGTTTTATATGAAGAAACAGTAAATGCTTTCAGAATATTTGCGCTGACATTCCTTTTCTCCGGGTTCAATATTTTTGCGTCGTCCTTTTTCACGGCACTCAGCGACGGCGGTGTTTCCGCAACCATTTCGTTTCTCAGAACTTTCCTATTTAAATGCACCGCGGTAATCGTGCTTCCCATTATATTCGGAATAAACGGCATATGGTGGGCAACGATCGTTGCGGAAGTCCTTGCAATAGTTCTTTCAGCTGTATTTCTCATCGTCAAGCGGAAAAAGTACGGTTACGCATAGGCTGGTATGATAATACAATGCCAATATAAAACTCAAAGACGGCTCGCAAAAACGAGCCGTCTTGTATTTTTGATAGTTTAATTGAATTTTTTTGCAGAAACAAGCATATCTTTCGCTGTTGCGACAGCCGAGGAAGCAATATCCCCGCCGAGCAGTCGCGCAAGTTCTTCTATTCTGCCTTTTTCATCAAGTTCGGTAACAGTAGTAAAGGTTCTTTGACCGTCGTCCTTTTTCTCAATTTTAAGATGTTCATCTGCATAAGCCGCGATCTGCGCAAGGTGCGTAACAGTAATGACCTGCGCCGTTTTTGACATCTGTTTCATCTTTTGTGCGATACGCACGGAAGCTTTGCCGCTGACGCCGGTATCTATTTCGTCGAATATCAGCGTTTCGTTTTGCGCGGAAGACGACAGGATTTTTCTCAATGCCAACATAATGCGGCTCAACTCACCACCCGAAGCAACTGCCGAAAGCGGCTTGACATTTTCACCGACGTTCGTGCTTATCAAAAATTCAACGTCGTCTGCTCCGTCAAAAGAATATTTCTTTTTGTCGGTTCTGACCTGCATTCGAACTTTCGGCATTTCAAGCTCGGAAAGTTCTTTTGTTACTTCCCTGCTTATTTCTTCCGCCGCTTTCTTTCTCGAATCGGTCAATACTTTCGCCTTTGCAACAAGTTCATCATGTGCTTTTGCAAGTTCTGCGTCAAGTTTTAATATTGCCTCGTCGGAGTATTCGATTTGTGCAAGTTTTGCTTTCGCGTCGGCAAGATATGTGTTTATCTCCCCTATTGTTCTGCCGTATTTTCTTTTAAGCGAATTTATAACGCCGAGACGGTCTTCGATTTCGTCGAGTTCTCTCGGGTTGAAGTCAAATCTGTCCGCAAGCATTCTTACATCGTCTGCAAGTGAATCTATTTCTGCCAAAACATTCTCCGAACGCGAAGTAAAATCTTCAAGTTCATCGGAAAACTCGGAGATAGATTCGAGGTTTGTCACCGCTTGCGAAAACATTTCGGAAACATTATATTCTCCGTCCGAAAGAATCGTTCTTGCAGCAGAAAGGCTCTCTATTATCTTCTCTGCGCCCAAAAGAACCTTTTTTCTGTCCGCAAGGTCTTCGTCCTCGCCTTCAACAGGTTCAGCCGCTTCAATCTCGTTTATCTGATATGTCAACGTGTCTACCCTGCGCGCTTTTTCATCATCGTCAAGCGTAAGTTTGTCTATTTCTTTTTTTATCGAGCGAAAATTTCTGTATGCGGTTCTGTATTCGTTTATTTCGCTACTGTTTTTTGCATACGCGTCAAGAAAAGACAGATGCGTTGACGTATCAAGCAACGTTCCGTTATCCTGCTGACCGTGTATCGTTATCAGTCTTTTTCCGAACTCCTTCAAGACGGATGCGGGAACAGGTCTCGAATTTACTCTTGCAACGCTCTTGCCCTCAACCGAGAGTTCTCTCGAAAGAAAAATGCTTCCGTTGCCCTCGTCTGGAACACCGTATTCAGAAAACAGTTTTTCAAGCCCCGCAACATCATCAAACTCCGCGCTGACAAATGCCTTTGAACAGCCCGTTCGCACAAGATCTTTTGACGCTCTGTTGCCGAGCAGAATATTGATGCTGTCTATCAATATGGATTTTCCCGCACCTGTCTCGCCCGTCAATGCGATAAAACCATTGCGGAAATCAATATCGGCATTTTCAATAACGGCGATATTTTCTATATGCAATCGTGAAATCATTGCCTTATCAGCCCGCTGTTATCGCATTTATTTCCGATACGATATCAAGCGCCCTGTCGTTGTCCGTGGCAACAAGAAAAATGGTATCGTCGCCCGCAAGAGAACCGACAATGTTTGTTCTGTCAAGAGCGTCTATCGAAGCGCAGACAGCCTGTGCCATACCGGTATAGCATTTAACAACGACAATGTTCTGAGCCACGCGAACGTTCATGATACCCTCACGCATGACCGCCTGAGATTTTGCACTCAAAACGCTTCCGCCCGAAACGGCTTTATCACGCTGCTCATATCTGTAAACGTTGTCTTTCGTAAGAATCTTGACCAGGTGCAGTTCTTTGACGTCTCTGGAAACGGTCGCCTGCGTTGCCTTGAATCCCGCAGCGTTCAGAAAAAGCGTCAGTTCGTCCTGCGTTTCAATATTATTATCGTTTATGATTTCCAAAATCTTCGCGTGTCGTCTGCTTTTCAGTTTCATATTCTTTACCCCAACTTCCTGTTAAGTATTTCGTAAAATGACATATCTTTCAATCTTATGATTTTTGTTGTCTTTTTTGAGCGTTCGACCTGAACAATATCGCCGTCGGCAAGCCTGAAATTTTCATATCCGTCTGCTGTCAGATACGGTTCGCCGTTAAACACGGAAACTTCCGCGAACAATTTAGTTCCCGCATCGAAAAGTATCGGTCTGCTGTGCAATGAATGTGCGCATATCGGAGTTTGAATTATAGCGTGCATTTTCGGGTCTACCGCAGGTCCACCCGCCGATATTGAATATCCCGTAGAGCCTGTCGGAGTTGAAAAGACAATTCCGTCCGCGGAATACTCGCTTATAAACCCGACATCGGAATCCACTTTGATTCCCACGGTTCGGCTGACGGCGCCGTGACTTATAACAACATCATTCAAAGCCGAACAGGAAAAACAAACCTTTCCGTTTCTTACGACCTTGCAATCAAGCATCATTCGTTCGTCAACCGTATATTTACCATCGACAAGTCTGTTCAGAAGAGTTACTTCCACGGGTTCGACTTCCGCAAGGAATCCGACTTTTCCCATATTCACACCGAGAATGGGTTTCTCTTCTTCGGACGCTTTTTTTGCGGCGCGCAAAATCGTTCCGTCTCCTCCGACACTCAAAACGATGTCGCAAGTCTCGATTCCCTCCGCGGTTTCACGAAAGTTAACCGATTGAAAAGCATCTGCAACAGACGGTACATCCGAACTCACTTCGACACCGAGGTCGAGCAGTTCCCGTACTATGGCTTCGGTGACAGAGCGGTCTTTGTCCTTTTGCGTGTTTGTTACTATATGAACTTTCAAGCGATCACCGCCCTTTTAACGTTTCGTGTGCTTTTCGTACCGTTGTTTTTATATCTGTTGTTGTTTTCAACGCACTGTTTTTTGTAAGATACAAAAGAAATTCGATATTGCCCTCGCCGCCTTTTATCGGGGAAAAATCCAATCCCGAAACGGTCAGCCCGAGACTTTCTGCGTAGTCAAGAATATCCGAAACGACCTCAACGTGTGTCTTTTCGTCGGATACGACTCCGTTTTTGAGTCTTTTCTTTCCGACCTCAAACTGAGGCTTTACAAGGCATATTATTTGCCCGTATTCATCAATAAAGTTCGATATATGGGAAAGTATCTTTTTTATCGAAACAAACGAAACATCGGAAACAACAATATCCGTTTTATCAATGTTTTCGGGAGAAATATCAAGGATATTGCGTCCCTCGAAATTTACAACTCGGTCGTTGCTTGCCAACTTTGGGTCGAGTTGTCCGTGCCCCACATCGACGGCGTATACTTTTTTTGCACCGTTTTGGAGTGCACAGTCCGTAAAACCACCCGTGGAAGCCCCAACGTCAAGCACTGTTTTATCAAAAAAGTTCAACCTGAACGATTCTATTGCTTTTTTAAGTTTAAGCCCGCCTTTACCTACGAAACCGATACTGTCTCTTATTTCTACACCGTCTTTTTCGGAAACATCGTATGACGGTTTTTCTATAACCGTTCCGTTGACGGAAACATCTCCGTTTTTAATATAATATCGGGCTTTTTCGCGGCTGCAAAACCTCATTTCCGAGGAAATAAAAATATCAAGACGCATTATTTCTTCTTTTTCTTACTTTTTTCCTCGCCGAAGACGCTTAAAAGTCTTGCGAAAAAGAAAATTATGTCATTCGCTTTTTTCATTGCGAAGTTTTTGCCGAAAGATTTACCTGCAACTGTTATCGCAGATGTCAATGAAGTTACAACGACTGCGGATATAAGTTTGCTGAAATTGAAAGTATCTGCAAGCCCTATTGCTATAACACTGCCGACGGAACCGCTCAATACGCTTGAAATATCGCCCATTACGTCGTTGCAGAAGTTAGCGACGGTATCTGCACTCTGCACCCATTTAAGCGCTTTTTTTGCGCCTTTAACCTGTCTGGTGCACATTGAGTTCAGGCTCTTGGGATCGGCGGACATGACAGCCGTTCCTATTATATCAAAAAGAATACCTATGAAAACAAAAACGCAAAGAATGATAAATGCGACCCATACCGGAAGTTCTTCCGAAACCGATTCGGAAAAAAGCGAAAGTCCAATCGATATCGAAAAAGTTAAAAGAAATATTCTTGCCGTCCATTTCCAATTGAAAAGACTTTCTTTTTTCTGCTTTTTCTGTTC
>ENA-UOJG01002994-UOJG01002994.1-human-gut-metagenome-genome-assembly--contig:-C47-NODE-2994-length-12875-cov-4.422309_pt1 | contig 12875 bp, 10 predicted proteins | sample MGYA00242340_ERZ723887 | MGnify/ENA metagenome assembly ERZ723887 | reverse complement strand
TTTTTTTAATATATCAATTCAAAAACAAAGACGTAAAATATGTTGAATTTTTCCTATTTTAAGTATATAATATATTAGAAAAATAAAACATATAAAAGGAGTGCTTAATTTGATTAATTTAGAAGAATTAAAAAAATATAAACATATACATATGCTAGGCATCGGTGGAACTAGCATGAGTGGGATTGCTACTATTTTAAAGAAATGGGGCTTTTACGTTACAGGTTCAGACGCAAATGAGTCTGAATTGGTTGATAAATTAAAAAACAATGGAATTTCTGTTGTGATTGGTCATGATTTAGATAACCTTAGAAAAGCTGATTTAGTCATTTATAGTGCCGCAATTTCTCATGATGATATTGAAATGCAAGAAGCAAAAAGATTAAATATTGAAACCATGGAAAGATCTACTTTCTTGGGAATTATCACTAAAGGTTATAGAGATACAATTAGTATTTCTGGAACGCACGGAAAAACCACAACCACATCTATGATTTCTGTTTGTTTTATGGAGGCTCATAAAGACCCTACTGTTCAAGTTGGTGCCATTTTAAAGCAAATTGATGGAAATTATAGAGTTGGAAATAGCGAATATTTTATATTAGAGTCTTGTGAATATGTAGAAAGTTTCTTAAAATTTCACCCAAGAACAGAAGTTATTTTGAATATAGACAATGACCACCTTGATTATTTTAAAGACTTAGACCATATAAAAAATGCTTTTGTAAAATTTGTTGAATTACTTCCAAAAGATGGTTTACTAGTATTAAATGCTGATGACACTAATTGTGTTGATTTGTATAAAAATACGAATGCAAAAATTGTTACTTTTGGTATTGAAAATGAGAAATCGAACTTTATTGCGAGAAATATCACTTTTGACAACAATGGTTTTCCTCTTTTTGATGTATACAGAAATAATAGTTTTTATAAGAGCATCAAGCTTTCCGTACCAGGAATGCATAATGTTTATGATGCTCTTGCTTGTATTGCAACATGTTATGAATATGGTATAGATAAAGAAGATATAAAAGAAGGTTTATTAAAATATACTGGAGCCCACAGAAGATTCGAATTTGTTGGAAGTACAAATGGAGCAAATGTTTTCGATGATTATGGTCATCACCCAACAGAAATAAAAGCTGTATATGATGCAATGAAAAAGAAAAAATTTAATAGGTCTTGGGTTGTATTCCAACCACACACATATAGTAGAACCAAAAATCTTCTTACAGATTTTGCTCAAGTTCTTTCTGGATTTGACAATATAATAGTAACTGACATTTATGCAGCTAGAGAATCGGATACTTTAGGTATTTCCTCTCAAAATTTGGTTGACCAAATTAATATTAATAGAGTAGGAAAAAAAGCTCTTTATATGTCTGATTTTAACGAAATTGCAAAATACATTAGAGATAGAGTTATGCCAAATGATATAGTACTAACAATTGGTGCTGGAACAGTAACAACAATCGGTCCAAAAATAGTCGGAAAATAATATTCCATCACATAAAATCTATATTTTTTACTATTTGTTATATATAAAAATAGTCTATTAGCATAAAATATAAAAAGAAAATATTCACATTGTTTATGAATATTTTCTTTTTATTTATATTAATATCTATTATTTCCCATATTTTTCAGTCTCTATTGTTGGATATACAAATTTTTTCCACTCTCTGTCATTTGTCCATTAGGAAAATGATTTTTATTCATTTCATTGCTTCCAACTAGGAAATATCTATGTTTTATCGAATCTGACACATATCCAGTTCCTTTAATAACCGGGTCGTCCCAAGTTGAATCTATAGCATACCACTTTCCGTATAGTTGTACATAATTCCATTCATGTCTTTCAGTTTTTCCTTCAGAGTTTGTTGCAGTTCCACTTACTAAAACACATGGAATATCCACTTCATCTAAAATATATTTTAATGTTTCCGCATACCCCTCACAAACTGCAGATTTTTCGATTAATGCTCCATATAAATTATACACATTGTTATTTGTTATATTTTGTTCGTAATCTAAATTATTTATAATCCAGTCGTGGGCATGCATTATTTTATTATAATCTATTCCACTTAGGCTTTTAACTATACTGTCCCTTGTTTCTTTTATTTCATTTAATATCGCATGTACTTTTTCTTTATTTTCTATGCCATTTGCCAAATAGCCATTCGAATCTGCTGGAGCAATCGACAGTGCATACGTTACTTTTTTACCATATGTAGTTTTTCTCATTTTCAAATTTATTTTTGTAACATCTATAAAAAATGTATCAACTCTGTCTAACATTAAGGCATCCCATGCTGATTGAAAACTAGTATCCAACTGTTTTTCTCCATCGTTCTCATATAATACACTTGCTACTTGATTCGACAATTTTATCTCATAATTTCCAGACATCATATTTGATAAATTACTTTCAATTGCATCATATATTAATTTTGCGGTATCATCTAATTGATTATAATAATACTTATTATTTTTCACATATGCAAAATCATATTCTTTAGAATTTTCATAGTTCTCATCAATAGGAACGACCATTGTATTTTGGTTTTCCGTTGTTTCTACTTTTTCTACATTTATGTATTCATCTTGTAACTGTTGTACAACGTTTACTCCCTGTTCATAGCCTACTTTTATTTGTTGTTTATTGGATTGAATAACTTTATATATGTAAACTCCTAAAAGTAACACAATTAGTATTAATAAAACATTTATAATTATATACTGTCTTTTTTCTTTAGCACTGTTTCCCATAAAAATGGTTCCTTTCTTTTAAAATCCCTTAATATAACTTAATAATCGCATGAAGTGTGTTCTCGTCCTCTGACTTCATTGTTACGATATTTTGATTTTTCTCTTTTGTATATAGACACTTAAATTCATCATTTAATCGTATCTGTTTTTTATACATTATCTCTATATTATTACACTCTGGTGCTTCATATACTTCTTCTGGTAAAACCTCATAAGCATAGTCCAAATAATATAAATTGTGAATATGCTTGTTAATATCTATGTCTCTTCTTTGTGCTTTATATTCTTGCTTTCTTATTATAGTAGTTGGTTCTTTTAATTTCAAAGTATAATCTTCTTTGAATACTTTTTTAGTCTCACATTGATATTTTTCAATAATTTCAGGAGTTAATTCTCTTAGCTTTCCAGTGTTTATATCTACAATTGCCCACTTGCTAGTAGCAATTGTGCATAGTTCTCCGCTCTCATCATATATCTCGTAGTCTCTATATGTAAAAATTCTATTTGACTCTCTTCCCCATGTATTTATTGTTAATTCTTCGTTATATATAGGCCTTTTTAAAATTTTAACTTTCCAACCTAATAGAATCCAACTAAATCCTACATTTTCCATATCATTTAATCCAAAATGTATGGTTTCTGATTGCCTAGCCCCTGCATTTTCTAATATTTTTAATATTGCCTTATTAGTTATTTTATTGGAGTAACCAACATCTTCTAAATCTATTCTTGTTTTACTTGTGTATATTGCCATTTTATGCCTCTTTCTAATAATCTATCTATCATTATTATATATTATGAACAAATTATTTTCAATCAAATTTTAAAAATCTGGCACATACTCTTCTTCATGTTTTCCTAAATCTTGCATATATCCATTCTCTATATCCAACAGATATAAATATTGCTCTATTTCTGAATATTCTTTGTTTGTTAATTTTCTATTCAAATACTTATCTTCTTTGGCCTTATATGTTGGAAAATATTGTGCCATTACACTCACATATGCTCTTGAATTTACATTTTCTTTTAACCATTTTAATATGTGTTTCGAATTTTGAATGTGTCCTGGAAGTACCAAGTGTCTTATTATTACTCCTTTTTTTATTAATCCATTTTCGTTAAACTCCGGAGTTTCCACTTGATTAATCATTTCTAAAATTGCCTTTGTTGCTATTTCAAAATAGTTTGGTGCTTTCGAATATTTTACAGCAATCTCATTAGAATAATATTTTAAATCTGGCAAATATACGTCTATATATCCTTTCAGAGCCTTTATTGTTTCAACATTTTCATAACCATTTGTGTTATATATTACTGGAATTATAAGGCCTTTAGATTTTGCAATTTTTAAAGCTTCTATTATTTGATATGCATACATAGTTGGTGTTACTAAATTTATATTATTTGCACCATTTTTCTGCTGATTTAAAAAGATATCAGCTAGTTCTTCTATAGAAACTTCTCTTCCTTTTCCCTCTTGACTTATTTTATAATTCTGGCAGAATAAACAATTCAAGTTACAATTCGAAAAAAATACTGTACCAGAACCATTCTTTCCACTTATGCATGGCTCTTCATAATAATGTAATGATGCTAATGCAATTTTTATCTTATCATTACAACCACATTTTCCTATTTTCCCTTCCAATCTATTTACTTTACATCTAAAAGGACAGACTCCACATTGTCTTAATTCCTCTAACATCTTTATATTCCTCCATTTTAAGTTCAAACTAATACTACAATAAACCATTCCTACCCATTTGTCAATTTTTTCATTCAATATTATTTGACATTTTTCGTCACACAGCGTAAAATGGATATATCAAATAAATGGGAGAAAAATAATGTTTGGACATAGAAGTGACGGCAGGAAATTAAAAACTGTTCCACCGTTTTTTAGAGTTATACCTTGTGTAATGTTGGAAAGAAACTATGCACAAGTTTATTTTAAGCAAGATATTAAATTAAAGGAATTAGATGAATACATTGATAGAAAAGCCAAAGAAGGAATAAAGCTTTCTTACATGAATATAATTTATGCAGCTATAGTAAGAATCATTGCTGAAAGACCTTATTTAAATAGGTTTGCAATGAATGGTAGCCTATATGCTAGAAATCAAATATTTTTTTCTTTAGCAATAAAGAAAAGTTTTGCTGATGAAGGACAAGAAACAACAATAAAATTGCCTTTTACAGGAACTGAAAACATTTTCGAAATAAAAGAAAAATTAGACAAAGCAATAGAACAAAACAAAGATTACAGTACATCTAATAATACAGATGCATTAGCAAAAACCTTTAGTATTGTTCCAAATGGATTTATTAGAGCTGCTTTTAAATTTATCAAATTTTTAGACAAGCATGGTGCAGTGCCAAAGGCAATCATTTCAGCGAGTCCATTTCATACTAGCGTATTTTTAACTAATGTTGGATCTTTAGGAATTGATAGTATTTATCATCATTTATACAATTTTGGTACTACCAGCCTATTCTTTGCAATGGGTAAAAAGAAGAAAAGTTATATTTATGATGATGATGAAATGCATGAAGAAAAATGTATTACCATAGCCTTTGTTGGTGATGAAAGAATTTGCGATGGTTATTATTATGCAACTTCTTTTAAGCAATTGTCTAAATATTTAAAGAAGCCAGAATTGTTGGAACAACCAGGAGTTGTAAAAGAAGATATAAAATAAATTTATAAAAGCTGATATATTGTTTTAGTAACATATATCAGCTTTTTATTATTTTTCTATTTCTTTTCTAAAGCTTATACCATTTTCAAGTTTTGGTAAGTCTAACATATCTAATATTGTTGCAGAAATATCTGCAAATGTGCTTCTTATTCCTAAATTCACATTTTCTTTTATATTCTTTCCATATACCAATATTGGAGTATATTCTCTAGAGTGGTCTGTGCTTGGAGTGCTTGGGTCATTTCCATGATCTCCTGTTATAATAAGCATGTCATTTTCCTTCATTTTGCTCATTATTTCTGGTAATTTCGAGTCAAAATATTCTAGCGCTCTTGCATATCCTTCAATATTATTTCTATGTCCATATAACATGTCTGTATCTACAAGATTTGTAAATATCAATCCATTAGTGTCTTTCTTTATTTCTTCAATCGTCTTTTCTATTCCATCAGCATTTCCGTTTGTGTGTATTGCACTGTCTATTCCCCTACCACTGAATAAATCTTCTATTTTTCCTATTGCTACAACATTTGTACCATTCTCATGCATTACATCTAACATTGTCTTACCAAAAGTATTAGACTCAAAGTCTTTTCTATTGTATGTTCTTGTAAAATTTTCTGATTTATCTCCAATAAAAGGTCTTGCAATTACAGTTCCAACATTGTACTCTGGGTTATCTAGAATTTTTCTTGTAATTCTACAAATTTCATATAATTTTTCTACTGGAATTACGTCTTCATGTGCTGCTATCTGAAATACGCTGTCTGCTGATGTGTATATTATAGGATATCCTGTTTTTATGTGTTCTTCTCCGAAGCGTTTTAAAATTTCTGTTCCAGAGCCAACTTCATTGCATAAAACTCCTTTTACACCCGTTTTTTCTATAAACTCATCAATCAATTTTTTAGGAAACGCATTTGGATATGTTGTAAAAGCAGGATGCTTAATATAACCAGACATCTCCCAATGCCCTACTGGACTGTTTTTTCCATCTGCTTGTTCTTGTGCCTTTCCATATGCTCCTATTGTCTTTTCTTGTTTTTCTCCAACCTTAACCCCGTCTATATTGTATAGCCCTAATTTAGCCATATTGGGAACATTTAAAGACGTAATATTGTATATTCCAGCAAGTGTATTGCTTCCTTCATCTCCATACTTGTTTGCATCTGGAGCCTCTCCGACACCGAAGCCATCAAGTACCATTATGATTACTCTGTCTACCATACTTTTCCTTTCCATTGGCAAATAATCACAATTTTTGCTACGTCAAAATTTGATTCTTTCCCAACTCTTTTATTATTTGCTTGTCAAATTATACTCATACACCTTCACATTCTTTACAAAATTATCAAATTCGTTCTTGAAAATATTTATATTAAATTCGTCTTTTCCTTTTAGCTCAAGCTTATATTTATCCATATTTATAAGTCCTTCTTGAGATATGTCCATTCCTAAAGGAAGTGTTTGATTGTTATTTTCAAAGAATGTTATATTCGAGTAAAATACTAACTTTGTATTTTCTGGAACGTTTATTTTATATAAATATGTTTCTTTAGATGTAGAAGTTTTTTCTAGATTATCCAAAGTTTCGAATGGATTTACACTAAATTTATCAAATCCATCTGGATCAATCTTTTCGTTGCTAGCCTTGTACAAAGATATATCATATGGAACTTCTATCTTTTCTGATTCATCTATAAGAATTTGTCTAAGTTCTTTTAATTTCTCTATAAATACGTCCATCTCTGTATTTAAATTTACATTTAAAACTTTGTACTTATCTTTTTCCGCTTCTCTATGTTGATTATTTTTTAATGTTTTTATCTTTGTCTTATCTTGGCTGATATTTCCAAAAATATCGAAATCCTTTTCTTGAATTTTATCAATATCTTTCTTGTAGTCGTCTTTTAATTGCTGCAATAAATTTGCTATTTTTGTTTCATCTGCTTTTAATAGCTTTTCCTTCGATACTATGTTTATTCCATCTAGTACAAAATTTGATGCAAACAATGCATCTTGTTCTTTATGTGTTAATTTTTCTCTTTGTTGGCTATCTATCTTACTTGCAAAATTTTCTATATCTTCTTCATAATCAAAGGTTTTTCTAAGTCCTGTACTCGTTGTTTCTTCCTCTTCTACTTCACCTTCGGCAAGCATTTTCGACTCATCTTTGTTTGCATATTTCCAAAATTCGAATATGCTCTTCTTATGCTCATCTATCTCTTCTAAAAACTCTGTTGCATTCTTTAATTTTTTATCAATATTATCAACCTTATTTTGTAAAGCCTTTAAATCTAGTTTTGCATTTTTATTATCTTTTACATTATTATCCAGTTCTTTGCCAATCTTAATAATATCTTCTACAGTATAGCTTTTAGATTCTAATTCATCATCTTTAAAATGTTCTATATTTTCTTTATCTTGACTTAAAATATCCTTTAATCTTTCTTTACTTGCAGAATGCCCCGAAACTTCTTCGTCTTTCTTGCCTTTCTTTCCCTTAAAGAAATATTTTATTCTTCCCATAAATGTTTTCTTGCACTCTAAGAAAGTAACAATCTCTTTCTCTTTTCTAAGATATTCTAGGTTTTTCTGTTCTTCTTGCTTTTGTAAATCTTTAATATCTGCTTTTACTTCCTTAGTCTCAGTCTTAACTCTTTCGTTTTCTTTTATCTTGGAAATTGACTCTTTCTTCAAGAATTCTGGCAAAGTATCATATTCAATTTTTTCATCATTATAATAAAATTCTAAGCCACCATTTTCACCAATCTTTATTTGAAATTGATAATCTTTTCTTAAATCATATGCTAAAATGAATAATGCTTTGATTAATTTATAGCATTTTGAAGCTTCTTTTTTATCTTTGAGAATAATTCTATATTGGCTTGTCATTTTATCATATATAACAGTCTCTCCAACTATTTGCAACTGAATATTTCCTTCTTCGTCTTCTATTTCATATATAGAAGGCCAATTTTTAGTGAAAAACCACAAATAATTTTCTAAATCTTCTATCTCTGATTTTTTTAATATTACTTCCGAATATTCCTCATTACTGATAGGCACAAAAATAGTGTTATCCTTTTCACTCTTGCTCTTGCACGCTTCAATCTTTTTTTTCAATAAATAAAACATCGGCGAATTATCTGTTTCGTTTGTAGAAGCAAGCATAAAATATTTATCCGCATAATCAGAATAGAATATTTGCCACTTAAAATTATTAGCAAATTTCACATCAAATGGAATTTCTTTTTGAAAAGCTTCTTGTTCCTTTTCTATTTCTTGAATATCTGACACCCTAGTCTGATTTATCATTTTTAAAAAGTATGCATACTTCTCAAGATTTTCGTTTGCCTCTGGCTTCATATATGTAAATAATGGACTGGCAAGTTTATACCTTTCCTCTAAATCATCTAGTCTGTCCTTTGGTGTAATTAATATTTCAATATCTTTTATTTTTACGTACTTATAAACTTTATATGTAGTTTCGTCGTAAACCTTTGGTACTCTATATTCAAGTGGCTCAAAATCCTTTAAAAATTCTGGAACTTCTCCTAGTTCAAAACCAATATAGTCTACCTTTTCTCTTAACATATTTAAGTTTTCTGTTGTACCTTTTACTACTTTCCTTGGCATATTTGCTCCTCCAAATTTTGCAAATTAAATTACTGAATTAGTATATCACAACTTTATTAATAATGCTATAAAAATTTATTGTATAATAAAAACTTACGCCAATTTTTCAAAAAAGAATACAAACATATTTTTTTATATGTCCGTATTCTTTTTGATTATATTTCCTATTTTGCAAATGTTTTTATTTCTTCATCTATTTTTTCTACAAAATCTTCTAGCTTCATTGCCCCAACGTCTCCGTCTTTTCTGTTACGAACTCCGACTTCTCCTGCTTCTTGTTCTTTATCTCCAACAACTAGCATGTATGGAACTTTTTGAAGTTGTGCTTCACGTATTTTGTATCCAATTTTTTCTGCTCTATCATCTACTTCTACTCTTACTTCTTTATCTTGTAATGCTTCCTTAACTTTGTTTGCATATTCTAAGTGCTTATCTGATATTGGGAGTACTTTTACTTGTACTGGTGCAAGCCATGTTGGGAATGCTCCCTTTGTTTCTTCTATTAAAAATGCCATAAATCTATCTAGTGTTCCAAGTATTGCTCTGTGTATTACAACTGGTCTATGAGCTTTTCCATCTTCACCAATGTATTCTAGCTCGAATCTTTGTGGTAATAAGAAGTCTAATTGGCAAGTTGAAACTGTTACATCATGTCCTATTGCTGATTTTAATTGTACATCTAGCTTTGGTCCATAGAATGCAGCTTCGCCTTCTGCCTCGTAGAAGTCTAATCCTAGTTCTGTTAGTATTTCACGAAGTTGACTTTCTGCCTTATCCCACATTTCGTCATCGTCAAAGTATTTGTGTTTGTCGTTTTTGTCTCTTAATGATAATCTAAATTTGTAGTCTTTAAATCCAAAGTCTTTGTAAACATCTAGTATTAATTTTACTACCTTTCCAACTTCATCTTTTATTTGGTCTGGTCTTACGAATAAGTGAGCATCATTTTGGCACATCTCACGCACTCTTTCAATACCGCAAACTGTTCCACTGTCTTCATATCTAAAGTCATGTGCTAATTCACCAATTCTTATTGGTAAGTCTTTGTATGAACGCATTTTGCTCTTGAATATTAGCATGTGATGTGGGCAGTTCATTGGTCTTAATACTAATTCTTCGTTGTCCATTTTCATTACTGGGAACATATCCTCTTTGTAGTGATCCCAGTGTCCTGATGTTTTGTATAGTTCAACGTTTGCAAGTGATGGTGTGTATACGTGTTTATATCCCATTCTTATTTCCTTGTCTTGAATGTATCTTTCAAGCAATCTTCTTACTGTTGCACCATTCGGCAAATACATTGGAAGTCCTGAACCTACTAATTTATGTGTCATGAATAGTTCTAAGTCTTTTCCTAATTTTCTGTGGTCTCTTTGTTTTGCTTCTTCTAATTTTGCTAAATGTTCTTCAAGCAAGCTTGCCTTTGGGAATGATATAGCATAAATTCTTTGAAGCATTTTATTCTTCTCGTCACCTCTCCAGTAGGCTCCAGAAGTTGATAATAATTTAGCACATTTTACTTTTCCTGTGCTCATTAAGTGAGGTCCTGCACATAAATCTGTGAATTCACCTTGCTTGTAAAATGATAAAACTTCGTCTTCTGGTAAGTCCTCTATTAGTTCTACCTTGTAATCTTCTCCTGCATCTTTCATTAATTTAATAGCTTCACTTCTTGGAAGTTCAAATCTTTCTATTGGTAAATCTTCTTTTATAATCTTTTTCATTTCAGCTTCTATCTTCTCGAAGTCAGCCTCTGAAAATCTGTATTCTGTGTCGAAATCATAGTAAAATCCACCATCTATAGCTGGTCCAATTGCAAGCTTAACATCTTTATATAATCTCTTAATAGCTTGTGCCATTATGTGAGATGTCGTATGCCAATATGCTTTTTTTCCATCTTCATCATCAAATGTTAGAATTTCTACATTGCAGTCTTTGTTTAAGTTGTGTCTTAAATCAACAACCTTTCCATCTACTCTTCCTGCAGTTGCAACTCTTGCTAAACCTTCGCTAATTTCTTTTGCAAGTTCTATTACAGAAATGCCCTCCTTTACTTCTCTTTTGCTTCCGTCTTTTAATGTAATTATCATAAAAAATCCTCCTTTTGCATCTGGAAAACAAAAACACTCCCAAATGCTTTTAACATTTAGGAGTGCATATATGCACGGTTCCATCCTAATTTTTTACTTAATTTACTAAGCAAGCTTTCGCCAGAGTTTTCTGTGAGGTAGTTTTTCAAATATGTTTGCTTAGAATTGCTTTCAGCCTATGACAATTCTTCTCTAAAAGTAACCTTTATTTTACTTTGTCTCATTGCTTATCTATTCACATATTCTTATAATAGTACTTTTTTTGTGTTATGTCAATACAATTTTCTATTTTTTAGTTGGTTTTCCTAGTAGTCTAAACATGTTCTTCTTGTATTTTTCAACTCCTGGTTGGTTGAATGGGTTTACTCCAAGTATTGAGCCAGACATTGCACATGCAAGTTCAAAGAAATATATTAATTGTCCTAAAGTCTCTGCATTTAGTTCTTGCATAGTTATTAATATATTTGGCACTTCTCCATCAACATGTGCTTCTATTGTACCTTCCATTGCTTTTTTATTTACAAAGTCTAATGATTTGCCAACTAAGTAATTTAGTCCATCTAAATCATCTTCATCTAAGTTTATGCTTATGTCTGAACCTGGCTTTTCTATTCTTATTACTGTTTCAAATAGATTTCTTCTTCCTTCTTGAATGTATTGTCCTAAAGAATGTAAATCTGTTGTAAAGTCTACTCCTGTTGGGAATATTCCCTTTCCGTCTTTTCCTTCGCTCTCACCATAGAGTTGTTTCCACCACTCTGTTACATAGTGCATTTTTGGTTCGTAGTTTGCTAGTATTTCAATATTCTTATCATCTTTATATAAGATATTTCTTGCAACGGCATATTGATAACATTCATTATATTTTAAATCTTCATCACAATATTTATCTTGAGCAAATCTTGCACCTTTCATTAATTTATCTATATCAACACCTGCAACAGCTATTGGTAAAAGTCCTACTGGAGTAAGAACAGAATATCTTCCTCCTACATTGTCTGGAATAATAAATGTTTCGTAATTTTCTTTTTCTGCTAATTGCTTTAATGCTCCTTTTTCCTTGTCTGTTGTAACATATATTCTGCTTCTTGCTTCTTCCAAATCATATTTAGCTTCTAACAACTCTCTAAATATTCTAAATGCAATAGCCGGCTCTGTTGTAGTTCCAGATTTTGAAATTACATTTATAGAAAAGTCTTTATTACTTATTAAATCTATTAGCTCGCTCATGTAGTTAGGGCTTAAATTGTTTCCGACATATATTATCTGAGGAGTTTTTCTTTCTTCTTTGTCTTGTAAATTATAAAATGTATTCGTCAATGCCTCTATTACTGCTCTAGCGCCAAGATATGAGCCACCAATTCCAATAACAAGTAGCACATCAGAATTTGCTTGAATTTTCTTTGCACATTCTTTTATTTTCTTAAATTCTTTTTTATTATTTATGAAGTTATAACAATCCTTAAAATTCATTTTCATCATCTTTTTTCTCGTGTAATTCTGTATGAATTTTCTCTACCTCTTTACTATACTTCAAGATAGATTTTTCGGTTATACCAGCATTTTTTAAATCTAACTTTAGTCCAACCATATATTTCACTCCTTTGTTTATTATATTTACAGTATTTATAATATATTAATTTATTCTTTGTTTCAAGTGTTTTAGTAATAT
>ENA-UOJG01002991-UOJG01002991.1-human-gut-metagenome-genome-assembly--contig:-C47-NODE-2991-length-12882-cov-4.467997_pt1 | contig 12882 bp, 11 predicted proteins | sample MGYA00242340_ERZ723887 | MGnify/ENA metagenome assembly ERZ723887 | reverse complement strand
GGGCGTTGATATTTCAAGCAAAATGATTAAGATTGCAAGAAATAAATTCAAGAAATATGATTTTATAGATTTTCTTTGCGAGGACGCCGAGGAATTTAATTTCAAAAATCAATATGACCGTGTTATGGTATTTAATGCATTCCCTCATTTTCCGAATCCAAAAGAGCTGATTAAAAATCTTGCAAAAGCCGTTAAATCCGGCGGTACTGTTACAGTCGCTCACGACAGAGGCAGAAAAGACCTTGACAACCACCACAAAAGCGTTCAGGCAAGCAAAATATCTAACGGACTTATCAGCGAAAACGCTTTAGAAGAAATATTCAAATCAGCAGGACTTGTTGATATTTATAAAAAATCAACCGAAGATATTTATATTGTCAGCGGAGTAAAGGCATAATTTAAGCGGACATTCTCAATTGAGAACGTCCGCTCATTTTAATTTTGGAAGAATATTGGTTCATTTTCAATTACATCGTAAACAAAAAGCTTACTGTCATCAAGATTTACCTTGTGCATATCAACCGCATTGATTCTATGGCAATTATATGTTGTATAATAATAAATTCCTTTATCAGCATTACAACAAGAGGTATAAATCGTTATTTCATATTTACCCTCAGCCACCTCGCAGCAACCACGCTGTTGGTCAACCGAGCCTAAAATATGAAAGAATTGACTTACGCTGTCATTTTCATTATCGCCTGATTTTGAATTAAGTTTAGTAAAGGCAACACGTGCAAAACGAGATGCTGACGATAAATCACCCGGCAAACCGAGTGCACCCATACCTCTGCTGTATTGTTTTAAATCAATATTTACATCAAAGCTGTTATCGGGTTGCTTAGGTGATAAAGACATATAATTATTAAGCATAAACATTTGCATATCAAAAGGCGGATTATTAGTTAATACTCCTACCGTATTATCATAAATTTTCATACCGTCTTTGGTACATTCAAGGGTTATGCAATCGTTTTTGTCAGCAATGATATAATGAAGCTGAGCAGTAGGCAATTTATCTGAAAAAGATATATTTGTTATATTAATTTTTTTAAGCAAATTGCGTACATCGTTCATATTTTCGCATTGGCAAAGTATCCAAGCAATAAGTTCAAACTGCGCAACATTTTCTTTTCTCTCAATCGGATTATTATAAACCGCATTGCCCACAAAATTAAGCCCTGCAATGCAAACACCTTTTTCGTTCATTGCGTCATAATAAAGAGGATAATCATTTGCAATATGAGCCATGCCGATTATTGCATAATGGTTTTTAACCTCACCCATAAATTTAAAATCAAACATATAATTTCTCGGCGTAATAGTTATTTTGTCACCGTAAGAAAATTCATAATCAAGAGTTCTGCCAAAATAAAAATCCTTAGTTTTATATGTTGCCGCAGTACACATAATATCACCCTTTATAATTATTAACAAAAATCGAAAAAATAAAAGGGTTGTTCTAAAACAACCCTTGGTGCCGGCGGCGGGGGTCGAACCCGCACCCTGTTGCCAGGACTGGATTTTGAGTCCAGCACGTCTGCCAATTCCATCACGCCGGCAAATCAGCTTTTTTATTATATAAAATTAAAAGCCCAAAGTCAATAGATTTATTAATTTTAATAAATACTTATTTAAAAATACTTATCCATTCATCTTTTACTTTAATACTCTCGTGCTCGCAAAAATCATTATTTGTGAATACTTCAAGCATTTTATCAAAATCCGGCGCTAATTTCATTTTAGGAATTTCATCAAGACTTGCCCAAGGTGTAAATTAATTTTTCATTATTTATAATAACAAAATTTGCAAATATAAAAAAACTGCCGTGAATTAACACGGCAGCTTAAATTAGAATTTATTTACTAAACTTATGGAATACTTTTTTACCCTTTTTAACAATGATTTCGTTTGCAAAATCATCGGTTGTAAATGACATATTAGGGTCGGTTGCCTTTTCGTCATTAACGCTTACACCGCCCTGAGTGATAAGACGTCTGCCCTCACCCTTTGACTTAATAATACCGGCTTTAACCATCATATCAAGAAGCATAATTGAACCGTCTGTGAAATCATCATCGGTGAGTACGGTTTCAGGCATATTTGAATTATCTGCACCGCCTGCAAAAAGCGCTTTTGCGGCATTTTGAGCCTTAGTAGCTTCTTCCTCGCCATGAATCATCTTAGTAAGTTCAAAAGCAAGAACTTCCTTAACCTTGTTAAGCTCGGCACCCTCAAGCTTTGCATACTCATTAATCTGCTCCATAGGAATAAACGTAAGAAGTTTCGTACACTTGATTACGTCATCATCGCCGACATTTCTCCAATACTGATAAAACTCATAAGGTGAGGTTTTTTCAGCGTCAAGCCAAACAGCACCCTTTTCGGTCTTACCCATTTTCTTACCCTCTGAGTTGGTAAGAAGAGTAATTGTCATAGCATTTGCATTACCCTGAAGTTTCCTTCTGATAAGCTCCATACCGCCAATCATATTTGACCACTGGTCATCACCGCCGAACTGAAGGTTACAGCCGTATTTCTTATAAAGAGTATAGAAGTCATAGCTTTGCATAATCATATAGTTAAATTCAAGGAACGAAAGACCTCTTTCCATTCTCTGCTTATAACATTCAAAGCTTAACATTCTGTTTACACTGAAGCACGCACCAACCTCACGAAGAACGTTGATATAGTTAAGGTCAAGAAGCCAATCGGCATTATTAACCATCATTGCCTTACCGTCTGAAAAGTCAATAAACTTAGACATTTGCTTTTTAAAGCAGTCGCAGTTATGCTGAATAATTTCAGGTGTAAGCATTTTACGCATATCTGTCTTACCGCTTGGGTCACCAATCATACCGGTACCGCCGCCGATAAGGGCAATCGGCTTATTACCTGCCATTTGAAGCCTTTTCATAAGGCAAAGTGCCATAAAGTGACCAACGTGCAAGCTGTCCGCAGTCGGGTCGAAGCCGATATAAAATACAGCCTTACCGTTATTAATAAGCTCCCTTACTTCGTCCTCATTAGTAATTTGAGCTATAAGTCCTCTTTCTTGTAATTCTTCATAAACTCCCATTTATATATCCTCCTAAAATAAAAACAAATTTATAATGACAAAGTGGCACAAGTGCCGTTTTTCACCTTTTGTTCAATATTAATTCCCATAGTTAATTACCGTACAAATTTTGATTTAATAATTCCTCTGCGCTTTGAAGAAGAGTGTCGGTTATTTCAAGACCGCCCATGATACGTGCGAGTTCACTCTTTCTGCCTTCAAAATCAAGCGGTGTAACCGAAGTAAAAGTTTTATTATCATCAAATTTCTTTTTAATCAGAAAATGCTCGTTGGCATTTGAAGCAATTTGAGCAGAATGAGTAACACATATAACCTGCGTATTTTTAGAAACAGATTTAAGCTTCAAGCCGATTTTTTGACTTGCTCTGCCGCTTACCCCCGTGTCGATTTCGTCAAAAATCAAAGTTCCGATTGTATCATTGTACGATATTATGCTTTTAATTGCAAGCATTATTCTCGAAAGCTCACCGCCTGAAGCAACCTTTGACAATGATTTAGGCGGCTCACCGGGATTTGCGGAAATCATAAATTCGATTTTGTCAAAACCCGTTGACGATAAATTACCTTTATCAAAATTAACAAAAAACTGCATTTTAGGCATATCGAGAAATGAAAGTTCGTTTTTTACGTTTTTTTCAAAATCAGATGCAACCTTTTTTCTTTCACTTGAAAGTTTTTCGGCAAGACTAACTGTTTCATTTAATAAGCCGTCATATTCTTTATTAAGCCTGTCAAGCTCCTCGTCAGCAAAAAGAATTGAATTTCTTTTTTGCTTGGCATTTTCAAGAAAAGCAAGCATTTCTTCTTCATTTTTTCCGTATTTATTAGAAAATTTATAATAAAGGTCAAGCCTTTCGTCAATCATTTCAATTTCTTCGGGTGAGAAATCAATTGACATTAAAAGCGCTTGAGCCTTATCCTTAGCAACTTCAAGCTTATCGTTAATGTCATTAAATACGTCAAAAATTTCCTTGGTTTCATCATATTTAAAAAGCATTCTTGAAACATCGTTGCAAGCCTGTTCAACGCCTGTATTTTCATCATCACCGTTAATAGTTGAAACAGCAAGATTAAGTGCCTTTATTATATCCTCGCTCTTTTGAATAAGTTCACGTTTTTTAGTAAGTTCTTCCCTCTCGCCTATTTTGATATCAGCTGCCTCAAGTTCATCTATTTGGAAATTAAGAATTTCAAGCTGCTTTTCCTTATCGCTCTCATCATTAGCAAGTGATTTTAGTTTTCTGCGAACGCCAATAAGCTTTTTAAACGAATTTTTATAATCGTATAATACCGACTTATCATTTAAAAGCATATCTATATATGTATATTGTAAATCAGGATTTAAAAGTGCCTGACTGTCATGTTGGCCGTGAACATTAACAAGAAGCGAACTTATTTCCTTAAGCATAGAAACGGTAACAGTTTTGCCGTTTACCTTGCAAAGCGATTTACCGTTTGACGAAATTTTGCGGCTTAAAAGCAGTGAATTTTCTTCGTCAATCTCAATGCCAAGTTCACTTAACTTATCACAAATTGATTTGCTAATATCATCAAAATAAGCGCTTACAAACCCATAATCGGTATTATGTCTTACAAGTTCTTTTGAAGTACGCTCACCCATTATTGCGTTAATGGAGTCAACAACAATAGATTTACCTGCACCGGTTTCACCTGTCAGAACATTAAGACCGTCACTGAAATTAACACTTGCCTTTTCAATAACAGCTATATTTTCAATGTCAAGAGTTCTTAGCATTTAAAATCTTCTCCATATTCATTGTAAATATTTTCGCAAAGTCCTCAGTTTTACAAAGTACAAAAATAGTATCATCGCCGCTGATTGTACCTACGACGCCTGTCCATTCCATTGAGTCAATTGCAGTGCATACGGCAACAGCCATACCTGAAAAGCATTTAATGCAAACAATATTTTGAGCATATTCAACATTAATAATTGATTCCCCGAAAATACCGCCTGTTCTTCTTGCATTTTCATTATTTTTCTTACCTGTTGAATAAATGTATCTGCCTTTATCTGACAAATCCTTAACAAGGCGCAATTCCTTAATATCACGGGATATTGTTGCCTGCGTAACCTCATAGCCGTTTTTCAAAAGAAAAGCCTGAAGTTCTTCCTGAGTTTCAATATCATGTGAGTTGATAAGTTCTAATATTTTAGCATGTCTTCTCTTTTTCATTTATACTCTCCTCTCTATAATTTTCTTATTAAGAATTTCGTAAAAGTTTTCAGGTTTTAGTTTAATTAGCTTAGTTTTAATGTCCGAAGTCTTGATATGTATTTCACAATCAGGGGCTAGATTAACAGCCTCCTGACCGTCAACAGTCATAATCGGAGAATTATTTTGATCGTTATTTGCTTTAATAATCAATTCTTTATCTGCCGAAAAAATAATGCTTCTATCCATAAGTGAATGTGGGCAAATCGGTGTTTCGATAATACAATCCGCCTCAGGGCTTACAACAGGACCTCCTGCGGCCATTGAATAGGCAGTAGAGCCTGTAGGTGTAGAAATAATAACTCCGTCACTTCTCATATTAGAAACATTTCTGCCGTCACAAGTGATTGATACATCAATAAGTCTTGCAAAATCACCACGTGAAACAACAATATCATTTAAACAATGATGTGAAGAAATCACCTGGCCGTTTCGTTCTATCGTCGCTTTGAGCATAAGACGTTCGTCAATAATATAATCATTATTAATAAGCCTTGCAAGCAAACCAAGTTCATCTCTCTCGATACCACTCATAAAGCCCAGCCTGCCGGCATTGATACCGAGTGCCGGTTTACCCAAAAAAGCCGCTTTTTTAGCGATATTAAGCGTTGTACCATCGCCGCCTATAGCAATTGCGCAATCACAAATTGACATAGCCTTGTCAAATGTTTCAAATTTCGCTTTTGTTTCGTTAAATACAGCTTCGTGTTCCTCGGGCAAATACACCTCTGCGCCGCCGCTGATAAGTTTATTAACTACATTTACAGCAAGAACGCTCACGCCTTTATTATTAAGATTTGGAAAAACTGAAATAATCATTATAATTCCTCATGTGATTTATATACTAATTGTTTTGCGTCAACATTTTCATAAACAACAGGCTCATTTGATTTTAACAGATAAATCAAATATTCAATATTACCCTCAGGCCCTTTAATAGGTGAAAAATCAAGACCTGCAACGCTAAAACCGTTTTCAACTGCCAAGCCGATTACTTTTTCACAAACCTCAAGGTGAGTTGCAGGGTCGCTTACAACGCCTTTTTTACCGACCTTTTCCCTTCCGGCCTCAAACTGAGGCTTAATAAGGCAAACCGCACTGCCGTCATTCTTTAAGAATTTATTAAGATTTGGCAAAATATGATTAAGAGAGATAAAACAAAAGTCAACAGATGAAAAATCAATTTTATCCTTAATTTGTTCATCTGTTACATATCGAAAATTAGTTCTTTCCAAATTAACTACTCGTTCATCGGTACGAAGCTTCCAAGCAAGCTGACCGTAGCCGACATCGACTGAATACACCTTAACCGCTCCATTCATAATCATACAATCGGTAAAGCCTCCCGTTGAAGCGCCGACATCCATACAAATTTTGCCGTTAAGAGAAATAGGAAAACATTCCATAGCTTTTTCAAGCTTCAAACCGCCACGGCTGACATATTTTAAAGTTTTACCACGAACTTCAATTGTATCATCCGGACTAACGTCCTTGCCTGCTTTATCAGATTTTTGATTGTTAACATATACTATGCCCGACATAATGATTGCTTTTGCCTTTTCTCTGCTTTCAGCAAGTCCTTTTTCTACCAAAGCAACGTCAAGCCTTGTCTTATTCTTAGCCATTATTGACCTCTTTAATAATAGAATTTGTATCTAAATTATAATGCTCAAGTTGACGGCAAACACTTGCCTGCTTAACAAATTCGTCGTCAATTGCAATATGCTTAAAATGAACATTAATATTATTTTCAATTAATAGTGAAGCAAATATTTCACCGACAGAACCGCTTTTTACACTTTCCTCATAAAAATATACGGTATCACAATTTTTGAGATATTCAACTACGCTTTCATCAATCGGCTTAATTTTATTAAGTTTAATCAAAAAAGCGTCGTCAAGATTTTTATAAGCTTTTGCACATTCGCAAAATTCTCTGCCGTAAGACACAACACATTTTTTCAAACTTATATCACCTATAATGTTATAATTATCGTGATTATATTTATATTCAAGAGGAATTTCGCATTGGCAGCCACGTGGATATCTGACTGCGACTGCGCCGTCAATTTTATAAATTGCCTGATAAAACATAGCTTCAAGTTCATCAAATGTTGACGGTGCGAAAACAGTTAATCCAATAACCGAGTTAAGAAAAGAAGTATCAAACACGCCCTGATGGCTTTCGCCGTCCTCACCGACAAAGCCGGCACGGTCAATTGCAAAAATAACCTTTAAATTTTGCATTGCGACATCGTGAATAAGTTGGTCATACGAACGTTGAAGAAATGTTGAATAAACAGCAAAAATAGGAATTAAACCGTTTTTTGCAAGACCGCTTGAAAATGTTACTGCATGCTGTTCGGCAATGCCGACATCAAAAAATCTTTTAGGAAATTCCTCTGCAAAATTACAAAGGCCCGTACCCTCAGCCATAGCGGCAGTAACACAGCAAATTCGAGCGTCTTTTTTAGCAAAATTACACATAGTTTCGCCAAAGCAGGCTGAAAAATTCTTTCCTGAACTTTTCGGCTCACCTGTATTTATATCAAATTTACCTATACCGTGAAACTGAGTCGGATTTTTCTCGGCAGGATAATAACCTTTACCCTTAACGGTATTCACATGAATTAAAACTGAATGGTTATGGGCTTTAGCCGCATTAAAAACGTCAACAAGTGCGTCAATATCGTGACCGTCAATCGGACCGTAATATCTAAAACCTAAATCCTCAAAGAATGTGGATTTGTAAATCATTTTTCTGATTTTAGTATTAATATATGTAAAAAATCTGTTAATCTGAGTGCCAACCTTAGGGATTCTTGCAAGTCGGTGCTGAAAATTAGATTTAAAGGTTACGTACCTTTTAGATGTGCGTATAGTAGTCAAATTTTTCGCCATTGAGCCGACATTTTTGCTGATAGACATATTATTATCATTCAAAACTACTATAAGATTACTGTTATCGTTTCCTGAATTATTAAGTGCCTCGTATGCAAGACCGCCGGTCAAGGCGCCGTCACCGATAACTGCAACAACTTTGCCTTTTTCGCCTTTAATCTGCTTAGCCCTTGCAAGACCGACAGCGGCAGAGATTGATGTTGAACTGTGACCTGAAGAAAAAATATCATGTTCACTTTCAACAGGACGGGTAAATCCGCTGATGCCGCCTTCGGTACGTAAGGTTTCAAACTTGTCCTTCCTGCCGGTAAGAATTTTATGAGTATAGCACTGATGGCCGACATCAAACACAATTTGGTCAACAGGGCTGTTAAAAACCTTGTGCATGGCAACTGTAAGTTCAACAACGCCTAAATTAGAAGCAAGGTGACCGCCTGTTTTGGAAACAGTATTAATCAACAATTCACGTATATCTTCGCATAGCACTTCAAGCTCTTTATCATTCAGTTTTTTTAAATCTTTAGGAGAATTAACCCTATCAAGAACAGACATAATATTTCCCTTTTCAATGATTAAAGCTATTTTTTACGATTGACAAGTGATAAAGCAAGCGCTTTCAAAAAATCACTGTTTTCAAATATATCAAGTTGATTTACAGCCGCATTTGTAAGCTTTTTAACGTCTGATTTTGCTTTTTCAATACCAACAAGTGCAGCATAGGTGATTTTTTCATTTTCAGCATCAGAGCCAACAGGTTTGCCAAGTTCCTTTTCATCACCAACAATATCTAAAATATCATCTTGGATTTGGAACGCAATACCGAGTGAATAAGCAAATTTAGAAGCTGCTGACATTTTCTCTTCATCAGCTCCGGCGCTGATACAACCCATAAGGCATGCAGCGGAAATAAGTGCGCCTGTTTTCATTCTGTATACATTTAAAAGCTGCTTAACTGTAGGATTTTCTTTTTCGTAAATAAGGTCAATAACCTGACCGCCAATCATTCCGCCTACGCCTGCATTTTGAGCAAGAAGAAGAGAAGCGGAAACCTTTTTATCATCAGAAAGATCAATTGATGCAATAATTTCAAATGCGTGAGTCAAAAGCGCATCTCCCGCCAAAAGAGCGGTATCCTCGCCAAATGCTTTATGACAACTCGGCTTACCTCTCCTTAAATCATCATTGTCCATACAAGGCAAATCATCGTGAATAAGACTATATGTATGAACATATTCCATAGCGCACGCAAAGGGCAACGCATCTTCTCTGCTTCCACCACACGCTTGTGCAAACTCAAGCGCAAAAACAGGTCTGAGTCTTTTGCCTCCGTTTACAAGACTGTATTCCATAGCCTGAACAACACTTTCTTGACCGTCCTTGCAATCAGGAAGAAAAGACAAAAGTGTGTGTTCAACTTTTTTTATATCATTTGTCAGAATATTTTTAAATTCCGTTTCAGTCATTATTATTCTCCTTAGTAAGCATAGTAATCTTTTGCTCTGCCTTTTTCAGCTTATCACTGCAAATACCTGCAAGCTTAGTTCCTCTTTCAAAAAGTTTAATGCTCTCGTCAAGAGAAACAGTACCATTTTCAAGCTTAGATACTATTTCATCAAGCTCTTTAACAGCATCTTCATATTTTATTTCATCACTCATTGGGTGTTACCTCTTTAACTATACATTTAGATTTTCCGTTATAAAAAGTTATATCAATCTCATCGTTCACTTTAACGCAGTTAATATCGTTTATTGCATTATTATTAATAGATGCAAGTGTGTATCCCCGTAAAAGAATTTTAAGCGGACTTAAAGCGTCAAGACGAGATACTTTATTTTTAAACTCGTTATTTTTTTGCTCAATAAAATATGAGTAGGCATCAACAAGTCTTGTTTGCAAAACAGCCAAATCATCATATTTCAGATTAATGAAATCATTCATATTCTCCAAAGGTGTATTAATAAGCAAATTGTCAAGAATCTGATATTCCTTATCAATTTTGTTATGCAAATAAGATAATAATCTGTTTTTTATACCGTCAAAATAATTAATTAATGTTGCCGAATCCGGTACAGCAAGTTCTGCAGCAGCACTCGGAGTAGGTGCTCTTAAATCCGACACAAAATCGCAAATTGTGTAATCCGTTTCATGACCTACGGCAGAAATTATCGGAGTTTCACATTCAAAAACCGCCCTGGCAACCTGTTCTGTATTAAAAGCCCACAAATCCTCAAGTGAGCCGCCGCCTCTGCCGACGATGATAACATCAACATCGTCTCTTAAATCAAGAATTTTAATTGATTTGCATATATCCGCCGGTGCGCTGTCACCTTGAACGACAGTCGGTACAACGACAAGTTCGGCAATAGGATATCTTCTTTTTGTAATATTTTTTATATCCTCAATTGCCGCACCCATATCCGAGGTAGCAACACCTATTTTCCTCGGAAATTTAGGTATTGGCTTTTTGTAGATTTCATCAAACAAGCCTTCTTTTGAAAGTTTATCCTTAAGCTGTTCAAAAGCAATAGCAAGTGTTCCTATACCGTCAGGTTGCATATCGTCAACATAAAACTGATATGCTCCGTCCTTGTCATATACAGAAATTCTGCCTCTGCAAAGAACCTTCATTCCGTCAGATGGCTTGAATTTAAGCCTTTCTGCATTTGATGAAAACATAACCGCTTTAAGTTGTGAGTTATCGTCCTTAAGCGTGAAATACATATGACCGGAACGAAAATAATGGAGAAAATTACTGATTTCACCCACAATATAAATATTTTTTAAATGCACATTTTCGTCGAGAATAGCTTTAATATAAGTATTAACTTGTGTAACCGTTAATGCGTTAATATTCATATAATATCTTTCAAATAAGCATATATTGCAATTCCTGCGGCATTGTCACAGCTAAACTCAGGCTTTGCAAAATATGCCGAAAATTTATTTACTAAATTTGTTTTAATAAGCGTGTTAGACATTACGCCGCCTGCAAATACAAGAGGTAAATTTCCATATTTTTCAAGCAATAGCTCTGTCATTTTTTCAAGCGAAGTTGAAATATACGTAAGAACGAACTTGGAAATATCTTGCTTACTTTCGCCGTTTTCTATCATCGCCTTAGCCTTATTTTCAATACCGGAAAGTGAGCAGTCAAGCCCCTTCATAGAAGGTTTAATTCTAAAATTCTTATCGCTTAGCAGAGAAAATTTGTCAAGTTCCTTTCCGCAAGGAAAATTTAAACCGAGAAGCACACCTGTTCTGTCAATAGCCTGTCCTGCCTTTAAATCAAGGCTTTGAGCAATAATTTGCGCTTTGATAATTTCATCTTTATCCGGTGTGACAAGAAGTGCCTCAGTTGTTCCTCCGCTAACATGAAAGGCAATAAATTGATGTTCAACCAAATCAAGCCTTCCGACGGAATAAAGCGCCGCTAAAATATGCCCAACTTGATGAGATGTATAATAAAGCCTTGATGATGTGAATTTAGAAACAGCATCGGCAATACCCTTTCCCACCATAAAGCACGGCATATAACTTTTTTCAATATTTCTCGGTCTTGTACTTACTGCAACGGCATCAATACTTGACTTGTCATATTCAAGTTCAGCCAAAATTTCAGGCATATTGACTGTATGCTGAAAAACAGCGTCGCTTTGCCTTAGTCCACGCTCACCTGTTTTGACATGCAAAAGTTTCTTTGCCTGAATTATATCGTTGCCGTCAAACAAAGCCACAGAGGTTGTATAATTGCTTGTATCAAATCCAAGATACATAATTAACCCCTTGAAACAGCGCCGAGAATGCCGTTGATATATGATGCGTCATTGCTTGAAGCGTATTTTTTTGCAAGCTCAACAGCTTCATTAATTGCAATACTGTCGGCAACGTCATCAACGTTTTTCATCTCATAAAGCGCAACGTAAAGAATAGCAAGCGTAACCTTAGGAAGCCTTGCGGCTTTCCAACTTTTTGAATACTTATTAATTATCTCATCAAGCTCATTTTTTGAACCTTTTACGCCGACAAATACATCCTTTGCATATTTGCTCACCGCTTCAACATTTTCGCTGTAAAGTTCGATTACCTCATCAATATCTTGGCCGCTTGAAAAAAGCCCCTCAAACGTTAAAAGAAACGCTTGCTCTCTCATTTCACTTCTTTTCATCTATGTATCTCCTAAATATTTTATGCAAAATAAAATGCCGACAAAAATCTATTGTCGGCAGATTTTGCTACTCTTCAGTTTCACAAGGTTCAACAGAGCTTACAGGCTCTTCAAAATCAATACCGGCTACAATAACATTTACTTTAGTTACAAGCTTACCCGTCATATTTTGAACTGATTCCTTAACTGCACTTTGCACTTGAGTAGCAACAGTTTGGAATTTTTTACCGGGAGCTATGTTGATATAAATGCTGATAGTAAAGCTGTCATTTTCCTGCTTAATTCTTACAGGACTCATAACCTTAAGACTGCCCTGCTTAATTGTATTTACAACATCAACGGGTTTGTTGCAAAACGAAGAAACACCATCAACATCCTTAGCCGCATTAACTGCGATTGATGAAAGAACCTCATCGGATATAATAAGCTCACCCATAGAGCTATTAGAAATTATTTCCATAATTAAGCCTCCTAGATTTTGAACCAGAATAACACAAA
>ENA-UOJG01002984-UOJG01002984.1-human-gut-metagenome-genome-assembly--contig:-C47-NODE-2984-length-12909-cov-6.372413_pt1 | contig 12909 bp, 12 predicted proteins | sample MGYA00242340_ERZ723887 | MGnify/ENA metagenome assembly ERZ723887 | reverse complement strand
AGAAAATCCCCTGGGATGCGCTTTAAGAAATCCCGTAAAATAAGCTTTTTTCAGCTAGTTCATTTTCAAAGTTCCACCCAATTCGTTGCCATTATGTTGCCACAGTACCGAGGCCGACGGAAAAAAGCTGTATTCAAAACGCTGCATTTTTATTCAAATGCGCATATTCAAAACGATGGCCGTCAGGAAGCGTCTTGTCCCTGGCGGCCTCTTTGCGTTATCTCTATTTTCCTTTCATCAGCTGGTAGAATTTTGTCTTCCCCATGCCCGCCCGGTGCTGGGCTTCCTTGCCCGTGATCTGCCCGGCCTTCCAGGCCCGCACGATCTCTTCCCAGTCGGCGGGGAGCTGCGTGGCGGGCCGGCCGAGATGTGCGCCCCTTGCCCGGGCCTGGGCGTAGCCCTCTGCCTGTCTGGCCTTGAGCTTGCGCCGCTCCTTTTCCGCCAGGTAGGCCAGCAGCTCAAAGACAATATTGGCGATGAGCTGCTTCTCCAGATCGGACTTGCCGCCCGTGTTGAGCATGGGCGTGTCCAGCACCTCAATCTCTACGCCCTCCGCCACCAAGGCCGCCCACTCTGCCTTGATCTGCCCATAGTCACGCCCCAACCTGTCCAGCTCCTTGATGACCAGCGTGTCCCCGGGTCGAAGGAGCTGCTGGCGCAGGGTTAGCCAGCCAGGCCTGGAAAAGTCCTTGCCGCTTTGCTTGTCGGTGATGATGTCCCGGCTGTGCACGCCGGCGGCGGCCAAGGCCGCCAACTGCCGGTCGAGGTTCTGCTCCTTGGTGGATACCCTCGCGTATCCATAGCGTTTTTGCACCATGTCCTCAACCTCCTGCCTGCTTGCGGCGGGAAGCAAGCTCCCGCCGCGTTTCTCTTTGCCTTAGTCGTCTTCGCCCATGATCAGCTCCATTGCCTTCTCGGCCTTGCCCGCCGCGGATACGATCATCCGCTTGTCGCTTCTGAGTACCGACAGCCAGCTTTGAATATAGGCGGCGCTGTTGCGGAACTGGTTCGCCGTCTCCAGCCCCAGCCGGTTGATGATACCCGCCGCCCCGATTTCTGCCACCAGCTCCTCCTTGCTGTAGGCCTCGCTGCCAAAGGCGCTGCTTTGCGAATTGTCCAGGCGGTTCAGGCGGCTGTGGTGCCCCGTGGAGTGGGTCAGCTCGTGGAAAAGAACGCCATAATACCCGGCCGTGTCGTTGAACTGCTCGCGCAAGGGCAAGGTCACCTGGTCCTTTGCCGGGGAGTAGTACGCCGCGTCCCCGGCCACGTGATGCAGCCGAACGCCGGAGCGCGCCAGGTAGGAAGCGGCGACGCGCTCCGCCTCGGCGTCGGGATTCGGGCTTCCGCTCCGCAAGTCGCCTTGCGCGCACTTCGGCGCCAGCCCTTCGCATTGGTCGATGTGAAACACGTTGTAGTAGCGCAGGAAGGGCACCAGCTTCTTTTGGGGCTGTCCGTCCGCGTCTGTTTCTTCCACGGGAAGCATCTTCCAGAAGACAACCATGTGGGCCTTCTCGCCCTTGCGAACCCTGCCGCCCGCCTCCTGGATCTGCTTGAAGGTCGCATACTCGCCGGGCTTGCCCAGCAGCATCTGGTTCAGCAGGCTGTAAGGCCGGCCCGTGCTTCGGCTGTAGGCCCCGGAGCGCAGGCCCGTCCAGGCCTTATGCCAGGGGATCACGCCCTTTTCCAGCTCCTGGATGATGCGGTCCGTCACGGCTGCATAGATATCAAACGCCATAAAAATACCCCTTTCCTTTCGGGCCGGGGTATGGTAAGATAGACCTGTCCCCCGGACCTTTTTTGCGAGTGGTTTTGGTTGGACGCGATGCCGGAAGTTCCAGCTTCTGGCATCACTTTTTCTTTGGCGCGGCCTTGCATTTTCGCGCCGTCTGGGCTATAATAGCACCAAGGGCAAGCCGTTAAGGTCAGCCTAGTTGTGGAGTTCCCCTAATGGGGCGACCGCTCAGTCATCAGCTGGGCGGTCATTTTTTTCGAAATCGAATGGTGATGGAGCTGATCTCCTTGAGTAAAGTCCTAAGGAGTAGCACCAACAGCCTTTCCATTCCCTCACCCCCTTTCTTTCAGGGAGTGCTGACCGCCGCTTGCCCTTGGCTTGGCCAAACAATAGCACGACGCTTTTTTGCTTGTCAACCCCCTTTTTTCGACGGGAATTGGCTAGGCGTCGTGTTTTGTTTTTGCTTTTCGAGATGGTTTTTTGTAGCATATATAGAAGCCGCCCAAGGCCGATAGTTATGAAAATATAACTAAAAAAATTTTTCGGAGCCTGTCCAAGTTTGTAGTAAAACAATTGGTTTTGTGGTTATTTTTTTGTAAACGCCCAAAAAACGCCTGAATCTAGGGAAAAACTTGTTGCGCCACTCCTTCGATTGCACAGCAAAAAGCCAACCAAACAGACCTCAAACCCACAACACAACTTGTCAGTATATCCGCACCCTGACCAAGGGGGGTGGTCTTGAAAACACGGACCGGCTATGCTATACTGTCCACAATGGAACCCTAGGCGGAGCCCCTCAACGGGCCCCGCCTTTTTTCTACCCCTACGCCGAAAGGAGGTGGTACCTTGCCCCCTCTCCTCAACTCCCGTAAAGAACTTCTCGCCCATCGCTATGTTCAAACCCTCGACTGGTACGAGGCCCTCAGACTTGCTGATATGCTCCCAGATGTTCCCCCGGAAGATGCGGATTCACTGGACCTTAAGCGTTATCAACAGGCTGTGGAAAGGCGCATTCACTATTACAAGGCCGACAAAAGCTTGATAGCGCGTATAGCTGAACTTCAGGCACAGGACAGCGCGATTCACATCACCAGACAGCAGCTGATCGCCGCTAGATTGGCCCTAGCCCATGCCGCTATGGCAGGGGATGACCGGTACGGCTACAACGCGAAGCTAGGCAGGTTTGAGGCCACAGGCGAGAAGATACGGGACTACAAGGCAGCAGACGGCGCTTTGGCTGGCGTGGCCAGGATGCTTGGCATGGACAGCGACAGCAGCGAAGACAAGGGCCTGGTGGTGGTTCTCCCCGCTGCGCTGATCGAGGACAGTCCGCAAAAGCCTAACGACATTTCCGAACGTCCAGAAATCCCGACAAGGGAATTGCCGGACAGTTGACGGTGGATTCTCCAAGCGTCCGTAAAGGTGTGCCTTTCCGGACAGGGCAGAGGGCAAGGAAGGACGGCGAAGGGGGAAGCCCTTTGTGTTTTTCTTCCTGCGCGGCATGGAAATCCTGCTCTGGCGCGACCCCTACCCCCCTATACCCCCTTCCCTCCTGCCAGCGATCAGGGCTTAGCAGTATGATATATAATAGTCATACAGGGGGGATGAATGAATACTTCTCCAACCCCATCAAAAATATCTACCTATATAATAAGCCTCGTCTCAATCAGAGCGGAGGCAGACAAGGAGATAGCACAACGTACCAAGACCGGCCTAAGCGCGGGGTGACTCCTTCTCCGCGCCAAATAAGGCGACTCCCTCGCAAGCAGGCGAGGGTTTTTTCATGTGGTGAAATGGCGAGCCGGAAACGGCGGGAAAAGATGCGCCTTGAACAACCCTGGATGGGAAGTGCGGCGGGTGGGAGCCGTGGCGCAAGCGGGAAGGAGGCGAAGGTTCCCTGGCAAGACAGCTGACGTTGGACTACGTGCCCACGGCGAAGCAATCGCTGTTTCACCGTTCCACCTGCACGGAAACGCTATACGGAGGGGCGGCGGGAGGAGGAAAGTCCCATGCGTCGGTGATGGACGCCCTAGGGTTTTGCTTGCAGCATCCGGGGGTTCATGCCTATATGTTCCGCAGGACATATCCGGAACTTGAGGATTCGCTGATCCGCACGGCCCAAGGGGCCATACCTGACGGGCTTGGGCGGTATATAGCGGGGCGACATGACTGGGAGTTTCCCAACGGTTCTGCGATCCACTTCAGGCACTGCAAAGGGACGGAGGACACGAGAAAGTACCAAGGCGCGGAGATTCACCGGCTGTACATCGACGAGCTGACGCACTGGCCGCTGGGGATGTATGCCTTCATACGGTCCAGGTTGCGCTCCGTCAAGAAGCTGGGAATCACGCCATTGACGAAGTGCACGACGAACCCCGGCGGGATTGGGCATACCTGGGTGAAGAAGCGCTTCGTGGATGCGGGACCCCCCTTGCAGGTTCAAAGCAGCATGGTGCGTTCGGAGGCTGCCGGCGGGCGGGAGCAGCTCGTCACCCGGCTATACATTCCGGCGCTGGCGACAGAGAACCCGCACATAAACGACGAGTACATCTTCGAGCTTGAACAGAAGCCTCCGCAACTGCGAGACGCTCTGCTATACGGAAAGTGGGACGCCTTTGAGGGGCAGGTGTTCGACGAGTTCACCGACAACCCGGACGGCTACGACAGCGGCTGCCGCACCCACGTTGTCACCCCCTTTCGGATCCCCGAGAGCTGGCCACGGTACCGCGCGATGGACTGGGGCTACGCCAAGCCGTTCGCGGTGCTTTGGGCTGCCGTATCGCCGCAGGACGTGCTCTACATCTATAGGGAGTGGTACGGCTGCGAGGAGAGCGCGCCCAACGTCGGCGTGAAGCTCACGGCCACGGAGGTGGCTCGGGGCATCCGGCGCACGGAAGAAGAGTTTGAGCGCGGACGCCACATTCGCGGCATCGCCGACCCGCACATCTTCGACACGCAGACCGGCGATTCCGTGGGCGACATCATGGCCCGCGAGGGCGTGATCTTCGACAAGGCAAACAACGCGCGCCTCCTTGGCTGGGCGCAGCTGCATGACCGCCTGCGCTTTGACGAGGCGGGCATGCCGCGCCTGTACTTCTTCTCCACCTGCCATTCCTGCATCCGCACCATCCCGGCCCTGCCCTACTCCATGGGGAGGGGGAGGAGCGAGGACGTGGACACGGAATCCGAGGACCACCTGGCCGACGCCCTTCGCTACCTATTGATGGACCGGCCCCTTGGCAGGAAGCCCACGGCGGCGCCAAGGAGGAAGCCCTTCAATCCGCTGGAATGAGGTGATGACGCTTGGAGGAAAGAGGCTATATTGACGTTCGGGAGTTTGCGGACGGGCGGAACCAGACCCACGAGGAACGGGACGAGGCGCTTGTAGCCAGGCTGATGGAGTTGTACAGGCAGTATATAACGGCCTCGTCCTGGTACTTCGACAAGCTGCGCGCCAACCGCGACCTGTACAAGCAGCAGGCCCTCGGCCAGCGGGAGAGCTGGGAACAGGGCTATGAGCTGCGCCGGATGGCGAAGGACTTGTGCGAAGGCGCTCCTTTCACGACCACGCCCACCCTGCTGACCAGCATTGAGAACCTAAAGGCTGACCTGATGCAGGGATATCCGGAAGCGGTTTTTGTGGGGCGCGAGCCGCAGGACGTTGGTTTTGCGGAGACCATGAACGCCGTGCATCGTTGCCTGATGGAGCGCAGCGGCCACAAGGGCGTGCACAGGGAAGCCGTGCACGCCATGCTGGTGTACGGCACGGCCTACGTAGAGACCTATTGGGACGAAAGCCTGGAGGGCGGGAAGGGCGATGTGGCCTTCTCCGCCTGGGAGCCGTTCAACATCTACCCCGACCCTTATGTCGAAGACCTGCAAGAGGGCAGGGCGGTGTTTAAGGTCACCCACCATCCCTTGTCCTGGTACAAGGAGCGCTATCCCGAGCACTGGCCGCAGATGCGGGCAAACCTGGAAGCCTCGCACCGGCCCGTGGATACGCAGGATCTGCTCGCCGGCACGGACTATCGCTCCGAAGCGCTGCTGGAGTGCTGGTACAAAAAGTGGGACGCGGACCAAAAGCGCACGGCGCTGCACATGTGCAAGATTGCGGGCAACACCCTTCTCTACTGTTCTGAGGACGAGCTACCCCAAGGGGTGTACGCGCACGGGCGCTATCCCTTCACCGCCTACCTGTGCAACCGCATTCCCGGCACGCCTTGGGGCTACGGCATGTTCGATTATTTGGGCAACCTCCAGCGCTACATCGACCAGGTGGACCAGATGATCCTGAAAAACATCGTCACAGCTGGCAAGCTGCGCATGCTGGTCAACCGTGGCGCGGGCATCGACCCTACCAAGGCAGCGGACCTGGACAAGGACGTGATTGAGGGCGACCGCATCGACGAGGGCGCCATTCGCTGGGTACAGGGCGCGCCCCTGCACCCCTATGCGCTGAGCATGCTACAGCTAAAGACCGATTCTCTGCGAGAAGAGAGCGGCCAGAACAACGCAGCGCGCGGGCAGGTAGGCGGCGGCATCACCGCAGCGTCTGCCATTGCTTCCCTGCAAAGCGCTGCCCTCAAGCGTTCGGAGCTGCTGCGCGGCATCATCGACCAGGCCTACGAGGCGACCGTGCGCATGGACGTAGCTCTGATCCTGGAGCGCTATGACGATGACCGCGTGGTACGCATCGAGGGAAGCGAGCCCGGCACCTATGAGTACTACCGCTTTGGGGACAGCCCACCGCAGCGCGGGCTCGTGCTTCGGGACGTTCGGGAGTTTGCGTACGACCTATCTATCAAGGTACAGCAAAAGCCGATCTATGCGCAGCAGCAGCAGAACGAGACCCTGCTTGCGCTGGTGCAAAACGGTTCCTTGCCTGCAGAGGTAGCGCTGGAGCTGATGCATTTTGACGACAAGCCTCGCATTTTGCAGGCCGTGCGCTGGAACTCGCAGGTGATGCGCAACCTGGAGCAGCAGGCAGCGCAAACAAAACAGGTGCTGGAGGAAATCGAGACAGTGACCCAGGAAAATAGCGCGCTGCGCTCTGCCCTCATCCAGCTGCAACAAACGCAATTAGGTTCTACGGGCTCACAGCAGCCCTTGAACGGGCCCGCCGCCGGGGCCAATATCTAAGCGGGCGCACGATAGGAGGAGAAGACCATGCATGAAACGGGCGTCAATTTCGAGTTCGAAGCCGGAGCTCAAGACACGCACAACGGCGAGGCCTATGCCGGGGATCTCCTGGAACGGGCGGCGCCTGTGCAAGCCGAAGCCTCGCAGGAACAGGAGCAGGAGAGCGCGCAAGGGACAACGGGCGCAGAACCTGGCGACGCCGGCCAGCAACCCGAACAGCCGCCTGCCGTGTATCGCAGCCAGGCGGAGGTGGATGCGGCCATCGGCGCACGCTTAAGGACGGCGCGGGAGCGCGTCTTGCGCGAGAACAAGCCTTTGCTGGACAAGGGCGCGTTGCTGGAGCGTTACACCCAGGGAATGACGGACGAGGAGATTTCCGCAGCGCTACAGGCCATGGCGGCAAGCCGCCTGGCCAAGGATGAAGGCGTGGACGAAAAGACCGCTCTTGCCATCGTCAAGCGCACTTCCGGCCAGACCCAGCCAAGGCCCCAAGCCCCTGCCCTGTCGCAGCAGGAGGACGCCACCACGAGCGCGCGCCAGAGAATCTCTGCCATGGCTGATTACATGCAGGCCATCGGCGATCCCGACTTCACCTTGGAGGCTCTACGCACAAACCGCAGTGCGCTGCAGGACTTTGCGGACGGCATGGGAGCCAGGGAGTTGTACATGAAGCACTTCCGCCCAGCGGAGCGAAAGGCCGCGCCCCCTGTGGAGCGGCGCGGGGCTTCCGTCTCGGGCAATGGCGAAACCCCTGGCCAGCTGTCCAACGCAGAGCTGGACCGCATTGTAGAGGCGGCGCAGAGAGGTTACAGGGTGCGGTTTGACTGATGAACGAGGAGGGACCCTCATATGCCCGTAACCAACACCAATACCAACATGACCAACAGAACCGAGCTGAAGCCCAGCCTAAGCGGGGTCATTCAACAGCTCATGGACAGGGAGATGGAAGCCAACCTGGTGCATGCTCAGTTTGGCAAGGCCATCAACGTGCCCCGAAACGCCGGTACCTCTACCGCTACCCTGAGGCGATGGGTGGAGTTGGATCCTTCCACCACCGTGCTGCAGGAGGGCGTGGTGCCCGACCCCAAGCTGCTCAGCCAGGAGAGCGTATCCATCCCCTTGGCCGCCTACGGTGAGTACGTCAAGATCACGGACAAGCTGGACTATACGGCCTTGGACAAGCCTATGGTGGACTCTGTGCAGCTGCTCTCCCGCATGGGCGCGCGCTCCCTGGACCTGGTGGTGCGGGGCGTGCTCTCGGCCGCGACCAACGTGCTCTACGCCAATGGCAAGACTTCCCGCACGGAGCTGACCAAGGACACGGACGCGCTCACCTCCAAGGACGTGCAGAAGGCCGTGCGCCTGCTGGAGCGCACCAACACCCGCAAGATCAACGGTGATTTCATCGGCATCCTCGGCCCCGACACCAAGTACATGCTGATGAATGACCCGATGTGGATCGACGTTGCCAAGTACCAGGACGCCGCAAAGCTGTACAACAACGAGGTGGGCAAGCTGTACGGCGTGCGTTTCGTGGAGACCTCCGAGGCATCCATCCTGGAGGGCGCCGGTGCATCCTCGGCGGATGTGGCCCAAACCTTCATCTTTGGCGACCAGGCCTATGCGACCACCCAGCTTTCCGGCGGCGGTCAGCCCCGAATCATCGTCAAGCCCCTGGGCTCTGCCGGCGCGGAGGACCCGCTGGATCAGTTCGGCACCGTTGGTTATAAGGTGGAGGGCTACGGCGCAGCCATCATAAATCAGACCCACCTGGTCTGCATCGAGAGCGCTCTGCTCGACTAAGAGGAACAGCAGGGGCCGGCACAAAACCCGGCCCCTATTCTCACATAAGGAGGTAACACATCATGGAAAACACCAAGGAACTCAAGGGAATGCTCTCCGAGGAAGTGCCCACGCAGGCTGCTCCCAAGGCCGTGCGGCGCAACCGTGATGTTCTCAAGGCCAAAGGCATACTTGCTGCGCAGAAGAAGGAGAGCATCTTCATCCCCATTGACCAGTTGAACCCCAAGGATAAGGCCCTGTACGCTGCCATCAACGGCTATGGCTTTAACATTCCCAAGGGCCGTGAGGTAGAGGTGCCCACCAGCATCGCCGTCATGCTGCGCGAAAGGGGCATCATCGGCTAAGGGGGTGGCCTTCCGTGACCTTGTTGGAGATCAAACGCTTGGCCATGCAGGAGCTGGGCTTTTCCGGCTACGACTACGAGGAAGAGGTGGAAGCCTACGAGCCTGCGCTGACGGCCTACATCAACCAAGCCTATTCCGAGGTCTTCACGCGCTACGATGAGGAGGGCGAGTTTATTCCTCTGGCCAGCGAGGAGGACGAGCCAGACTTTGAGCCTGGGGCCTACCACACCATGCTGGCCTACTACGCCGCCGGAAGGATCATGTCCTCGGAGCGAGGGGAAAAACAAACCCGTGCGGCGGCTCTACTGGAGGAATACTTCCGCCTGCTGATGGCCATTCGCCCACGGGGAAAGAGGGCGGCGCGCCTGATCAACAAGTATTAGGAAGGGGGTGCAACCATAGCACTAAAAGCCAAACAGGTATTGACCATCCCCTTCCTTACCGGATTGGATGAGAGCTACGGCCCCACCGGCGGCGACGCCTCCTCCGCGCCCTTTGCCTATAACATCCGCACGGACTATGGGCAATTCGCCCCCGCCAGGGGCTACCAGAAGTACATCGAGAAAGCGCTCCCTGCAGACGCGACGCGGGCCTATCTATTCGCGGACAGAAACCAGGGGCAGGAGATGCAGTTTATCCTCATCGGCACGCCCAGCAGCATCCTGGTCTGGAGAGACGACGAATGGCAGGCGCTGTATTCAAATGCCCAGGGCGGAGACTGGGGCTTTGTCACTTACCAAAACGGCGAGGAAGTCCTGCTCCTGGCGGGCAATGGCGTTGACCCTTTGCTCTACTGGGACGGTGTTTCTGCCACGGCCCAGGAGGTGGAAGGCGCCCCCTGCACAGGAAACCAGTTTTGCGTGCACTTCGAGCGCGTGTTCTGTGCTGGGGATCCGGCGCACCCCGACCGCGTGTTCTATTCTCGGGCTTTTGCTCCGTTTGATTGGAGCGGCGATACAGACCATCCGGAGAACGGCGGCGGCTTTGTGGACATCCCGACCTGGGACGGCGGCAAGATCACATCCATCCTGTCCGATGGGCAGGATGTGCTTGTGGGCAAGACCACGAGCGTCTTCCGCCTGTACGGCACCACGCCCGCAGACTTTACCATCATGCCCGTTTCCGGGTCCATGGGCATCACTGCGCCCATGTCCCACGCGCTTTCAGGCGTAACGCATTACTATGTCAGCGAGTTTGGGGTGGCCACCTATTATGGCGGCAACTTCTCCCTTATGGACGACCGCAAGCTACCCAGGATCTTCGATGAGCAATACGTAACCCCCGAAGAGGACATCCACCTTTGGAGCGGGTTTGGCGGCTGTTGCGCGGCAGTTGCGGACAGCCAACAGCGGGTCCTCTTTGCCCTGCCCCTTGGCCCGGACGCGACGGAGAACAATGCGGTTTTGGAGTACGATGTGGCTCGGCAGCTGTTCCTCTTGCGGCGCGGTTTTAACGTCGTCAGCTGGATGAAGGCGGGCAACGCCCGCACGCAGATCCTCTTCCTAGGGAGGCGGGGCCAAGAGAGCTTTGTGTATGCCTACGAGAAGGGCAACGACCTGGACGGAGAGCCTCAGCCCTACCATTGGGAAACGCCTTGGATGGACCTAACGGCTAAGTACGCCCGCAAGAGGGTCTGCTCCGTGCGCCTGTTTGGCTCCATGCCGGACGGTGGTGCTGTGCGCTTGTCCATCGAGACGGACCGGTGTAGGCGCGAGCGCATCCTAAGCGCCCAGCGGCTGCGCGGCGGCTCCCTGCGCTTTGCGACCAACGCGCCGGGCGAGCGGTTTCGCTTCCTTTTAGATAGCGTGGACGGCGCCACCTTTTCCTTCAGCGCCGGCTTGGAGTTGGAGGTGGAGCTGGATGAGTAACGTCCGCATCGTCACGCGCTCCTATGAGGATGTGGACCTCTACTCCGCCATGGTGCAGGACGTAGAGTACATGCTTGCCCATAACGGGAAACGCCTGCCGCCCAGCTTGTCCAAGATCATGAGCGCGCAAAAGCGGCTCAACGACAACATGCGCTACATCATGGTCGAGTTCATCCAGAAAAACTTTGCCATCACGCTTCCGGACGGCAGCCCCACGGGCATAAGCCCCAAGACTGCCTCCAACGCCGCTCTGGTTCACCTGACGGAGACGGACGCAGCGCTCACCACAAACACCTTGGACCTACAGTTTCTCTCCAACGTCACCCTGAGCGGGGCCGTGGAGGTGAACGTCTCCGCCGTGGATGGGAAGACCACGGTGCTTGCGGACTGCTCGCTGCAAACCGAGCCTTCCACCGTGACCGTGCCGGGCTTTACCATCCCAGAGGTGCAGCACATCGAGCTGGATGAGAACAACGCCATCGTGGCAGTCACCACCACGCCCGCGCAAGAGATTCAAGACTTTTCCTTCCAGCAGGCCGTGCCCTCCCTTGCAAAGACCACGGTGGACCTCCCCGGCGCTGCGGTGCTGACGGTGAGCGTGCAGGAGGACGGCGTGGGGCTTTTCGAGTACAGCCAAAGCGTTGGCATTGGCCAGGCGGTGATCCCCTTCGCCTATGCCCTTCCCGAGCGCAGCATCGGCGCGCATGTGTATGGCCTGAAGTGCCGCTTAACGGGCGGCCAGGGCAGCGTCCCCATGAACGGTGGCCGGCTGCAGGTTTGGGCCGACGCGGTCACGTCCAAACAAGACCAAGCAGGAGAATAGGAGGGCGGCGCCCCTTGCATGTAAGCGTAAACATCGCCCTGGAGACGGGCCAAGAAAACCTCGGCAAGCTCTTTACCACCTACCAGTACAATCACCTGGTGGACCGCGTCGCCATTACGCTGGACGGGGAAACCCGCGTCATTTCCCGCGCGGAGGTGGTGGTGCATCGAGCCGACCAGAAGAACGTGCTCTGCGGCCAGGACAGCGCCGAAGGGGCCCTGGATGACAGGCATGTGCAGGTGTCGGGAAGCACCGTCACCTGGACAATCCCCGCCATCGCAACGGCGGCGGTGGGCCAGGCCCTCGTGCAGCTGCGCATCTTCTTCGACGACGATTCCAAGGGCGTGCTGCTGCAGTTCGCCTTCACGGTGCGCAAGACCCATGCGGCCGCCGGGGACCTGGAGGAAACCTTCGTGGACTTCCCCTCCGCGGCCCAGATTCTGCAGGAGGAGGCCGCCAGGGCCGAGGCGGAGACCCTGCGAGAGCAGGCAGAAGCCCAGCGGCAGCAGGCCGAGGACGGCAGGCTGCAGGCCGAACGGGAACGCGTCCTTGCGGAAACCGAGCGCAGCGACGCCGAAGCCAAGCGCCAAGCCGCTGAAAGTGAGCGAGCCGAGAACGAGCAGGAACGGCAATCTACGGAATCCCTGCGACAAGAAGGCGAGGAGCAACGAGCGGCAACCGAATTGGACCGCGCCCAGGCAGAAACCCTGCGCCTGTTGCAGGAGGCAGCTAGGGTACAGGCAGAAAACCTGCGCGCCCAGGCCGAGCTTTTGCGGGTGCAAGCCGAGGGCGGACGCGAGCAGGACGTAGAGGCGGCCCTGGCGCGCTGCCAACAGGCTGCTGAACGCTGTGAGGACATCGCCGCAGGAATCATCCCCTCACCTTCATGGGAGGAAGTGGAAGACAAGCCAACGTTCTTTCCCCCTTCGGCCCACGCCTCCAGTCATCAAACCACCGGCGACGACCCTCTTTCCCCTGCCGACATCGGTGCGCAACCGGCCATTACAGCCGTTGGCCTGTTGATGCGCTCCGCCGAAGGGATTTCAGGCGCCGTCGCCGGCGTAGACTACCAGAAGCCTTTACGGGCCGGCATAGACTACCAGGAACCCTTGGAGGCTGGCGTAGACTACCAGGAGCCCCTGGAGGCCGGCGTAGACTACCAGAAGCCTTTACGGGCCGGCATAGACTACCAGGAACCCT
>ENA-UOJG01002982-UOJG01002982.1-human-gut-metagenome-genome-assembly--contig:-C47-NODE-2982-length-12938-cov-20.734146_pt1 | contig 12938 bp, 10 predicted proteins | sample MGYA00242340_ERZ723887 | MGnify/ENA metagenome assembly ERZ723887 | reverse complement strand
GTTCACGCAGTTCGTGACGCTGCCGGCGTTCTGCTGCTCGGCCACGATACCGGCCACATCCGTGTCGTTGCCGGTGATGACGGCATGGTTCTCGCAGCCGCTCACGTTTGCGGCGGAGAGACCCGCAATGCCGCCCGCAACGCCCGCCGTGCAGGTCACAGCACCGTAGTTCTTGCAGTTCGTGATGTACATCTCGGAGCCGACAGCCGTGTAATACGCCGCGCCGACGATGCCGCCGACATTCGCACCGCTGCCGTTTATGCTTGCCTCGTTGACGCAGTTTTCGATGGTGCCGCTGATGGTCATGCGGCCCACGATGCCGCCCAAGCCGCGCACGGCGGTTATGCCGCTGCCGACGTCCATCTCGATGTTGCTGACGGTGGAGCCGTTCACCATGAGGCCCACCACGCCGCCTACGCACTCGCCTCCGTTGACGGTTATGTGTACGTTCGCCAGCGTCAGGTTAGTCACCGTCGCGCCGTCTATGACGCCGAAGAGGCCATAGGCGTCGTCTACAATGTCTCCTGACACAGTCGCGTCTATAGTCAGTCCGCTGATGGTGAAACCGCGCCCGTCAAATGTACCCTTGAAGGCGTTGCCCGTGTAGCCGCTGCCGCTGCGCGTGCCTGTTCCGATAGGCGTCCAGTTTATGTCCCGCAGGGATAGGTCTATGTTGTCCCCCAGGACTACTTTGCGGCCCTCATAATCGTTGCCATCATTGACGCTGTTGCGGAAGGCTATGAGCTCATCCGGGCTGCTTATGACGGTGACATCGTCAGCCGCGAGCGCGCCTGTCAGCAGCGTTGCTGCAACCAGCAGCGCCAAAGCTATGCCAAGCACTGATTTTTTCATATGTATCCTCCTTGTCGTCAGAATTACACATTTCCATACACAGTCATTTTATCATTAAGCCTTTTCGTTAGCAAGAAAAAATCCCGGCTGCTTTCGCAGCCGGGAACCTGGTGGACGATACAGGACTCGAACCTGTGACCCTCCGCACGTCAAGCGGATGCTCATACCAGCTGAGCTAATCGTCCGTTTCGCAAGCAAGCGTTATTTTAACTCATGCTTGCGAAATTGTCAACTACTTTTTTCTCAAAATTGCGGCAAATACTCCGTGGGGTCCGCGCTCTGCCCGTCGGCGCGCATCGCAAAGTGCAGATGATACACCTGACCGGTCTCCGCTATCGCCGTCGTGCCGACCGAACCTATCGTATCGCCCTTGCTCACGCTCTGCCCCACCGTCACCGTCGGCAGCTCCGCAAGATTGGAATACACCGTCTCTATCCCGCCGCCGTGCTCTATGACAACCGTCGAGCCGTAGAGATCGTCCGTATACACCTCCGTCACCGTGCCGTCTGCTGCAGCAAGGACCTGAGTACCCAGCGCCGCCTCAATGTCCACGCCGTCGTGCGTGCGCCAGTCCGCCATGGTCTTGTCGTACAGCAGCTCCGTCATCGCGTAGGGCCGCTCTATCTGCCCATACACCGGCCAGATATACGAGCTCGGAGCCACGTCCGCCGGCTCAGGCTCGCTGACAGGCTCAGGCTCCTCCTGAGCGACGGGTTCCTGTGCCTGGACCTCGGGCTGCGTGGGCTCGGCAACGACCTCTACCGCGTCCTCAGGGACGTCCCAGATCGTCTCCGTCTCCGCCGCAGTCGGCGCGGGCGTTGCTACGGGCTTTGCCGTCACGGTCACAACGGTGTTCTTCTGCACAGTACTTCTCCCGGACGACAGAAGCGTCCACGCCGATACGCCTATAACGCCGACGCACAGGAAAAGGACTATGTAGAAGCCCTTTCCGCCAAAAAAGCTCTCCAGCCGGCTCTGGCCGGAGTCCTTCTTCTTATCCTCCATTTCGTTACCTCCTGAAGAAAATGGTGTCTCCGGAGGCTATTATTGACATGACCGCAGGGCTTTATACAGCTTTTATTTATTAAAAATGCAAGGGGGACCCCCTTGAGGGTCCCCCGTTTTGAGTTAAGCAATGTCCGTCTTCAGATAGCGAACCATGAAGGTCGCTGCCTGGGCGCGGGTCGTGTTCGCCGTCGGGGTCAACGCGCCGGTCTCGTCTCCCTCTATGAGGCCCGTCGAGGCCGCCCAGCGCATCGCCTCGAGCGCCCAGTCGCTTATCTGCGACGCGTCAGGGGCCGTTATCAGGTAGTTCACCACCGGTTCGCCGTTGAGGCGCCAGAGCATCGTCACAAGCTGCTCGCGCGTCAGCGCGCCCGTCGGGTCCTCGCCGTCCGAAACGCCCTTGGCTATCACCCAGTCCTGGGCCTTAGAATACCAGGTCTCGCCGCCCGTGGTGTCCACGCCGTCCACACGCGCCAGCATCGTCCAGAACATCGCCCTTGTCAGCGTACCGTCAGGGTCGAAGAGCGTGTCCGTCACGCCGTTCATCAGGTCGGAATAGTAGACGCTGCACACCGCGTCAAAAAACCAGTCGTTGGCGTTCACGTCGTAGAATGGCAGCTCAGGCTCGACCGGCTTGTCGGGTTCGTCCGGTTCGATGTCCGGCAGGTTGGCCCATGTAGACTTGAAGCTCAAATCCGAACTGACCTCTATCTTCTCCCCTGCCTGATACGTCACGCTGCCGTCAGTCCAGCCCATGAAAATGAGTCCCGGTCTGCTTGGAGCGTCTGGCATTTCAAAACTGTCTCCGGGATGGACATAGTAGACCGTACCCTCCACCGTCACGAGCCAGCTTTCTCGAACAGTGAGCATACCGTCCACATAGGCAAAGACATGAGCGTCGTCATACTCAGGACCGCTTATTGTTATCGGGTACTCGCCCGCGGAATACATATCCATCTCACAGGCAAGTTCCGGCGCTTCTGCAAAGCTGTACTCGGGGCTGGTCGTATAGGTCAGCACGGGCTCTTTGTCGCCGACGAAGAGGTCGAAGCTGTCTGCGGTGACGGTGACGAGAGTCCTGATGTAAAGCGTTGTGTCCTCGGAGAAGGCCTTTGTACCGAGGTCAATGATATTCCCAACGGCGTCGGTCACAACGAGGTTATCCGCAAACGTGGGAAGAACTTTGAGCGTTTCGCCTTTGTTTGTGGCAAACACTCTGCTCTCGCCTCCGTTTTTAAGCGTGACCTGGACAAGCTCGGCATCTCCAACGGTATCCAGGACCGGATAACCGTCATCACCCACTTTCCAGACCTTCTCCCCCGCCGCGCGATACAGCAGCAGCGCTACCTCGCCGGAGGAAAACTCGGAGCTGTGCTTGGACTCCACGCAAGCTGCCGTGCCGCTGCCCACGCCAACCGCTGCTGTACCCGTGAGCCAGTAGCAGTTTTCTATATAACCAGAGTCGGTCCTGCCGCACACGCCGCCAACGCCAGCGGCATCGCGCGAACCCGTTATCTCTCCAGTGCTGTAACAGCAGCTGATTCTTCCGCTGCCGAAGTTGTAGCCGCAGATTCCGCCTACATCGCCGCGAGTATAGTCACTGGACACGTTGCCCTTGTTGTGGCAGTTGACGATCTTGCCATAGAAATTGTAGCCGCAGATCCCGCCTGTATTGTCCACACCGCTCACTTCACCGCCATTGAAGCACTCGGATATCACGCAATAGTCGCTGTATCCGCATATGCCTCCAACCTTTAGTCCTGTACTAATGGACTTGACCCACACTTTACTCTCACTGCTACAGCCGGTTATTTCGCCATGATCGCTGAATCCACATATGCCGCCTATGCGGCTGGTACTGCAATCAGTTGCAAAAACCTTTCCTCTGAAATAGCAGCCGGATATCGTTCCATTATTGTTATATCCGCATATGCCTCCGACGTAGTTGTTATAATCCATGGTTGAAAGGTAGCCGGAGTAGCTCACGCTGCCGTCTACCACCCTGATATTCCTCAGTATTCCTCCCTCGCCTATGTAGCCGAACAATCCAACGTACTTAGTTTCATTTTTATTGCTGTCAATATACAGCCCCTTTATCTCATAGCCCATTCCATCAAAGGTGCCTGTATAATAATGGCCAGAGATACCAATTGGTGTAAATTTGTTTTCAGCGCTGCCGTTCAGGTCTATATCCGCCGTCAGCACAGCGCAGGCGGCTGAGTTTTGCTGAGTGTCGTCAGTCAGCGTTCCGTTCACCAGGCCGGCGAACCATTTAAGTTCTTCCGCAGTGCCTATCCTGTAAGGGTCATCCGCCGTTCCTACGCCAGCAGGCGCGCTCGATGCCGCCGAAGCGCCTATGGTCAGGGCGCAGAGGCTCAGGGCTATCACAAATACCAATACAAACAGTTTTTTCATTTTTTCCTCCTGTGTCCGCGGGAAATTGGCGTACTTACATCTGCATTTTACACTATCCATCACGTCCTAGCAACTAAAAAACCGCCCCCAGCCTTTTCGGGCTGAGGGCGGCTCTTGTCATTTACTTTTGCTTACTTCTTCAGGTTGAAGAAGGCGTCCTTGCCGGCGTACTGGGCGACGTCGAAGAGCTCCTCCTCGATGCGCAGCAGCTGGTTGTACTTGCAAACGCGGTCGGTACGGCTGGGGGCGCCGGTCTTGATCTGGCCGGCGTTCAGGCCCACGACGAGGTCGGCGATGGTGGTGTCCTCGGTCTCGCCGGAGCGGTGGGACACGATGGTGGTGTAGCCCGCGCGGTTGGCGAGCTGCATGGTGTCCAGGGTCTCGGTCAGGGTGCCGATCTGGTTGACCTTAATGAGCACGGCGTTGGCGACGTGCTTCTCGAGGCCGGTCTTCACGCGCTCGACGTTCGTCACGAACAGGTCGTCGCCGACGAGCTGGACATGGTCGCCCAGGGCCTTGGTCAGCATGCCCCAGCCTTCCCAGTCGTCCTCGCCCATGCAGTCCTCCATGGAGATGATGGGGTAGCTGTCCGCGAACTTCTTCCACATGTTGACCATCTGCTGGCGGGTCATGGTCTTCTTGGCCTTAGGCAGGGTGTAGGTGCCGTCCTCGTGGTTATACCAATCCGACACGGCGGCGTCGATGGCGAGCATGAAGTCCTCGCCGGGCTTATAGCCGGCCTTCTCGATGGCAGCGACGATGCACTTGAAGGCGTCCTCGTCCTTCTTCAGGTTCGGGGCATAGCCGCCCTCGTCGCCCACGCCGGCGGCGGGGGTACCGTTCTCCTTGAGCACGGTCTTGAGGGTGTGGAACACCTCAGCGCACATACGGAGCGCCTCTTTCCAGCTCGGGGCGCCGACAGGCATGATCATGAACTCCTGGATATCAACGTTGTTAGTCGCATGCGCGCCGCCGTTGAGGATGTTCATCATCGGCACCGGCAGGGTCTTGGCGTTTACGCCGCCCAGGTAGTTGTACAGGGGCAGGTTCAGCGCGGTAGCAGCTGCCTTCGCGCAGGCCAGGGACACGCCCAGGATGGCGTTCGCGCCCAGGCGGGTCTTGTTCGGCGTGCCGTCGAGCTCTATGAGCATCTTATCTATCGAGGTCTGGTCGAGGACGTTCAGGCCCAGCATGGCCTCGGCGATCTCGGTGTTGACGTTCTCGACGGCCTTGCTCACGCCCTTGCCCAGGTAACGGCTCTTGTCGCCGTCGCGCAGCTCGCAGGCCTCGTAGATGCCGGTGGAAGCGCCGGAGGGAACAGCCGCGCGGCCCACAGTGCCGTCGTCCAGGGTGACCTCGACCTCAACGGTCGGGTTGCCGCGGGAGTCAAGTATCTCGCGCGCGGTGACGTCAACGATCTCGAAGTACTCTTTCATGTGTGATTCTCCTTACAATAGTTTTATTGGACTCACTTTTCAATGAGGGATACGCCGGTCATTTCCTTGGGCGCGGGCAGGCCCATGAGCTCCAGCAGCGTCGGCGCTATATCCGCAAGCCTGCCGCCTTCCCTGAGCTTCATGTCCTCCGTGCCTACAATGATGAAGGGTACGGGGTTCGTCGTATGCGCGGTATTGGGGCTGCCGTCAGGCTCGACCATCCTGTCAGCGTTGCCGTGGTCCGCAGTTACCGCGAGCGCGATGCCGTTGCGCTTGGCGCACTCCACGACCTCGCCCAGGCACTTGTCCACGGTCTCGACCGCCGTGATGGCCGCTTCGGTCACGCCAGTGTGGCCGACCATGTCGCAGTTTGCAAAGTTGCAGACGTACAGGCCGCAGCCGCCCTCGTACATCCTCGCCACGAGCTTGTCCTTGACCTCCACGGCGCTCATCTGCGGGATGAGGTCGTAGGTCGGGAACTCCTTCGGGGAAGGCACGAGCACGCGCTCCTCGCCCTCGTACTGCTTTTCCACGCCGCCGTTGAGGAAGAAGGTGACGTGCGCATACTTCTCAGTCTCCGCTACGCGGAACTGTTTTATGCCAAGGTTGCTGACATACTCGCCTATCGTACCCTCGAGGTGCTCCGGCGGGTATGCTATGGGCAGGTCAAGCGCCGCGTCGTACTGCGCGGTGCAGACATAGGAGAGCTCCAGCTTCTCGCAGTTCATCTCTGCGCCCTCGGGCAGGTTGCCGGTCAGCGCCCAGGTCATCTCACGAGCGCGGTCGGGGCGGAAGTTCATGAAGATGACGCTGTCTCCCGTGTGTATCGTTCCGGCCTTGTCGCAGACTACGGGCTCCACGAACTCGTCCGTCACGTCCTTGGCGTAGCTCGCCTCAACGGCCTCCACGGGTCCGGCGCAAGAGACGCCGATGCCGCGGACGATGGCGTCGTAGCCCTTCTGCAGGCGCTCCCAGCGCTTATCGCGGTCCATGCCCCAGAATCGGCCCTGGATGGTGGCTATCTTGCAGTTGCCGAGCTTTTCGCACTCATCCTGGAGCTGCTTCACGTAGCCCGCGCCGGTCTTGGGGCCGACGTCGCGTCCATCGAGGAAGCAGTGGACATACACGCGCGGCAGGCCGCGGCGCTTGGACATCTCAAGTATGGCGAAGATGTGCTTAATATGGCTGTGCACGCCGCCGTCGGACAAGAGGCCCAGGACGTGCAGCGCGCCGCCCTTTGCAAGCGCGTCGTCCATGGCCTTGACGTAGGCAGGGTTTTCAAAGAAGCTGCCATCGTTGACGGCGTTCGTTATCCTGGGCAGGTCCTGGTACACCACGCGGCCCGCGCCGATGTTGGTGTGGCCGACCTCGGAGTTGCCCATCTGGCCCTCGGGCAAACCCACGTCCAGGCCGGAGGCGGACAGCTGGGTGTGCGGGCAGCAGGCCAGGAGCTTGTCCATGACGGGGGTCTTGGCCGCCCAGATCGCGTTGCCTGCGTTCTGGGCGCCGATGCCGTAACCGTCGAGTATCAGCAATGCTGTGGGTCTTACTTTATTATCCATGGCTCCTCCAGTGCAGTCCCGGAGATGATGCGGGCAAAGTCCTTGGGCTTGAGCGAGGCTCCGCCGATGAGGCCGCCGTCAATATCCGGCTGGGCCAGGAGCTCATCGCAGTTCTTATCGTTCATGCTGCCGCCGTAAAGGATGCTGACAGCCCTTGCGGTGCGCGCATCATACATGCCGCGGATTACGGCACGGATCTCGCGGCAGACCGTCTCGGCCTGCTCGGTGGTGGCGGTACGGCCAGTGCCTATGGCCCAGATGGGTTCGTAGGCGATGACGCACTTCTTTACCAGCTTGATGTCTATCCCGGCAAGCGCAGCCTTGACCTGGTAGTCCACATACTCCATGGTCAGGTCGTTCTCACGCTGCTCAAGGCTCTCACCCACGCAGATTATCGGGATGACGCCCACGGCAAGGAGGGCCTTGGCCTTGGCGTTGACCATGGAATCGGTCTCACCGTGGTACTGACGCCTCTCGCTGTGGCCAACGATGCAGTACTTCACGCCCAGGTCGGCAAGCATGGCGGCAGAAACCTCGCCGGTGTAAGCGCCGGACTCATGCACGGAAACATCCTGTGCACCGTAGACAAGGCGGCTGTCGCGGATGACCTTGGACATCGCGTGGATCAGCGGAAACGGAACGCAGAGTACACTCTCGCAGCTCTTGGTCCTGGGCATCTCAGCGCGCAGCTGCTCAACGAAGGGCCTGACCTCGGAGGCCAGCTTATTCATTTTCCAGTTGCCGGCAATAATTGTCTTGCGATATTTTCTATTCATCTGTTATCGCTCCTTATTTGTCAAGCAGGCAGGCTACGCCAGGCAGTTCCAGACCCTCAAGGAACTCGAGGGACGCGCCGCCGCCGGTGCTGATGTGGGTGATCTTATCGGCCTGGCCGCTCTTCTCAACGGCAGAGGCGGAGTCGCCGCCGCCGATGATCGTCACGGCGCCGGAGTTGGCAACAGCTTCGGCCATCTTCCAGGTGCCGTTCGCAAAGGCCGGGAACTCAAACACGCCCATGGGTCCGTTCCACACGATGGTGCCGGCGCCCTTCACTGCCTCGCAGTAAAGCTCGACGGTCTTGGGACCGATGTCCATGCCCATGAGGTCATCGGGGATGTCCTCGCCGGCCTCGACCGGGGCGGCGTCCTTGGAGAACTCGGCAGCGCAGATGCTGTCCACGGGCAGAAGCAGCTTGACGCCCTTGGCTGCGGCCTTGTCCATCATTTCCTTGGCGTACTCCACCCTGTCGGCCTCGAGCAGGCTCTTGCCGATGGTGTGGCCCTGGGCCATCTTGAAGGTATAGGCCATGCCGCCGCCGACGATGATGGTATCGGCCTTCTCGAGCAGGTTGTTGATAACGCCGATCTTGTCGGAGACCTTCGCGCCGCCGAGGATGGCCACGAACGGACGCGCGGGGTCAGACAGGGCCTTGCCCATGACGGAGATCTCCTTCTCGACCAGGAAGCCGGCATAGGCGGGCAGGAAGGCCGCGACGCCGGCGGTGGAGGCGTGAGCGCGGTGCACAGTGCCGAAGGCGTCGGACACATATACCTCGGCCATGGAGGCGAGCTCCTTGGCGAACTCGGGGTCGTTCTTCTCCTCGCGCTTGTCGAAGCGGAGGTTCTCGAGCAGGAGCAGCTGACCCGGCTGCAGGGCCGCAGCCTTGGTCTTGGCGTCCTCGCCGATGATGTCCTTAGCAAAAATGACCTCCATGCCCAGCAGCTCGGAAAGTCTCTTGGCCACGGGAGCCAGGCTCAGGCTCTCCTTCCACTCGCCCTTGGGCTTGCCCAGGTGGGAGCAGGCAATGACGGCAGCGCCGTTCTCAAGCAGATACTTAATTGTCGGCAGAGCGGCTACGATACGCTTGTCGCTCGTGATCTCGCCGGTCTCCTTGTTCTGGGGGACGTTGAAATCGCAGCGCAGGAGCACTTTCTTGCCTTTGGGGTCGAAATCCATGACCGTCTTTTTGTTGTAGTTCATTCTGATTCCTCCTGTTTCATATTACCGTAGTCTTTTAAGCCCTTGAATCCCTGCTGCCTGAGCGCTTCATAGGTCAGTATGGCAGCCGCGTTTGAGAGGTTGAGGCTCCTCGCCTCGGAGATCATGGGGATGCGCACACATTTTTCGCGGTATTTTTCTCTCAGCCACTCGGGCAGGCCCGCGGTCTCCTTCCCGAACATGAGGGTCACGTCTCCGCTCCAGTCGCAGTCAACATAGCTTCTGGGCGCCTTCGTCGTCGTCAGCCAGAGATTTGCGTCGCCGTTGAGCTTGAAATACTCGTCAAGGTTGTCGTACACGCGGATGTCCACCAGATACCAGTAGTCCAGCCCCGCCCTTTTCACCGCGCTGTCCGAAATGTCAAAGCCCAGCGGCTTTATCAAATGCAGCCTTGCCCCGGTGCAGGCACAGGTGCGGGCTATCGCCCCGGTGTTGTTCGGTATCTCAGGTTCTACGAGCACAATATCGACCATCTGGCCGCCCCTCCAGCTTGTTACATACGTTTGTGACATTACTCATAATTTTAGGCCAGGGACATTTTACTACCTTATCTGGGATTTTACAATACCAATAATGCCGTAAAATCACATATTTTAATTAATTTTTTGTAAAATCCGTCATATAAAGTGTGCGATATTGAATCTGAGAGGGAAATAGCTTATAATGAGGGTGCAAAAAAGGCCGCACCGCAGCCGGCGCGGCCCCTTTCGGAGGACTTTATGGAGAAATATTTTATAGTTGTCCCCTGCTATAACGAGGAGGAAGTGCTCCCTGAGACGATGAAGAGGCTTGGAGAAAAGCTCGTTTCGCTTCAGGAGCGGGGTCTTGCGTCTGAGGACAGCCGCATCCTCTTCGTGGACGACGGCTCGGCAGACCGCACCTGGGAGATGATCAAGCAGGCGCACGAGGCCTATCCCATCTTCACCGGCCTGTCTCTGGACCAGAACCGTGGTCATCAGACTGCACTGACCGAGGGACTCATGGCAGCCCGCGCTGAGCGCGCTGTCTCCGTCTCGATCGACGCTGACCTGCAGGACGACGTGGACGCCATAGACGCCATGGCAGAAAAGCACGCCGCCGGAGCGCACATAGTGTGCGGCGTGCGAGCTAGCCGCCAGACCGACACATTCATGAAGCGCTTCACTGCCAGGGCTTATTACAGGCTCATGCGCTTTTTCGGCTCCAATCTCATTTACGACCACGCGGACTTCCGGCTCATGGACCCAGAGGCGCTGGACAGGCTTGCGCTCTACCACGGCGACGACCTCTTTCTGCGAGGGCTCATCACCCGTCTGGGCTTCCCCTGCGAGACGGTTAGCTATGACAGGGCCGAGCGTTTTGCGGGCGAGAGCAAGTATACGCTCAAAAAAATGCTCAAGCTGGCCCTCAAGGGCATGGAGAGCGGACGCACGAAGCCGATGAGCGTCCCGCGCGAGCCCTACGGCCACACGAGGGAGGCGCTGGAGTTTTGAGCGAGTGCCGTGACTGCCCGAGAAACTGCGGCGCCGAACGCGAGATAGGCGCGCAGGGACGCTGCCGCTCAGGATATCTGCCCCGTGCGGCCAGGGCCGCGGCGCACTTCGGCGAGGAGCCCTGCATAAGCGGTACACGCGGAAGCGGCACCATCTTTTTCACCGGCTGCGCCCTCGGCTGCGTCTACTGCCAGAACCGTGAGATAGCCAAGGGCGGCGGCGTGGAGCTGACCGTGCCGAAGCTGCGTGAGGTCATGCTTCGTTTGCGCGACACGGGCGTACACAACATCAGTCTCGTAACAGGCTCGCACTTCGTCCGGCCCATCGCTGAGGCGCTGTCAGGGCTGGAACTGGGCGTACCCGTTGTGTGGAACAGCTCGGGCTATGAGAGCGTCGAGACGATCAAATTTCTCGATGGCCTGGTGCAGATATATATGCCGGACTTCAAGTATTCTCTCCCCGATGCCGCGAGGAGATACTCCGACGCGCCGGATTACCCCGAGGCAGCCTCTGCGGCGATACTCGAAATGTTCCGCCAGGTCGGGGTCTACCGCATGGACGAGGACGAGATACTTCAGTCCGGCGTGCTCATCAGGCACCTGATATTGCCCGGACAATTGGAAAACTCGCGCGGGGTCATAGACTGGGTGGCGGAGCACTTCCCGATGGGCGGCGTGCTGTTCTCGCTCATGGGCCAGTACACTCCCATGCCGGGCGTCGCGGAGCAGTTTCCGGAGCTGGGCCGGGGCGTGACGGAGGCTGAGGCGAACGCGCTCTACGAGTACCTGCTCGAGCGCGGCATAGAGGATGGCTACTGGCAGGAACCGGAGACCGCGGGCGAGGACATGATACCCGCCTTTGACGGAACCGGCGTTTTGGATTGACAAATCCCGCGCCGGGGTTTTTAATTGATGTAATTGGTACAATTATAGATAAATTGGAGGAAATGACATGGATTATAAGGAAGTTCTTGAGAAGGCACGCGGCAACATAGGCCCCTACTGCAAGGCATGTCCGGTGTGCAACGGCAAAGCCTGCGGCAACTCCATGCCCGGCCCCGGCTCCAAGGGTCCCGGCAACGGCGCCGCAAGGAACTATGACGCCTGGCAGAAGGTGTTTGTCAACATGGACACCATCTGCTCCAACGCCGCGCCGGATACGAGCTTTAAACTCTTCGGTCACGACTTCGCGCTGCCTGTTTTCACCGCTCCCATCGGCGCGCTGCCCATGCACTACAGCGACGCTTACGACGACTTCGCCTATAACGACATCCTCATCCCGACGGCCGTGGAGTGCGGCTCCGCCTCCTTCACCGGTGACGGCGTGGACCCCGAGATCATGAAGCGCTCGGCGGCTGCCATGGCCAAGGTCGGTGGCATCGGCATCCCGACCATCAAGCCCTGGAACAATGAGGCCGTTTTTGAGAAGCTGGATGTCCTCAACGAGCTCGGCATCTTTGCCGCGGCAATGGACATAGACGGCGCGGGCCTGCCCTTCCTCAAGGCCATGAACCCGAACGCAGGCTCCAAGCCGGTGGCCGACCTCAAGGCCGTCATCGACTACGCCAAGATGCCCTTCATTATCAAGGGGATAATGACTGTCGCGGGCGCCCAGAAGGCTGTTGAGGCCGGCGCTGCGGGCATCGTTGTCTCGAACCACGGCGGGCGCGTGCTCGGTCAGACCCGCGCCACCGCTGATGTGCTGCCCGAGATCGCCAAGGCGGTCGCCGGCAAGTGCGTCATCTTCGTGGACGGCGGCATCAGGACCGGCGTGGACGTGTTCAAGGCCCTGGCCCTGGGCGCGGACGCGGTGCTCATCGGCCGTCCCTTCGTCCCGGCGGTCTATGGCGGCGAGGCCGAGGGCGCAAAGCTTCTCTTCGCCAAGCTGAAGGCCGAGCTGGTCGATACGATGACGATGTGCGGCGCGCACAGCCTGGCCGAGATCACTGCCGAAAAGGTCTACATAGACAAATGAACCGCGTAAAAGCGGGGCGCGGGCGGCGTTTGCTGCCCGCGTTCCTTCTGATTTTCGCTCTGCTGCTCCCCTGCCCCGCCGCCGCGCTGGACCTTGAAGAAGAGCTCGGTCCACTCTTTGAGGAGTACCGCCTGACGGAAAATAACTTCGCCATGGGTTTCCGCTCCATGCACGACGGGACGGAGTACTGGTATAACGAGGACAAGCTGTTCGAGACCGCGAGC
>ENA-UOJG01002967-UOJG01002967.1-human-gut-metagenome-genome-assembly--contig:-C47-NODE-2967-length-13017-cov-10.263077_pt1 | contig 13017 bp, 15 predicted proteins | sample MGYA00242340_ERZ723887 | MGnify/ENA metagenome assembly ERZ723887 | reverse complement strand
CCTTGATTTTCCAGTGTTTTCAAAAGTATCGTTATCTAACGTCAGCTTTCAACCGCCCCGGCTTTCAAGCTCTGATTGCCGCAGTCGAGGCAGGAGAAGTCGATATTGTATGCGTAAAGGATATGTCGAGGTTTGGGCGTAACTATCTGAAAGTCGGCTTTTACACGGAAATCATGTTTCCCGAAAAAGGTGTCCGATTTATCGCCATCAACAACGGAGTGGATAGTGCCAATCCAAGCGAGAATGACTTCACTCCGTTTTTGAACATTATGAACGAGTGGTACGCAAAGGACACAAGCAACAAAATCCGAGCTATCTTCCGTTCAAGAATGCAGGACGGAAAAAGATGCAGCGGTGCTATCCCTTATGGCTATAAGCGTAACCCGGAGGACAAGAACCATCTGCTGATTGACGAGGAAGCCGCAAAAGTAGTCCGCAGGATATTCCAGATGATTATTGACGGTATGGGGACAAAGGCGATTGCAAATAAGCTGTCCGAGGAAAAGGTGCTGATACCGTCTGCCTATCTGGAACAGTCCGAGCATGGGCAGAGCCGAAACCACAGCTACCATGACCCCTACCGTTGGAACTGCACCGCAGTTGCCTACATTCTTGAAAAGCAGGAATATATGGGGCATACCGTGTTGGGCAAGACCATCTGCGAGAACTTCAAGACCAAGAAGCGAAGAAAAGCTACTCCCGATGAACTTATCATCTTCGAGAATACCCATGAAGCCATTGTCGATGAAGAAACATGGCATCTGGCACAGAAGCTCCGCAGGAAAACAAAGCGCACTCTGGCAAACGGGACTTACTCCCACCGCCTGTCTGGACTGCTTTACTGTTCGGACTGCGGAAAACGCCTGTCCTATGCAAGCCCACACTCACAGCACAGAGCAGACGGAAAAACCTACGATGCAGACAGCAACTTCCGCTGTCCTACCTACAAATCCATGTACGGCGAGTGTACGATGCACTTTATCAAGGCATCCACTCTGGACAGTCTGGTTGATGAAGCTATCCGTAAGGTTGCCGCCTATGTTCTGAAAGATGAACAGGCATTTTTACAGCAAGTCAAAGAGCTTACAAGTGCCAGTCAAGCAGTTGTGCAGACCGACAGCAAAAAAGAGCTTGTTACCGCAAAAAAGCGTATTGCAGAACTGGATAATTTCATCAAGAAACTCTATGAGGGCAACGCATCCGGCAAGATACCAGACAGGCAGTTTGAAAAGCTCATGGCTCAGTATGACACCGAGCAACAGGAGCTTGAAGCAAGGGTCGCTGAAATTGAAGCGAGGATCAGCGAACTCCGGCAAGAGAAAGAAAGCGGAGAAATGTTTGTCCGACTGGTAAAGAGATACCGTGACTTTACGGAAATCACGCAGACCATGCTCAATGAGTTTATTGACAAAATCGTTATCTTTGAAGCCACAGGCGGCAGAACGGTCAACCGTAGCCAGAGGATTGATATTTACTTCAATTTCATCGGTCAGTTTGTAGTGGAAGATACCGAAGAAGAAATCCTGTCACAGCAAGAGGAAGAAAAGCGACTGGCAGAACTCAAAGAGCAGGAACGCAAAGGCCGCAGAAATGAGACTGTCCGCAGATACAGACAGCGTAAAAAAGAGAAGCAAGCCGCAGAAGCGGAAGCCGAAAAATCCCGTTGTGCGTAATAATCAAAAAAATATATTTCAAGGAGGACACACTATGGAACTCAAATTTATCAAGTGCGGAGACTACTATGTTCCCGACATCAAGCTGAAAGAAACGAATATCCGTCTCGGAAAATGGGGGCGTATGAGAAAGGAGTATCTGCGACTGGCACACCCCATCACTTTCTCCGAAATGGTACTGTCCGAAACGCTCTATGAGCATTGTGCGGAGATTGAGGAAACCGCCAAGAAACGACTGGAAATCATCATTCCACAGCTTGCAAAGGCATATGGCGTAACGGAGCAGTTGAAAGCCGAGAACCAAATTGAATGGGTTCGCCAGATGAACGCTTGTGTTGCACAGGCAGAGGAAACCATCAAGGGCGAATTGATTTACTGCTGAGAAAGGAGCGTGACCTATGATTTTAGATGCCATCTTTGACGGGCAGATTTATCCGTCAGAAACTGTTGTTCCGAAATGCAAAGCATTTTGGGAAGCCAATGAAGCCGCTACAAACATTATGAGCTACTTTGAACAGAAGTTAAGCAAAGAGGACTATGAGAAGTTGGAACGGCTCAATGACCGTCTGGCAGACAGCCAGAACATTCAGAACAAAGAGCAATTCAAATTTGGTTTTGCTATGGGTGTTCTGCTGATGAAAGAAGTCTATGAGCATCCAGAGTTTAAGCCGAAAGAATAAACCGAATTTCATAAGTCCAGACCCAACAATTTCATATCGTAAGCAAAGCGACAGGTATTTCCTTGTGAAGTCTCTGTCGCTTTTCATTTTCACAATTTCAAGGAGGATTTATCTATGAGAATGTCTATGAACGAAAAGAAAGCCCTTTATGCCTTTGGCTGTCCGAACCGTGAAGCCACCGTTGAACGCTTGCGTTTCGTGGCTGCACTTGCTCCCGATCCTGCGGCAAAGAAGCTGTTCTATATGCTGTCCGTCAAGTTGGACGATGAAAGCTGCGACAAGTGGTATCGCTGTTTCTTCTACAACATGAGACTGGAAGTGGAACGCTTCGCCCATCACAAGTACCACTCCGGCAATCAGCCGATTTCTATTAGGGAGAGATTGCATGAGTAAGTTGACGAAGTATGAAAAGGAAACCATCGTCCTGTTCAACGAGGGCGAGGACACAGCACACATCCAGACCTACAATGCCGGACTGAGAAACAGATTGGCGGCATTCTCCAAGAAGCACCCCGACCTCTGCCGACTGGATAAGACCTATGAGCAAGGCGGTGTGTCCTATGTTCTGGACAAATCCCGACTGTCCATCCGTCTGCAACCGCCGTACAGCGAGGAACGCAGACGAAAAGCAAGCGAGAACGCCAAGCAAAACGGTTTCGCCAGTCAGACGGAATAATGTAGCGTTTAGGGTTGATATGCGGTCAAAATGTCGGGTCTGCATCCAATGTTTTGACCGTAACTACATACGGGAATATAAAGTATCATCCAAATGCGTTTTTGGGGCAGAAAACTGGTTTGGGGTGAGTTTTTGAAGTTTGGACGATGGGAATTGTAACTTCCTTATGAACATTTTCTTAAACCTCTTGATTTTTATTAGGTAACGTACTATAATGTTAAAAGTCGGTATAATTCAAAGGATTACCATGCCCTTTCATAAAAACGATGGGAGGAGAGAAAGATGGCTCGAATTGACAAAGGTGCTTTGACAAAATTAGAGATTATCACAGAAGCTACAAAACAGTTTCTTGAAAAGGGATATACAAATACATCTGCCAATGCCGTTGCAAAGGCACTGGGAATGAGCCAAGGCAATCTGACCTTCCATTTTCCCACCAAAGAACATCTTCTGGCGATTCTGGTTGATATGCTCTGCGATTTTCAATGGAAGCGTATGGAGCAAGAAGCCAACGAGGGCTACAGCTCCATTATGGCGATCTGCTTGGAACTGACCGCTATGGCAAGTGCTTGTGAAGGCGATGAAACCATTAAGGACTTTTTCCTTTCGGCGTATTCAAGTCCGCTTTGCCTGGACATCATTCGCAAAAACGATGCGAAGCGAGCAAAGGAAGTCTTCGGTGCTTACCGACCGGATTGGACGGATACGCATTTCGCAGAAGCGGAGATTCTTGTATCCGGTATCGAGCACGCAACGCTGATGGTTGCCGGTGATCCTGTAACGCTGGAAGCAAGAATTACAGGTGCGCTGAACAGTATCCTTACTATATACGGCGTACCCGAAGAAACCAGAAATATCAAACTGCAAAAAGTGTTTGCCCTCGACTATATTGGTCTCGGTAAGCGTGTACTTGAAGAATTTAGTGAATATGTAACGAACGCAAACGATGAAGCGTTCCAAGCCTTGATAAAAAGATAAATAGAATTTCAAAAAATTCACAGAAAGGAGTTGCAATTATGCTGTTCACCGCCTATAATCGCACAGACAGACAGACAGACAGACAAGCATAACTGTGGCCTTTTTGCGTGTCAAGCTGAATATTATAAATATGAGCCATCTGAACGGATAGGCGGTTTTGCCGCCATACCTTTCGGATGGCTTTTTGCGCTTTTAGGTGCGGTTTCCCGTAAAGCGAGAGAACCGTGTCCCGTACCCTATCGGCAATTAGAGTAAAAGGAGATATAACCTATGAATCAAAACAAAAAAACGAACAGGACAACGATCATTGTAACCATTCTTGCTCTGATTACCGTTGCTGCTGTATGCGTAACCGTCTGGGCATTGTTCTTCCGGGACAGCGGCGGTCAGCAGGCACTCGCTCCCGACTACGCACCGCAGAATAAAGAAGAAAACGCCGAGACCATCCCCGATGATACGGGCGACAAGATGGAAAACCCGGAAGGCGGCGGTGCTGTGAGCCTTACCTACTCCAACGAGGTCACGATTGATATAAGCGACAAGGCGGCAGCCCTTTACTTTGCAAACCCCGGCAAGTCCAATCAAGATATGGTCATCCAGATTGCGATCCAGGATACCATCATCCTCCAGTCGGGAACGCTGTCCCCCGGCAATCAAGTGAAGCTGCTGAATCTGTTGGAAGGAGCAGAAGATATGCTCCAGCCCGGCGGCTATGAGGGCAAGTTCATTGTCCTCTACTACGATCAGACCAGCGGCGAAAAATCCATGGTCAACACAGAAATTCCCATCACGATCAACGTGGTTGGATAAAAATCGGAAGAAAGGAGAATGCAGCAATGAAGAAAATCATCACACTTTTGATGACACTGGCAATGGTCATGAGTTTGAGTGTCACCGCCTTTGCTTCCGATCTCGGTGGCAGCAAGGATGTCACGGCAAAGTATGAACAGAACGAAAGCGAACAGCCGATCTACAACGTAGATTTGAACTGGGGCGATCTGACGTTTACATACACCGAGACCACTACAAAGGTCTGGAACCCCGAAACCCATACCTATGACACCACGACTACAGGCAGTTGGGATAAGACCGAAACAGCGATTACGGTAACCAATCATTCCAACGTATCAGTTGCCGTGTCCATGTCCGTCACTCCCGTTGACGGCACCGGCGTGGATGTAACGCTGACCGGCGGCAATGCTACTCTGGCAGCAGGCGAAGTCGGCAATGTCAGCGGTGCGGCAAGCGTGACCGGAACGGTTAAGGTATCCGGCAAGCCCAACAACACCGTGACGGAAGCAGGCATCAAAGTTGCTTCCATCACCGTCACCATTGAGTAAAATTACAAACCGAAAGGAGAACCTATTATGAAGAAATTTTTATCTTTCCTTCTGACCTTCGTCATGCTGTTCTCGCTGACCATGCCCGCTATGGCGGCAGAAGTCACAGGCAATACCGACAACCCCACCGAGGGCGAAGTTAGTGCAACATGGAATCCCGAAATTGCGTTTGCAGGGATTGTTGTTGATGATGAAAACTCAGATGAATACAGATATGATGAAACCAGCAAAACATATACCATTATTATTCCTGCTGATGAAGTGGGTGGTACTGGCTATTTATCCTACGATATTATTGGTACTAATCTGACACTTATTGAAGATACGAACACACTTCTGAAAGTACAGCATGAAAACGAAGATGGTCTCACCCCTGCTCCAGACGACCTTTTAGTAGATGTGCTGCAAGACAATGGTTATTTTGGATGGAGCGTTTTGGGATATGGAGACGGAGAGTGGGAAAAACTGTTGTATTCCAACGATGGCGGCATGACTTGGACCACCTACACTTTTGAAGTTAAGCAGGCTTACTCCATTACCGTGAATGCTTCTCAAAATGGCACCGTTACTGCTAACGAATATGCCATTGAAGGCGATAACATCGCCCTAAATGTATCTCCCGCCGAGGGCTATATGCTGGATACCCTGTCCGTCACCGATGCAAGCGGCAACTCTGTAACTGTTGAAAACAACCAGTTCACTATGCCAGCTTCCGCTGTTTCTGTCAGCGCAACCTTTAAGGAAGCAACTCCTCACAAAATCAATATTGGTGCTTCCGAGAACGGCTCTGTTACCGCAGATCTTAGCGAGGCAACCGTAGGCACTACCGTTACGCTGACAGTGACTCCTGCTGACGATTACCGCTTGTCTGCAGTAACCGTCAACGACGGTGCTGTGGAAGTAACCAAGGTAAATGACACCACCTACACCTTCGTGATGCCAGATGCAGATGTTACTGTAAATGCTACCTTTGAAAAGATTCCTCATTCCGTTAATGTCGAGACTTCCGAGAACGGTACAGTTTCTGCTGATAAGCAGACCGCTGTTGCAGGCGATACCGTTACTCTGACATGGACTGCTGAGGACGGCTATACTTTGGATAAGATCACCGTTACCGATGCCGAGAACAACGAAGTTACTATCGATCAGGGCGTGCTTGCGTGTACGTTCGTCATGCCTTCTTCTGATGTCACCGTAACTGCGACCTTCAAGGTGCAGCTCGTTACTTCTGTTGCGATCACTTGGGGCAGCATGGAGTTCACCTACGATGATACCGTTGCCGAAGGCGCAACCGAAGAAAACGGTTGGACTTGCGAAGCCGGTGCAAATAACATCGTGGTGGAAAATACCGGCGAGACCACTTTCACCGCACAGGCTGCATACGCATCCTACGAGGGTTACGAATCCATCACAGGCTCTTTCGATCCTGCATCCAAGGAACTGGCTATTGGCGAGAAGTACACCTTTACTCTGGAACTCAGCGGCAAGCCTACTAAGGTATTGTCCGGCGACAAGATTGGTAAGGTGACAATCACCATTAACGAAGCCGCTGAAGGCTAAATCTACTTTCTGTCAAGGCGGGGCAACCCGTCCCGCCTTGACCTTTTATGAGAAAGCATAAACCGTGTTTATGCTCTCTCATAAGAGAAACGAAAGGAGCATAACCGCTTTGAAAAAGCAAAGGAAAAATTACATATTACCTCTGGCGGCTGTGCTGTGCGTCCTCTCCCTTGCCGTGATGGTGTTCGCATTGACACGGCAGGAAGTTCAGACCGAGATGGGAGAATTTACCCCGCCGCCTTTTGATGCTGCCGCTGTGATCGGCTCTCCTACCGTCCCCGATAATCTCGGTTGGCAAGAGTTGGATGCCAAGGTTTATAAAGTCGGCATTTGCGGCAGATTTCTCCCGAAAGGAACCACCGCCGACGTTTGGCTCACAAATCCCGAAAGCAATACCGTGTGGCTGAAAGTCCGTGTGCTTGATGAAAAAGGCAACACGCTCGGAGAAACAGGACTTGTAAGACCCGGCGAATATGTGCAGTCCGTGGAACTGGATACCGTTCCAAAAACAGGAACCCCCATCGTATTGAAGATCATGGCATATCAGCCCGACACCTACTATTCCGAAGGGGCTGTATCTCTCAATACAACCATCAGCGAGGAATAAGACATGAAACGATTATTAGCAGCGCTGCTGGCGGTCATGCTTGTGTGTTCCATGAGCTTCCCCCCCTTTGCAGCAGAAGAAGAAAAAGAAAACAATGTAACGGTGAAATATGTCACCACCGTTGAGGGAGCGTATGTAGCCCCGGTACAGAACGGCGTAGCTTCTATCAATGCAGACGATGTTTCCGTCAGCGTGACGGGCGCTCCATCCAATGCAAAGACCCTTGTGGTCATTCCCATAACAGGAGATGCGCTAAGGTGGATTGACAGTTGCGTGGATGGCGAAGCCAAGGCAGCTTATGACATTCATTTTGAGGATACCGAGGGCAACCGTATTGGTGCAAACGGCGTAAGCGTGAGTGTTGCGGCTTCCGGTTCGGAGCTGACCGTCAGCTCTGTCAATACCTCCGGTGCGGATAAGAACCTGTCTGCTACTGTTTCCAATGGCAGCGTATCCTTTACTACCGATGGCAACAACTACTATGTGGTATGGGAAAAGAAAACCGGTGGTGAGACACCCGTTACACCGAACACCCCGAACTCTCCACAGACCGGCGATAATTCTATGATCTGGCTGTGGGTGACAATTGCGGTCGTTTCCGCAGGTATGATCTTCTTCCTTGTTTTCTGGAAACGAAGAAAACACGAGGAACAGAATTAACGAAACAAACAAAATAATGATTAAGCCAAAGGCGATCAACCGTAAAAAGTTGGTCGCTTTTGTTTTACCCATTATTGCGAAAGGAGCCTAACCGATGCCCAACGAAAAATTGGAAAAGCTGAAACACGAACAGTATGTTGCGGAGCGAAAGCTGACTGCAGCCAAGCACAAGGAAAAGCGACTGGAAAGCGAAATCAAGCGACTGACCCGAAGCGAGAGAACCCACCGCCTTTGTACCCGTGCCGGAATGTTGGAAACCTTTTTGAGAGAGCCGACCATTCTGACGGACGATGATGTGATGGAGCTTTTGACTTTCATCTTCCACAGCGAAGCGGTTCAAAAGAAGCTGAATATGCTGATTGAGAACCGAAAAGAAACGGAGCAACCGAACGGGAGCGAAAAACCCTGTTGAGAAACAGGGCGCAATTATACACCACCTAAAGATGGTGATTGCGTTCTGCCGAAAGCTCCTTGCAGGAAGCCGATGATTTCCGCAAAAGTCCTTTGCGTAAATCTCTCAGAGGAAGCTACACTTCCCCTGCGCTGTCTTGCGACAGCTACCCCTTTGTGGACTTGCCGCCAATGAACGATTGCAAGCAATCATTCACCGCCGACAAGTTTATATTTTCACCCCGACCGTGCTGAAAAGTATCGGTCATTTTTTATTGCACCGAGAAAGGAGGTTCAAACAAAAATGCCAGTACCCCATCTGAACATACGAATTGTTCAGAGAAGCAAGGGCAATTCCGCAGTTGCCGGAGCTGCCTACCAAGCCGGAGAAAAACTGTTTTCCGAGTACGATCAGAAGCACAAAGACCACCGCAGAAAACAGCATGAGGTTGTTTACACGGAAATTATGTTGCCGACCAATGCCCCACCCGAATATGCAGACCGAGCAACGCTCTGGAACTCTGCCGAGAAAGTGGAGAAGCAATGGAACTCACAGCTTGCAAGGCGTTTCGTTGTTGCCCTGCCGAGAGAAGTGCCGCTTGAAATGTGTCCGCAGATGATGCAGGAATACTGCAATGAGCATTTTGTGTCCAAAGGAATGTGTTGTGATTTTGCAATCCATGACCCAGATCCTCCGGGACACAATCCCCATTGCCACATCATGCTGACCATGCGAGCCATTGACGAAAATGGAAAGTGGATGCCCAAGAGCCGAAAGGTTTATGACCTTGACGAAAACGGCGAGCGTATCAAGCTCCCGTCCGGCAGATGGAAAAGCCATAAGGAAGATACCGTTGACTGGAACGAACAGTACCATGCCGAGGAATGGCGGCATGGTTGGGAAATTGTTCAGAACAAATATCTGGAACTTGCCGGAAGTCCAGAACGGATTGATATGCGTTCCTATGAAAGACAGGGACTTGACATTATCCCGACAGTCCACATGGGAACGGCTGTCTCTGCGTTGGAGCGAAAAGGCATTGCCACCAACATCGGCAATCTGAACCGAGACATTAAAGCCGCTAACCGCATGATGAACGCTATCCGCAGTATAATCAAAGGTCTGCGAGACTGGATTGCGGATATTGTGTCTGCCACAAGAGAAGCGTTTGCGGAAATGGAAGCCGAAAAGAAAAATGCTTCGCCCGACCTCTCCACTCTGCTCCTTGATTATATGAATCTGCGAAAGGCAGAGCGTAGCGACTGGTCGAGGTACGGACAGCAGAAAGGCACAACCGATGATTTGAAAGCAGTCTCCAAAGCTCTGATCTATTTGAAAGAACATGAGCTTTTCACTCTGGAAGATTTGGACACCGCCCTGCAAGGCGTGAACGAAAAAGCCAGAACCATCAATGCAGATATGAAAAAGGCCTCTGCCCGAATGAAAGTCATTACCGGCATACAGAACGCCGTGGCAGACTGCCAGACCCACAAGGCAGTTCATGACAAGTATATCAAAATCGGTTGGAAAGTCCGACAGGCAGCTTACGCTGAAAGTCACAAGGACGAACTGGACAGCTTCAACAAAGCGTTCCGCTATCTCAAAAAACAGGGTGTTGATTTGAATGTAAATCTGGATGCTCTGCAAGCCGAGTATGACAAGCTGCAAGCAACCCATACCGAGCTTGCCGGACAGCTTGCTACCGTCAAAGAGGAATTACAGCCGATGAAAGATATTCGCTACTGGGTCGGCAAAGTCCTCACGCCGGAACAGGCAGAGGTTGAAAAGAAGCCCGAACCGAAGCACTCTCTGAAAGAACGCTTGCTGTATGAACAGGCAGAAAGCAAAAAGAAGCAGGAGCAGAAAGCTCCGCAGCACAAAAAACAGAATATGGAACTCTAACAGGCACTGCCGGTTTTCTCTTGTGAAAATGTCGAGTGCCTTTTTTGTTTCCCGAAAGGATGATGCAATGAATGTATTTGAAGCAGTAAAAGGCAAAGTTACCACCCGACAGGCGGCAGAGATGTACGGCATCCGTGTCAACCGTCACGGCATGGCAGTCTGCCCATTCCACAATGACAAAAATCCGAGCATGAAAGTGGATATGCGTTTCCATTGTTTCGCTTGCCAAGCGGACGGGGATGCAGTTGATTTTGTTTCCCGACTGTTCGGACTGCCAAGCAAAGAAGCCGCCATGAAATTGGCTGATGATTTTGGTATCTGCTATGACAGCAGACAGAAACCATCCGTCAGACCCAAGATAAGAGAACCTACCCCGGAGCAGAGATACCAACAGGAAGAAAACCGATGCTACAAGGTGCTGACCGACTACTTCCACTCACTCCAAGCGTGGAAACAGCAGTACGCACCGAAACAGCCGGAGGATGAATGGCATCCCCTGTTCGTGGAAGCCCTGCAAAGAGAAAGTTATATCGAATATCTGCTTGATATTCTCTTGTATGGCACTCCCGAAGAAAAGAAAGCTCTGGTTGCCGAGCAAAGAAAAGAGGTGATGAAACTTGAACAGCGATTTGCAGAACCCACAGCCGACAATGACCGTGGAAGAAGTCAGAGGAAGTCTGGACTTGACCGATAGCGGAGCTATCAAGAACAGCATAAGGAACTGTCTGACAGTATTTCAGAATGACCCATATCTGCAAGGTGCTGTCAGGTACAACATTCTCACGGAGCGTATCGACATTGTGAAGCCCCTTTGGTGGAGCAAGCAGACAGCGACACTCAATGACACAGATCTGAATTATCTCATGCTCTATCTGGAAGATAAGTACGCATTGACCAGCGAGAAGAAAATCCAGAAAGCTATCTCCATTGTCGCTGACTGCGATAAGTACCACCCCATCCGTGACTATCTGAACAGTCTGGAATGGGACGGCACAGAACGCATCCGCTACGCTCTGACCCGTTTCCTCGGTGCAGAGGACAGCGAGTACACTTACCAATGCTTGCGATTGTTCATGTTGGGAGCTATCAGCAGAGTATTCAAGCCCGGATGCAAATTTGAAGTGATGCTCTGTCTCGTTGGTGGGCAAGGCGCAGGAAAGTCCACTTTCTTCCGACTGCTTGCAGTCAAAGACGAATGGTTTTCCGACGACCTAAAGAAGATTGACGATGACAATGTTTACCGCAAGATGCAGGGGCATTGGATAATCGAAATGTCGGAAATGATTGCCACAGCCAACGCCAAGAGCATTGAGGATATTAAGTCCTTTATCAGCAGGGCGAAAGAAACCTATAAAGTGCCGTATGAAACCCATCCGGCAGACCGACTGCGACAATGCGTGTTCGGCGGTTCTTCCAATACGATGGACTTCCTGCCCCTTGACCGAAGCGGCAACCGTAGGTTCTTGCCCATCATGGTACACCCCGAAAATGCCGTGGTTCACATTTTGGAAGATGAAGCTGCATCCAGAGCTTTCATTGACCTTATGTGGGCAGAAGCCATGTTCATCTATCACAATTTCCCTGTAAAGCTGACCTTATCAAAGGATATGGACAAGGAACTGAAAGAACTGCAAAAGCAATTCATGCCGGAGGACACCAAGGCAGGACTGATACAGTCTTTCCTTGATAACTTTGGCGGCACACAGGTCTGCTCCAAGCTGATCTATGCAGAAGCTCTGAACCATCCCTTTGACGAGCCGAAGCAATGGGAAATCCGAGAAATCAACGAGATAATGAACAACAGCATTGAGGGATGGACACCATTCTCCAATCCCCGTATCTTTGCCAAGTACGGCAGACAGCGAGGATGGGAACGCATACCGTCCGGCAACGAGCTATCGGCAACAGGCTCAAATCTGCTTGACGCTTTTCGGGAACTGACCAAGGAAGAAGCCCGACAGATGGAACTTCCATTCTGAAAAATTGACCGTGTTGCCGACCCTGTTGCTATCCCGTTGCCGACCCCGTTGCAGGGCTAATCCCTTAAAACCCCTTTATTTACAAGGAGTTTTCTTCTCTGACAACGAAAGCAACGGAGAAATCAAAGAAAAAAGTAAAAAATAGTATAAGAGCCAGATAGGACTATGTTCGAGGTTTTTTGAAGCCCGTTGCCGGACTTCGTTGCCGACCCTCACACCCTGTCTGGCTTTTTCCATTTCAAGGAGGTATTCAATGGCAAAAGCAAAGAACACAACACCTACAACCACCGAGCAGACCGCACCCATCCTTGTCAGAAAGATTGGAAAGACCACCTACATGGTGGGCATTCATTTCAGCCAGACGAGCAAGGAAACAATGGACGATAAGGTGCTACGCCTTATCAAAAACGATATTCGCAACGCCGCAATGTGCGGATAAATCCTCCGTCAAGGCAGGATGTGAGTTGTTCATAAAATGTTTGCAAATAAAATGCACATTCTGTCTTGACGAAACGCTTCCGAATGGTAATTTACAATAAGGATAAAGGGAGCGCGCACCCTCAAGAAAGGA